>Ga0209021_1000145_pt1 | contig 97375 bp, 94 predicted proteins | sample PinacodermFT_FD_187299 | JGI IMG/M metagenome (GOLD analysis project Ga0209021, IMG submission 187299) | Host-associated microbial community of the marine sponge Aplysina aerophoba from Gulf of Piran - sponge pinacoderm, lysed by freeze-thaw... | ecosystem: Host-associated > Porifera > Sponge >... | reverse complement strand
GGGGATGTGCATGTGTTTCTGGAAGTCGGGGATGGCGGCTATACCGCGCAGTCGGTGCTTGCTCTGGTGTATGCGCTTGTTCCGCTGGTCGGGCTGGTATATGGTGTTGCCTTGCAGATTGATAGAGACGAAGCATCGGAGAGCCACATCTGATGAGCAAGATTCTGTTGACTTCACTGGCGGTCGCGGTTGCGCTGATGGGAGCTTTGACACTTTTCGTTTTGATGGGCGGCGATGTCGAGGCTGACGGTGGAACGCAAGACTTCGTGGGGAGCGGTACGGGGACTTCGGAGGTGGTGAATCCCGAGGAGTGCGATGAGACTGGCCGGTGCCGGCTGGAAATGGAGGGCGAGTTCGACGCGGGTGAGATGGATGCGGGTACTGTGAAGTTCATCGCTCATGACGACTGGTCGGGGGTTACGGGGCAGCATGGGTCGTGCAGCACGCCGGCTGAGGGACAGACCAGTTTCACCTGGGAGACGGCTGAGGGCGACGGACTGGTGATGACGCAAACGCTTGGGTTTGTGTGCCCTTCGGAGAGCGGCGACACCTGGCTATGGAAGCGGGTGCTGCGGATCGTGGAGGGTACAGGCAAGTTCGATGGCGCTACCGGATCGGTGTACATTTCGGGTACGAGAATGGTGGAGACGGGCGAGGAGACGTGGACTTTCGACGGCAGCATCGTTTATCCCATTGAGAGTTCGAAGCGAGACGGGTGTTTCAGGGCTTACTTCATTGGCGACCTGATTGTGATACCGCCGAGGGACCAGCCGCCGCCGGTGTCGCCGAGCCTGTCGTTCTGGCTTTGCGGGGATGATCTCAGCCTGCAGGGGCCGAATCCGCGCGAGGGGTACGAGATATTCAATCCGCGCGAATGACGGCTTGATGCTCCTGGAGAGGGGCTAGGATTGCTTCGTTTCTCTACGATTCCATCTGCTTTTGCTGGTACATCTGCTTACGGCGCTCGGCCTCTTCCCTGCCTGTTCGGAGCAGTTCACTGACATCGATGTCCTGCACGGCAGGCTCGAAGGCGGGGTGATTCCTTGATCCGAGTGCCACCCAGTAGCGGGAGCCGTCTTTGCTTCTGCCGAGATACTCCTCGTCGATGAGCAGGCGACGCAGACGCACATGGCTGAGGCGGCGGAGCGTGCCTCCGACCTCAGTCAGCCATGTTTTCAGTTCTTGATTCACCTCTTCTTCGGTGTACTCTGCCTTCAGGTCGAGTGTCAGAGTGATGCCCTTCGACAGGATGTGCCGGTCTCTTGCCTTGCGTGGCACGCCTCGCAGCCCGCTGTTGACGCAGAGCCGGACGAGGCGGTCGGTGAACTCCTCCCGGGTGATCGTGTCCATCGTCTTCTATGGCGCCGTCCCGTAGATGCGGTCGGGAACTACGATGACGACGGCGCGCTTGTCCTCGACCATTGCGCGGTCGTATTCGTCCCAGTCGGGATGCTCGCCTGATATGGAGCGATAGACGTCGCGGAATGCCTGCCTGAGTTCTTCGGGGTCGGTTGTGTCGGGCGCCAGGATGCGCGCCGTGCCTTCTAGGACGACGAATCCCCACCAGCTATCCTGCGATACGAGGAGTGAGCAGCGCGGGTCGCGGCGCAGGTTGAGGAGCTTGGCGCGGTCCTCGGTGGTTGTGAAAGCGGCGCCGTCGTCGTGGGCGCCGACTACTACGATGCTGAGCTGAGCCTGGCCGTTGCGCCGGAATGTGCTCAGGACAGCCTTGTCGTTGCTGGCGATGAAGTCGCGGATGTTGTCTGGGAGCATGGAATTCTCCTTGGTGCGAGGTTAGCGCAGCGGGTCTACAACGTCTAGAAATGGAAATCTATGGAAATCTGTATCTCGCGTGCAAATTCGACTGATGCCGTTTTCACGCATTAGTACGGCAGTGTGCAAATCGTGGAAGATGTTGCCGGAAATATATGGCAACTCGGAAAGGGTCTGAGATAGCACGGCGGCATGGCGTTCCGTGGACCTGAGAAGAGCGAATCCAGGTGAATCTAATATTGTCCGAATGAATTGCCAGGCATCCGCTGATGTCATAGGTGAACGCAGAACCCGGGGATGTGTACTAACTCGTAGGAACTCATAGCAGACATTCCATGTCAGGAATGCAGGAGAGGGGTCTCTACGAGCCTCTTCAATTGATTCCAGGCAGGGTTTGTGAAAGCCTGATGCCTCGTCTATTGCATACAGCAGTATATTCGTGTCGAAGACCAGCAAGCTACTCTTCTTCCATTACACGATAGAGCTCTGCGCGATTCGAAATATCAACCAAGTGTCCACCGCTGTTCCATCGAGGCAATTCGGGCAGTTGCTCGATGTCATTAGCAAACGACGCGCCTTCGTCCAAGACAAGCCGCAGTCCGGCTTCTACAAGCGCCGACATGGTTGTACCGCGCTTGGTAGCTTCTTCGCGCAGCCGCTGCATCACGGTGTCATCTATGTTCAAGGTAGTCTTCATTGTATGGTTAACCATATTGCTCATATGGTTGTATGTCAAGGAAGTAAATTCTTCTGAATTGGTAATCCCTTAAGGCTGAGTCAGGTCTATTTCGTACATGTCATAGTGGGAGTGGCTCATGCCGAGGCTCTTGTAGGTCTGCTGGGCGACGGAATTGGAGCGCTCGACGTAGAGGCGGATGCTACAGATGTCGCTGCGTCCCTTGGTCAATCCAAGAATATGCTCGTACATGGTGCGGTACACACCCTTGCGTCGCCAGGCGGCATCGACATAGACGCTCTGGATCCACCAGTGGTTGGCGTTGCTCCAGTCGCTCCACTCGTAGGTGATGAGCAGACTGCCGACGACTTCATCGGAGCTGGATACCGCGACAATGTAGAATCCCTTGAGCGGGTCGTCGAATATGGCTGTTATGCCCTGTGTGCTGACAGAGGGGTCTAGCGTTCTGTTTTCGGTTTCCATTGCCATCGCCTGCTGGAACTCGGCGATGCGGTCTATATCTGCGGGGGTTGCGTTACGTATGCTTATGCTCATAATGGCTTTCAGTTTATGATATGCGCGGACGATTGAAAAGAAAATGAGTGTTTTGAAGGGGGATTCAGCGAATTATGGATATATGGAAGATGGAGGACCTAGCGGTGGCGCATGCGGAACTGGGCGAGCGCTACCTGGAGTTTTTCACAGCGGAGACGGGTACGCTTAGCCTGGGGCTGTATGTGCTGCCGGCGGGCGACACTGACCCGCAGCAGCCGCACAGTGAGGATGAAATCTATTACGTGGTGAGCGGGTCGGCGCGGATGCAGGTGGGAGACGAGGACAGGGAGATCGGACCGGGCGCGGTCATATTCGTGGAGACGGACGTGCCGCATCGCTTCCACTCGATTACGGAGACGCTGGCGGTGCTGGTGGTGTTCGCGCCGCCGAGACGGTCGAGGGCGGGGGCGTGATATGCGCGTTCTTGTGCAGGATATAGTCGTGGCGCAACCATGTTAGAATGCGCGTTGCAATTGCTTTCTGTTTGAGGTGCTTGAGGGTATGGCGATAAACAAGGTTGTGGGGTCGTTCGATGAGGCGGTGGCGGATATTCCGGATGGCGCTATTCTGATGATTGACGGGTTTGCGGGGCCGGGTGGCACGCCGCAGAACCTGATTCGGGCGCTGCGTGACCATGGCGCTAAAGATCTGACGATCATCAGCAATACGGCGGGTCTTGCGAGCGTTATCGGCTTCGGCACGATTCCGGGGGATCGTCCCATCGACATCGGCATACTGGTGGACAACGAGCAGATCAAGAAGGTGGTGGCGTCTTTTCCGGTGTCGCCATCTCCGTCCCGACCTACTTCCTATGAGCGTGCCTATCGTGAGGGGAAGGTGGAGCTTGAGCTTGTGCCGCAGGGGACGCTTGCGGAGCGGATACGCATCGGAGGGGCGGGCATACCGGCGTTCTATACGCCTACGGGCGCGGGGACGCTGCTGGCAGAGGGCAAGGAGACGCGTGTATTCGACGGCAAAGAGCATGTGCTGGAGTATGCGCTGAAGGCGGACTTCGCGCTGCTGCGGGCGCACAAGGGCGATCCGCTTGGCAATATCGTTTATCGCGGCACTTCGCGCAACTTCAACGGGGTGATGGCGACGGCGGCGCGCACGACCATCATGGAAGTCGATGAGGTGGTTGAGGTCGGTGAAATCGACGGACATGGCGTGCATACGCCCGCGATCTATGTGAACCGCATTGTGAAGATTTAAGGTCTAGCAGGGCTGTTGCTATGGAAATCATAGTCACGATTCTGATTGTAGTCGCAATAGCCTGGATCGTAATCAGGTTCACTTCACGTCCTGCGGACTACACGGATGAGAAGGGCAGAACTCGCTGCGGGCGATGCAAGAAGATTGTGTACGACGATGGCGAGACGGCGCATAGCGCAGCGGAAAGCGCGGTGACCAGAGGCACCTATCTGCGAGCGTACTACGAGGGTCGTTGCGGCGAGTGGCATCTGACTTCTCAGGAGCCTCGTTGCTGACAACTTGGAATGATGGCTGATACACTGAGGCACTGAAAGACATAACGAACGAAGGGAGATAGACCATGAAGCTGGTATTTTTCGATGATTTCAAGCTGGGGGCGGTCAAGGGCGACAATGTGGTGGACCTGTCTGCTGCTGCGGAGCATATTCCGCATGTGTCTCCGCAGGACATCCTTTCGGGGTTGATTGCGGACTTCGATACGCACAAGTCTCACCTGGAGGAGGCGATTGCCGCGAGCGACGGTGTGCCGCTGTCGAGCGTGCGGTTGCGCTCTCCCGCGCCGGGGCCGCTGAACATCATCTGCATGGCCGTGAACTACATGGAGAACGGCACGCGCTCGGAGCCTGCACCGATAAATGCGTTCAACAAGTCGCCTAACGCTGTCATCGGAAACGGCGACACCATATTGCTGCCGGATGTGGGTTCGTCGATATTCGAGCACGAGGCGGAGCTTGGGCTGGTCATCAGCAAGCCCGCGTGGCAGGTCAAGGCGGAGGACGCATACGACTACATCTTCGGCTACTTGAACTTCATCGATGTGTCGGCGCGTGGGATACCGGCGTTCTACCAGATGAAGTCTCGCGAGACATTCGCGCCGATGGGGCCGTACCTGGTTACAGCCGATGAGATTGCCGACCCGCAGAGCCTTCCGGTGAAGCTGTGGGTGAACGACAGGCTTTGCCAGGACTTCAACACGGACGACATGGCGCATAAGATTCCGCGCGTCATTGAGTGGGTGACATCCGTCCATTCACTTGGACCTGGCGATGTTATAGCGACGGGCACGAACCACTTCGGGCTGAGCGCGATCCAGGACGGCGACACGATCGATATAGAAGTCGAGGGCCTGGGCAAGTTGCACCTGAACGTGCAGGACGATCTGAAGCGCACCTGGGGCCGCGAGACGCGCCACGAGTGGGAGTCCGCGGGGAACGAAGGCACGACGCCACAGCTTACGGGGAAGTATGCGTAGGTGACGCTGCTTTCGTGAAAGGAAAATATGTCCAGGGAGCCACGCCGTGACTGGCGCGCGGAGATAGGCAGGCACGAAGGCCGCGCCGCGCACGAGGCATTTGGCGACCAGATGTCTCTTCTGAGGATTCTCGTCCGCGTGGTTCTCCTCCCTTTCTGGTTGCCCTTCTACATACTCGGAGTGATAAAGAAGCGCCGAGAGATCAAGGCATTTGTCATTGACAGGGCAAGGAACCGGCTCGTGAATGACGACCTTATCCGCGAGATCACCCTGGCATGGGTGGAAGGGCACCCAGACGAATATCCGCTGGGCGAGTATGATCCGGGACTGGCTAAGCTCCGTCCGCGCTTCAGGCGTATCATCGAGGGTGAGAAGCGGTAGCGCGCCGACATCTACCGCGCACTGTGGATACAGGGCGCGGGGTTGATGATGTTAATGGTTGCGCTGTTAACACTCTTTAGGGCTTTTTGATGGAAAGAGAACCCCGTGCGGAATCAGGCTGATACGCACGGGGTCTTTGTTTGTGCGCTGTTTTCTCAAGATAGTCAGCAGGCGTATATTGCGTCTGCCGCCTGTATGTTCAAGGCGAGTTATTTTAGCTGAACTTTGTAGAGGGCGCAGTCGATGAAGGTGTATATGTTAGGCTTGGGTTTAGGTAGCACAACTTTTTGCCAGCCCTTTACACGCTTCACTTTAAGCCTCCGTTCATCCGCAAGTTGCTTCATGGCTCTGTCCACTTCTTGCTTGCCGTGTAGCGGATTGGTTTCATAATCGGGCCTAGTCGGCCACTGTATTTGATACTTTGCCTTTATGGCTTCCTCATTCTTTTTTAATGATCTACTATTGAGAACAGTCATGGTGACATTAGGATCCACTGGATAGCACCCGATAGGGGTGATCAAAGCGTATGCTGACGATGCTCCAGTTTCTAGTGCTGCTTTAAGCGCATTCATGTCTTTGGGCAAATGTTCAGGCTTGCGAGTCTTGCCGCGAATTCCAGGGGTATCGGTAAAAGGCGTCTTAACCTCAAACTTCGCAAGTGTCACTGAATTGTGTAATACGACGATGTCGTGCAGTTTATTGTAATGCTCTTTAGTCTGATTAGATGGAATTCTTACGCGCTCGCCAAATTGAGAGCGCAATGCAGTGCGGAACAAGTCCTCTATGGTTTTCTCATGCCGTCCGTAAGGTTGAAAAGCAATCTCACCAAGAAGGCGCGAACGTGAAGCCTCATTTACTAATTCGTCAAATGCACCGGTAACCCGATTGTCTATATCTCTTGTGTTCAACATATCCCTCCATAAAAAATCTTCAGATGCCAGAAACCAAGAAACGTTCCAGCATTTTAGGAACGTTCTCAGAAGATTGGGCGCAAGCCGCCCGCCGTATGTGTGCTGCCGGTTGCTAAGTCATAGTCAACCTCCTTATTTCACATGTCCCAGAAACGAAAAATACGCCCCCTTGCGAGAACGCTTATAGTGAAATGGGCGTATGTTCCCCACTCCGTTTCAACAGCATTATACTGCATATAGGTTTATGTCACCTAATCTCCCGTGTTTAAGCCGTGCATGGCTTCGGAAATCACTAATCTCGCTATCCTGAAAGTCCGCAATTCCATTAATGCAATCTCCAACCGCATTGTCTGACGGTGTAGAGCGCACATCGCTGCGGGGGTGGGCGGTGTTGCTGCTGTCGCACCTGCAGCTTAGCAGCTTGCGGTTGTCGTCGTTTGTGCTGGGGGTGTTCCTGCCGTTTATCGCGCAGGACCTGGCGCTGAGTCCGCTGCAAGCGGGGCTGCTGCAGGGTGTGTGGTGGGTGACGGCGGCGGTGGCTGTGCTGCCGTTCGGAGTGTGGTTTTCCCGCTTTAGTCCGGTGGCGGTTACGCGGCTGTCAATGTGGATCGTTGCGCCGTTGCTGCTGTTGCAGGGGTTTGCGAACGGATTCGCGATGCTGTTCGTTGCGCGGTTCCTGGCTGTGCTGTTCCACTCTCTGACGATTGCGGTGCGCCCGCTGTTGTTTCACCAGTGGGCGGTCAGGCGGCAGTATGCGCTAATCAATGCTGTGGGACTTTCCCAGCACAGTTTGCTTCTTGCGGTTGCGGTGAGCACGGGCGCGTTGCTGATAGTTGCGCTGGGGAGCTGGCGCGGCGCGTACTACCTGCAGGCGGGGTTCGTGGCGGTGCAGGCGGTGGTGTTCATGCTTGCGGCGCGGGAGAGCAGGGCGCCGGTGCAGGATATGGGCGACGCGCTGGCGAATCAGCCGACTAGCCCGCTTGCTGCACTGCGGAAATACAGGCAGGGCTGGCTTGTGGCGATAGTGATGTTCTCGCTGGCGTCGGTGTGGACGGGGATTGTTACTTTTCTGCCGACGCTGCTGCTGGAGGACAGAGGCATCGAGATAACGCTGGGTGGGCCACTGCTGGGCTTCCTGTACTACGGGCTGATACCGGGTGCGCTCGCGGGTGGATGGGTGAATCGTAAGCTGAGCAACCGGCGAGTGCTGCTTGCGGTGCCTGCTGTGCTGAATGTGGTGCTTGCGCTGGCGATCGTGCTGACTACGGATGCTGTGCTGCTGGCAGTGGCAATCACGGCGCTGGGGCTGGTGTGGATAGCGGTGCCCGCGATGGAGATGCTGCCGTTCGAGTTCGAGGGGATTCTGCCGCGCGAAGTGGCTGCGGTGAGCGCGCTGGTGGCGATGTTTGCGGGATTGGGGTTTGCTGCTGGTCCGATGATTGTGGGAGTTGTTGCGGAGGTGAGTGGGTCGCTGTTGACTGGGTTGGTGGTGATGGCGGTGTTTTCAGTCGTTGGCGTCATTGCGGGGTTGTTGTATCCTGTACGTCAGGTGGCTCAGAGCGGGGTGGCATCATGAATTGGAGCTTTACTTAATGGCTGTGACGGAAGAGAAATACAGGCTGGACAGGGAAATCATTGCTATGCGCGTGGCGAAGGAGCTGCAGGACGGCGATGTGGTGAATCTAGGCATCGGCATACCTTCGTTGTGCTCGCAGTTCGTGCCGGAGGGGCGCGATGTGCTGTATCACAGCGAGAGTGGGGTGCTGAACTTCGGGCCGATGGCGGAGGAGGGTGATGAGGATGTTGATCTGACGAACGCTAGCGGGCACTTTCTGGCGTGGTATCCGGGGATGTCGTTCTTTCACTCGGCGGACGCGTTCGCGATGATCCGGGGCGGGCATATAGATGTGACGGTGCTGGGCGCGCTGCAGGTGTCGGCGTCGGGTGACCTTGCAAACTGGATGCTGCCAGAGCGGGGAGTGGGGAATGTGGGCGGCGCGATGGACCTTGCGGTGGGCGCAAGGCGCGTTATTGTGGCGATGGAGCATACGGACCGCGGCGGTCAGTCGAAGGTGGTGCAGGAGTGCAGCTACCCGCTGACGGGGAAGGGCTGCGTTGACCTGATTGTCACGGACATTGCGGTGATGGAGGTGACGGAGGAAGGGCTGGTGCTGCGCGAGGTTGCGCCGGGCTGGACTGCTGAAGAGGTGCAGGCGGAGACCGATGCGGAGTTGGTGGTGTCGCCGGAAATGCAGGAGATCGAGCTGTAGATTCTAATGGATAGGACAACCCATTAACTGAGGGTTTCATGAACTAGCGAGGTTCAATACCAACGACGTTTGGAGAGGCCTCTGATCTATCTGGCAGATCCTCATTATAGGACACAACCAAGACTTCAGCGCGGAATGGCTTAATTTGGTCCACCATCGCCGTAATCTTGTCGATAGTCTCCCCGTACAAATATGGTTCATGGCACTGGATGCAGATTTCGGCGGGCACACGCTTTACCACAACCACAGTATCGTCCGGCAAGACACGAGGGATTGTTGTTTTGCCTTTCTTCAATGGACCCTGGCAAAAGTAGCATCTTCCGCTATTTTCTTGTTTTCCAGTCATCTTGCCATACCTCTTCATTCGGCATGTAAACGGTTACCATTAGCAATCTGTCTCTGATGTTATCCATTGCTATGACCGCGTGGAAAGGTTCCCCAGAATCTAGGTAGCCTATAACCAAACAGTCAGGAAATCGACGATGCGAATCAGGATAGATTTCTATGACTTCGCAGTTTTGTAGAGACCATTCTATTTCAGCGGCTGCAAGCCCTTCTGCGCTGAGCTTGTCATCGCTATGATATGACCAGATTATCTTCCGTCCAAGAAGTCCAGATTGATGTTCCTCGGCTTTCTGTCGAATAAATGCCTGATTATCTTCAAACAAGCTCATGTCCATCAGATTCTAGCACACTTCGGTATCCCTCCCTTGCTATTGTACGGTCTTCCGAAAGGTATCGCGACGGTTACACGATGCTGAAAGTCGAGCCTCTTTCGCCCTTGCTGACTTCTATTCGGACGGGGAAGGCTTCTTTCATCTGGTCGATGTGGGTGATGACGATTATCTTTTCGAACTCGTCCTGAATTGACTGGATGGCTTCGGTCAGGCGTTCCTGGCCTGCTCTGTCCTGCGAGCCGAAGCCCTCGTCTATGAACAGCACGGGGAGCGGTGCGCCTGAGCGTCGGGCAAGCAGGCGGGAGAGCGCGATTCGGAGGGCGAAGTTTATGCGGAACGCCTCGCCGCCGCTGAATGTGAGGTAGTCTCGAGTGCCTAGCTCGTCGGCGATGCGTATCTCAAGCTGCTCGGATGTGCTCTCGTCTAGTTCCAGTTTCAGGTGCATGCGGTTTTCGGTGACGCGGCCAAGGATCTCGTTGGCGTCGTCCTGTAGCTGTGGGATGGCGCTTTCTATGACTAGCGCCTGTATGCCATTCTTGCCGAATGCGACGGTCAACTCGTCGTAGATGCTCTTGTCTCGGGCGAGACGGCGATGCTCCTTCTCCAGATCGCGTATCTGAGCTTCCAGATTCTCGCAGCGACTGATGTTGTTCTGCAGCACGCCGCGGTCTATCTCTGCTTGTCGTATTTGTGTCTCCAGGTTCTCGCTACTTTGCACTGCTTCGCTGAGCTTGGTCGTGAGCGCCGGCAGGGATTCGATGTCCCGCTTCAGCGTACTAATTCGCTCAGCGGCGGCATCTATTTCCGCCTGCCGATTCGCGAGCATCTGGCGACCGGTTTGGAGGGCTTCACTGACACCGGGCAGGTTGGCATGCGCTTCGTTGAGCGCGTGGTGCGCGGCGTCGAATTTGCGCAGGGAGGCGACTTGCCGGCGGACTTGCTGGTGCGCTTCGGCGTCGTATTGGAGCGCGTCCAGGGAAGTGCCCAACTCTGCAAGCTCATTGCGCTCATCCTGCGCGAAAGACTTGTCTCGCAGGGTGCGCTCGGCGTCCGAGAGGGATTGGGACGCCTGCTGCAATTCGTGCTGGGCTTTCAGCGAGTCCTGTTCGTCACGCGCCAGATTTGCTTCATCAGCGGCGAGGGTACGGCTATCAGTGATTTGCTTTGATTCCATAGATGCCAGAGTCTGGGTTGATGTTTTGTGCTCGCGCGTGAGGTTTTCGATCTGGGTGTCGTTGTCATTGAACGATGCCCGGCTCGCCACGCCGATGCGCCGGTACTCCGCGCGTAAGTGTTGCTGCCCGTCGGGACCGAGCTGCTGGCTGCAGAGGGGGCAAGTGGTGTCGCCTTGTTCGAGCATGTCGAACTTCTGTCGGGTGTCCTGCATCTGCTCCATCAGACGCTCGTTGTTCTGCTCAAGCGTCTGGATGCGAACGGCGATTGCATCGGTGTCCGTGCGCTGTCGTTCGATTGAGGCGGCCTGCTGCGTGAGAGCAGTGTTCCGGTGCTGCATCGCAGTCTGAAGTTTCTTGATTTCCGGCAGGCGGTTTACGCGCGGCTCCAACTCGGTGGATATTCGGTGCCGCAATGTCTTCACCGTGGACGCGATGCGCTCTTCCTGTCGCGCTATGGTCTGCGAGAGGGCGGCGATCCGTGCGTCAAGGCGGCTCTTTTCAGATAGGGCGATGTCAAGTCTTTCAATCTCTGCCTGTGCAGTTTGAAGTGATTCGTAGCCGCTCAGGATTTGAGGCGCGTCTGCGATTGTGGCTTGATATGCGGCGATGCGCTTTTCGTCTGCGCCGACTTGCCGTTGCAGGCGGACGGTGTCGGCCTGGGCGGACTGAGTTCGCTGCTGGAGCGCAGTGAACTCGGATGCGAGCGCCTGGAGTTGCTGCACCTCACCGCGAAGCGTCTCGACTTGCTTGCGCTGCGCTTCGGCTTGGGGTGCAGCCCTGGCGATATAGGCGTCAATGTCGTTCAGGCGGCTCTCGTACTCGGGCTTGCGTGCAGTTTCCTCCGAGTGGAGGCTAATCGCGGTGAGCGTCTGTTGTATCTCGGTCTGGATGCTGCGGCTTCGGGCGTTGGCGTCTTCAGACAGACGCTGGTAATAGGACAGGTCCAGGACTTCGGCGAGGCACCGCTTGCGCTCGGTGGGCGTGCTGGTGGTGAACAGGTCTGCTTGGCCCTGCGCGAGGTACGCGGTGTTGACGAAGGTCTTGAAGTCCATGTTCAGGATTTCGCTGATGCGTGCGTTCGTCTCGCGGACGGAGTTTCGACTTATGGAGCGAAACGATTCGCTTTCGTCGTCGGTCGCGATTTGCAGCTCGAGCGTGGTCCTGCTGCTACGACCGCCGGTGCTGACGGTGTGCCTGCGGATGACGCGGTATCGCTGGTCGCCTGATGTGAAGTCCAGCTCGACGCTCATGTCGGTCTGCCCCATATGCACCAGGTCGGCGATTCGTAGGGCGTTGATCGTGCCGGTGCCGGTTGGTGTGGCGCGCGCGATGCCCCAGAGAGCCCATGTGATGGCGTCGAGGAGGGCGGTCTTGCCGTGGCCGTTGTCCCCGCAGAGGCAGGCAACGTGGATGCTCTCGAAGTGCAGGGGCGGCACGTCGTCGCGGTAGCACATGAAGTTGTTGACGGTGAGTCTGAGGGGGATCAAGGGGGCCTCGTTGCTGTTGATGATGACTAGTGATGGTAGGAGGATAGCATATTGAAAGAGGGTCTTGGCAGGACAAAATTATGTACCGTACGCGGGTGAATTACGAAAGTGGTATCCTCTGTATGCTAGGTCTGGTACGAGGCAAGATGTTATGGCAATGGAAGAAATAGACATAGAAGTCCCCTCCAATGAAATTGAAGCATTTTGCAAGAGATGGGACGTCGTCGAGCTGTCGGTATTCGGTTCGGCGCTTAGGGACGACTTCACGTCCGAGAGCGATATCGATCTGCTGGTCTCATACGCGGACAGCGCGCGGCATGGCCTCTTTGCTTTGGTGCGCATGCGTAACGAACTTGAGAGCATTTTCGGGCGAGAGGTGGATATTGTCAGTAGGCGTATGGTTGAAGTCAGCGGGAACAGAATAAGGCGTGACGCGATACTGAGTTCTGCAAGGGTCGTATATACAGCGGGATAACGCGCTTCTCTACGATATTCTGGAATCCGCTCAGCTTGCAGTGTCCTACTTGCGTGAGAGTTCCATGGTGGACTTCCTAGAAAATGTACAGCTTCAAGATGCCGTGGTACGCCGTATTGAAATCATTGGCGAGGCAGCGGGGCGCGTAACAGAGGAGACCAAAGTGTCTTTTCCCAACCTGCCTTGGCAGGACATGACGGACATGCGTAATTTTCTGATTCACCAGTACGGCGACGTAGACCCGCAAGTCGTGTGGGATACTGTCAAACTGGACCTGCCGCCGTTGATTACGGAGTTAGAACGCGTAGGTGACCAAGGATAGTCCCTATACCTTGTACTCAGCTGGTTTAGTTACGCTACTCTTGCTTCCGATACTCCGGCAGGGGCTTGATGCTGTAGTTGGCGGCGCCTCCGATTAGGCTTTCGACGGCGGCGCGGGCGGTGTCTAGGGATGTGAAGCAGGGGATGCGCTGATCTACTGCGGCGCGGCGGATTTCGAAGCCGTCTTCGAGGGATTCGCGGTCGCCTTCAATGGTGTTTACGACTGCCGATACGGTGCCGTCGGCGACGATGTCCACCGTGCTGGGGTGCTCGCCGGTGTGTGCCTTGGGGATGGCGAAGGCGTCGATGCCAAGCCCGCGGATCATGCCTGCCGTGCCCTCGGTGGCGAACAGGCCGTAGCCTGCCTCGGCGAGCTGGCGAATCATTGGGACGGCGTCCGCCTTGTCGCGGTCGGCGATGGTGAGCAGGATGGAGCCTTTCTCGGGCAGCATCATGCCGGATGCGATCAGTGCCTTGGCGACTGCTGAAGAGAAGTCGGTGTCGATGCCCATGACCTCGCCGGTTGACTTCATCTCAGGGCCTAGGTAGGTGTCCACGCCCGAGAGCTTGGACATGGAGAAGACGGGTGCCTTCACGGCGACGAGCTTCTGGCGCTTCCACAGGCCGCCCTCGTAGCCTGCCTCAGTGATGCTCTTGCCGAGCATCGCTTTAATGGCAAGGCGAATCATCGGCACGCCCGTTACCTTCGAGATGAAAGGGATAGTGCGGCTGGCGCGGGGATTGACCTCGATGACGAATACCTGCGTATTCTGATTGCCATTTGTGCCGCCTGTCGCGGGACTGCGATATGTCTCGCCGCCAACGACAACATATTGGATATTCATGAGGCCCTTGACCTGAAGGGCACGGCCTATGCGCGTTGTGTAGTCCACGATGGTGTCGACTTCGGCTTCGGTGAGCGTGACGCCGGGGTATATCGCCATGGAGTCGCCGCTGTGGACGCCCGCGCGCTCGACATGCTCCATGATGCCGGGGATTAGTACGTTCTCGCCGTCGCAAACGGCGTCCACCTCGACCTCGCGGCCCTCGAAATACTTGTCTATCAGGACGCGCCTGCCCATGCCCGCTTCGAACGCGTGGGTCATGTAGCGCACAAGCTCGGTGGCGTTCTGCACGATTTCCATTGCTCTGCCGCCGAGTACGTAGCTGGGACGTACCAGCACGGGATAGCCGACGCGCTGCGCGACATTGAGCGCCTGTTCGAGGTTGCTGACCGCTGCGCCGGGAGGATTCGGGATGCCTGTCCTAGCTAGGAACTCCTCGAACAGGTGGCGGTCTGAGGCGATGTCGATGGAGCGGGCGGTTGACCCGAGAATGGGCATCTCAACGCTGTCGAGGGTCTGCGAGAGGTTGATTGCTGTCTGGCCGCCGAACTGCACGATGGAGGGCGGGAAATTCAGCTCGGCATTGTCTCCGGGGACTGCCTCATTTTCCAGGATGTCCAGCACGCTCTCTTCATCGAGTGGCTCGAAGTAGAGGCGGTCGCTGGTATCGAAGTCGGTGGATACGGTCTCAGGGTTAGAATTCGCGATGATGCTGGAGACGCCTTCCTCACTGAGCGCCCACGCCGCATGCACGGAGCAGTAGTCGAACTCGATACCCTGCCCGATGCGGATGGGGCCGCTGCCGACGACGAGCGCTTTGCTTGTCTGCATCGGAGTGGCTTCGTTCTCTTCCTCGTAGGTGCTGTAGAAGTACGGTGTGAGAGCCTCGAACTCGGCGGCGCAGGTGTCCACCATCTTATAGACGGGGCGGAGGTCCCACTGGTGGCGCAGGTCGCGCACCTCTTGAGACGTGCGGTCGGTCAGTTCGCCTATTTTTTCGTCCGAGAAGCCCAGACGCTTGGCGCGCCAGAGTACATCTTCGTCGAGATGCGAGGAAAGCAGTTCCTCCTCCATGAGTGCGATGTTCTGGAAGGCGCGGGTGAACCAGGGGTCTATGCCGGTTGCGCGGGAGAGGGCTTCGGGGCTGACGCCGCGCCGCATGGTGTAGAGCAGCGCCCAGAGTCGCTCGTCGTTGGGGTGCAGGGGAAGACGGGCTTCGTCCAATCCTTCGAGCGATGGGGTAGGGGTGTCAGGCGTGTTGCCATTGCTCGGCTTGTCCATTCCCCAGCCGGCGTCTTCCCAGAGGATGTCGCGGTTGGTGATTTCGAGGGAGCGCACCGCCTTCTGGAATGCTGCTTCGAAGGAGCGGTCGATTGCCATGACCTCGCCGGTCGCCTTCATTTGGGTATTGATGGAGCGGTCGCCGGCGGGGAACTTGTCGAAGGGCCAGCGGGGTATCTTGACCACGCAGTAGTCTAGGGCGGGCTCGAACGCGGCGAGCGTCTGTTGGGTGACGGCGTTGGGGATCTCGTCAAGGCGCTTGCCAACGGCTATCTTTGCCGCAACGCGGGCGATGGGATAGCCGGTCGCCTTGCTTGCCAAGGCGGAACTGCGGCTGACGCGCGGGTTGACCTCGATGATGTAGTACTCGTTGTCCTTGCCGCCACCGCCGGGAAGCGTCTCGGCGACGACATCGCCGGCTGCGAGCGCCATCTGGATGTTGCAGCCGCCCTCGATGCCGAGCGCGCGGATGATCTTCAGGCTGACGGAGCGCAGAAGCTGGTACTCCTTGTCGGACAGCGTCTGGCTGGGCGCGACGACGATGCTGTCGCCGGTGTGGACGCCCATGGGGTCGATGTTCTCCATGTTGCAGATGGTGATGCAGTTGTCGGCGCCGTCGCGCATCACCTCGTACTCGATCTCCTTCCAGCCGATAAGGGAGCGTTCGAGGAGAATCTGATTGATGGGGCTTGCGGCGAGACCGCTTGCGACGATGGTGTTGAACTCGTCCATCGTGGTGCAGATGCCGCCGCCGGTGCCGCCGAGCGTGTATGCGGGGCGCACGACGAGGGGTAGGGGCAGGTCTTTCAGTGCCTCGTGTGCTTCTTCCATTGACTCGACGATTGCGCTGGGGAGCACGGGTTCCCCGATGTCTGATAGCAACTGGCGGAACAGCTCTCGGTCCTCGGCGTTGCGGATGGTGTTCAGGGGTGTGCCGAGCAGTCGCACGTTGTATTCGTCCAAAATGCCGGCGTCCGCGAGTTCAACGGCCAGGTTCAGGCCGGTCTGACCGCCGAGCGTGGGCAGGATGCCGTCGGGTCGCTCTGCGGCGATAATGCGCCTGAGCACCTCGACGGTGAGAGGCTCGATATAGACGATGTCGGCGATGTCCTCGTCGGTCATTATCGTGGCGGGGTTGGAGTTGACCAGCACGGTGGTTACTCCCTCTTCACGGAGCGCCTTGCATGCTTGCGTGCCGGCGTAGTCAAACTCCGCCGCCTGCCCGATGATGATGGGGCCGGAGCCTATGACGAGGACTTTGGAAGGTTTTTCGTAATCTGTTTGCATGTTCCCTTTTGTTTTCTTTGCTTTTTCTTAGCGTTGTGTCGGTTCGTAAAGTGCGAGTTCGGCTACTCGTTGAAATCCTTTATCGAGAGTATAAAGAGGCACATTGTGCCGGATTGCGGTTGCGGCGATTATAGTGTCAAAGTCGGACATCGTATTGCCTTCGCGTAGGAGACGATTGTTCAACCTTGAAGCTATTATCCAAGTCTGCTGGTCCATATCAAGGTAGTGAAAGGACAAGAAGCTGTCGATGAGAAATTCTAATTCTGCCGCGGACCTGGCAACCCGAATGCACTCCATCATCACAGCACCGGTTACTGCTACTTCTCCTGAAGTCAGCAGGGCGGCGAGTTCTATGGCCTCTTTAGAGTTGGGCAGTTTCTGTACGTGAATGAAGACTGAAGACTCCACTAGAATCATCGGTCAGAATCCCTTCCAATGGAGTCTAGGAATTCGTGCCTCTTTCTATTGGCTTCCTCAACTTCCTTGCTGTAATCATCAACGACTATCTTGCCCCAGGAGTCGATGAACTCTTGAACTTGCTTCCGGCGTATGTATTCCTTCAGGGCAGAGTTGACTGCCTTGCTCTTCGTCTTCTCTCCTGTGGCGTCAACCACCTTGTCTAGGAGAGCACTGTCAATATCGAGAGTGGTTCGCATCATTCACCTGCACTTTCAATCGGCATCACATTTTGATGTGTATGATTGGCATCATTGTAGCAGGTCTGCAGTTGTGTCGTCAGTGTTGACTGATACCATTTGCTTTAAGATACTCTGCCATCTTGTCGGGGAAGTTGACGGTGGCGCCGTCTGCGCCTACATCTACGGCGTGGCGCATGAGGTCTTCGTTGAACAGGCCGTGGCAGCGAACGACGAAGCCTTCGCCGTGGAGTCTGTCCACCAGTTCGGGAGTTGTCAGGTCGGCGCGGGGGCAGATCTGCATGAGGCCAAGTTCTTTGGACTGCGTGATGATCGAGTCGTCCCAGGGGACATTGCCCATCGGTACGAGCCAGCCCTTTGGCAGCTCTGAGTCGTAGGCTGCCGATTCTCTCATCCACTCGATCTGGAACGAAGTTATGGTTACGCTGTCGGTCAAGCCGTATCCGCGAACCATGTCTATTGTGCGGCGCGCAAGGCCGCCTGCAATTTCGCGTTGCTTAATCTCGATGTGGAAGTGCAGCTTGCCCTTGTAGTGCTCCAGCGTCTCGCCGAGGGAGCGGATACGCTCGCCCGCGTACTCAGTGCTGAACCAGCTTCCGGCGTCCAGCGCGCGCAGCTCATTCAGGGTGAAGTCTGCCACGCGGCCCTGAGCGTCGGTTGTCCTGTCCACGGTGTCGTCGTGGATGACAACGATGTGGTCGTCACGGGTCAGATGGACATCGAGTTCGATGTGGTTGACGCCCATTGCCAGCGCCTTGTCGTAGGCAGCGAAGGTGTTCTCGGGGGCGTAGGATGATGCGCCGCGATGGGCGATGGTTATGAAACTCGGCACTGGTTATTTGCCCTCCGTATCGTCGATCATCTCCATGAAGCGGTCGAACATGTACTCGTTGTCGAGGGGGCCGGGCGACGCTTCTGAGTGGTACTGGATGGTCATTACCGGCAGTGACTTGTGGCGGATTCCCTCGACGGTGTTGTCGTTCAGGTTGATGTGGCTGACCTCGACCTCCTGCGGCAGAGTGTCGGCATCGACCGAGTATCCGTGATTCTGGGAGGTGATATGCACGAGGCCGGTCTGCAGGTCCTTGACCGGGTGGTTCGCGCCGCGATGGCCGAACTTGAGCTTGAAGGTGCTGCCGCCAACCGCGCGTCCGACGACCTGGTTGCCGAGGCAGATGCCGAATACGGGCAGCTTGCCTAGCAGTCCTTTCGTGGTCTCTACGGCATAGTCGAGAAGTTCAGGGTCGCCGGGTCCGGGTGAGAGCATAACGCCGTCCGGGTTGCGGTCGAGGATGTCCTGCGCCGTTGCGGTCGCTGGCATGGCGATGACTTCGCAACCGCGGGAGCGCAGCATGCGCAGGATGTTATATTTCAGGCCGAAGTCGCTGACGAGAACTCGTCGGGTTGTCTCGGGTGCGGGCGTCTGCCAGAGGGGATTGTCCCAGTCATAGGCACTCTCGGTCGAGACCTGCCGTACGAAATCTAGGTCGCCGTATGCGGGCATATCCTCCAGGCGGGCGAGCGTGGCCTCAGGCGGCTCGTCAACGCCGATTGCGCCCATCATGACGCCCTGCGTGCGGAGGCGGCGGGTGATGGCGCGGGTGTCGACGCCGCTGATGCCCGCGATGCCCTCGGATTGCAGGTAGGCGTCGAGGGTCATGTCGCTCAATGAGTGGCTGGGGCGCAGGCTGTGCTCGCGCACGACGAAACCGGAGACCTGCACCTTGCGCGATTCGATGTCGCGGGAGTTGATGCCGTAGTTGCCTATGAGCGGGTATGTGGGGACGACGATCTGCCCGGCGAAGGACGGGTCGGTGAGCATTTCCTGGTAGCCGGTCATAGATGTGGCGAAGACGACCTCGCCGAATGCGGAGGCCTGCGCGCCGAACGCGTAGCCGCGGTATGTGGAGCCGTCTTCGAGGACTAAGTGGGCGGGGTTAGTCATTTTAGCGTCTTTTCCCATTTTTCCAAAATTAGCGATAGACTTCTCGTCGGTGTTGAACACGGTGAACGGTAATAACTCGTTCTCTGTCATCTATGTCGTACAGGATGCGATAGACACCCACGCGCAAACTGTAGTCCGTTCTTCCGCGAAGTCGCTTCGTGCCCCGTGGACGTGGATTTGCAGAGAGACTGTCGATACGCTCGCCTAACAGTCTTGTATATTGTGAGTGGATTCGCCCGATGTCTCTGATGGCGCGAGGCATCGTGAGGACCCTATACATCAATCCCCTTTGATCTCAGTTCCGCCTTTGCCTGCTCCCAGGGAATCGCCTCTTCGCCTGAATCGCGGCTTCGCCTAATCTCCTCCGCGTCCTCTAGGTCTTCGAGTAGAGTCAATAACTCTTCCCAAGCAGCATAATCTATCTGTACTGCGGTCTTGTTGCCGTCGGTGTCAGTAACAAAATGGGCATTACCTATTAACTCATTCGTCTTCATCTCTTCCTGCTTCCTTATAAATTCATACCGGGCCTCATCAACATACTGCCAGTCATCTTTCGGAATCGATGCCGATTGCATCTGCGTCAATTCTATATCTTACTTCGACGATTCCTTAGCATAAATCCTGTCAAGAGCCTCGCGCACTTCCTTATTTGATAGCCTCTTCATTGGTAAACTACCTCTCCCGCAACCACCGTAGCATAGACGCGGCCTTTCAGGGTTGCGCCCTGGAGGGGGGTGTTCTTGCCTTTGGAGGCGAATTGGGTGGTGTCGACTATCCATTCGGCGTTGGGGTCGATGATGGTGATGTCGGCGGGTGCGCCCTGCTTCAGGGTGCCGAGATCGTTGCGGCTCAGGAAGCGGGCAGGGGCGAGGGTTAGCTTCTCGATGAGTAGGGGCATTCCTATCGCGCCGCTGTGGACGAGGGACATGAGCTGGCCGAGCGCGGTTTCGAGGGTGCTGATGCCGAATGCTGCTTCGTGGAAGGTGCATTCCTTGTCGGTGCGGTTGTGGGGCGCGTGGTCGGTGGCGATGAGGTCTATCGTGCCGTCTCGCAAGCCCTCGATCATCGCGTCCATGTCGGTCTGCTCGCGCAGGGGCGGATTGACCTTGGCTAGCGTGTCGTAAGCTGCGGGAGTCAGAGGATCGTATGCTCCTGAGCCGTTTATGCCTTCGGCTGTTCTGCCGAGAATCGCCTCGTCGGTCAGAGTCAGGTGGTGGGGTGTCACTTCGGCGCTGATATTCGTCATGCCTCGCTCTTTGGCGCGGCGCACGAGTTCGAGCGCGCCGGAGGTGCTGAGGTGCGCCACATGGTAGCGGCCGCCGGTGAGCCGGGCGAGGTCGATGTCGCGGGCGACCATGATGTCCTCGGCGGAGTTGGGGATGCCCTTGACTCCGAGCCGGTTGGATATCCAGCCTTCGTTCATCGAGCCGCCGTGAAACAGCTCCGGCTCTTCGCAGTGGTTGATGATGGGCAAGCCCATCGCGGAGCTGTAGCTGAGCGCCTGCCGCATGATGTTGGAGTCGGCGACGGGGTTGCCGTCGTCGCTGAAGCCGATTGCGCCCGCCTCCGCGAGTTCGCCCATCTCGGCGAGCTGCTTACCCTTGCTCTGCTTGGTTACGCAGCCGATGGGGAGGACGCGTACTGCAGCTTCGTCGCGTGCCTTGCGCAGGACGTACTCCAACGTGGCGGCTGTATCCATTGTGGGGTTGGTGTTGGGCATGGCGCAAACGGTGGTGAAACCGCCGCGCGCTGCGGCGAGTGTGCCGGTCGCAATGGTCTCCTTGTCCTCGAAGCCGGGCTCGCGCAGGTGGCAGTGTACGTCTATGAAGCCGGGTGAGACGATCATGCCGGTGGCGTCGATGACCTCGGCGTGCTCGGGCGGGTCGATGTGCTGGGCAATGCCGCTTACCACGCCGTCCTCGATCAGCAGGTCGTGGATGCCGTCTATGGCCTGCGATGGGTCTATCAGCCGTCCGCCTTTAATTAGCAGCATCACTTATCTCTTTCATCTTGTCCAAGATCGCGTTCACGTGCGGGTGTACAGGCACGTCGGGGCCGCCGTCCCACCAGGCGTATTCCACTACCAGCGGGTCGTGCGAGATGTCCACATCGCCATCTACTTGTACGCTGAAAACATGGTGGTGGTTGTACTTGCCGTCGTGTGTGAACAGGTATTGAACGGCGGTTGCCGTGAGTGTCGTCTCTTCGGTCAGCTCGCGCGCCACGGCGGTTTCAGGGGACTCGCCTTCGTCGATGCCGCCGCCGGGAAGCATGAACGCGGGCCTGAACTTGTCGCGCACAACCAGAATACAACCGTCGCGCTCGACTATTGCTGTGGCTCGCTGGCGTGGTGTTTCGTTCAAATTATCCCCTTGATGTTGTATCTCTAGATTCCCGCCTTTACGGGAATGATGATTGCTTCCTCACCTTAGCCCACTCTCCCTCGGGAGATTGGTTTATGAAACGCGGGGCGTAACGGCTGCGTAGAGCAGCGCCATTCGTACTGCGACTCCGTTTGTTACCTGCTCTTCGATGACTGCCTGCGCGCCGTGCGCCACTTCGGGGTCAATCTCGATGCCTTCGTTCATGGGGCCGGGGTGCATCACGAGCGCGTTGGGTTTGGCGAGTTCCATGCGGCGCGGGTTGATGCCGTACATCCGGGAATACTCGCGCAGCGTGGGCAGATGCCCGGCTAGCTGGCGCTCCGTCTGTAGGCGCAGCGCCATTACCACATCGGCGTCCTCCAGCGCGCGTTCCACATTCGTCTCAATTTTCACGCCGCTGAAGGGATGGTCGGATGCGTCGCTGCCGTTGCTGCGGATGCCGCCCAGGAAGTCGAGGGGAATCAGCGTTGGCGGTGCGCAGAGGGTTACATCGGCGCCCATTTTGGTCAGGCCCCAGAGATTGGAGCGCGCCACCCTGCTGTATAGCAGGTCGCCTACTATGACGACCTTCAAGCCTTCGATCTTGCCGAGATGTGACTTGATGGTGAACAGGTCGAGTAGCGCCTGTGTGGGGTGCGCGTGCATGCCGTCGCCGGCGTTGATGACGGCGGAATCCAGGAAACGCGACAGGAAGTGCGGTGCGCCGGAGTGCGGGTGGCGCACAACTATGATGTCGGCGTTCATAGCTTGCAGGGTTAGCGCGGTGTTGTAGAGGGACTCGCCCTTTTCCACGCTACTGCCGCTGCCGGAGACGTTGATGACATCCGCGCTGAGAATCTTGCCTGCCTGCTCGAATGAGACGCGGGTGCGCGTGCTTGCTTCGTAGAAGACGGTGATGACCGTCTTGCCGCGCAGGGTGGGAACTTTCTTGATGTCGCGCTGCAGGACTTCACGCATCACCTCGGTGTTCTGCAGGACCATCTCGATTTCTTCGCGTGAGAAGTCGTCGAGGTCGAGGATGTGGCGGGGCGCTGAAGGTCGGGCGCCGTTCGTGGGTGCAGGTGGCGCTTGCCTTACGGGTCCGCGGCGGCTGGCAGTCGTCATCAGTCGTCCTCCCTCAGCAGGGCTATCTGGTCGATGCCGTCAATCTCGCTCATATAGACCTGCACCGATTCTTCGCGGGAAGTCGGTACGTTCTTGCCCACATAATCGGGGCGGATGGGAAGCTCGCGGTGTCCCCTGTCCACGAGGCTGGCGAGCTGAATCTCGCGGGGGCGACCGAAGTCGTTGAGAGCGTCCATTGCGGCGCGGATGGTGCGGCCTGTGTAGAGAACATCGTCCACCAGAACTACGCAGCGGCCATGCACTCCGGATGGAATGCTGGTGTGCATTAGGGGGCGACCGCGCTCGGCGATGTCGTCACGGTAAAGGCCGACATCGAGCTCGCCGACGGGCACATCCGCGCCTTCGAATTGCTGTATGAAGGTCGCGATGCGCTTGGCGAGCCAGACTCCGCGGGTCTGGATGCCGACGAGCACGAGGCCGTCCACGCCGCCGTTGCGCTCCAGAATCTCGTGCGAGATGCGAACCAGCGCGCGGCGGATTTCGTCCGCGCCCAGAATGCTGCGTTCGACTGCGCTGTCGTTCTCTGCCAGGGAATGCTCCAACAAAAAAACCTCTTGCACTCGCTGGCAAGAGGTTATGCATTGGCTATGTGCGACTGGGGCGCACAATCACTGCTATGCTTTCGTCCCTTGCCAGCCTCTCGGGACTGACTTAAAGGGGGTAGCTATCAAATTGTTGCGATTATTGTACAGGGAAAGGCAGAGATGCTTCAAGCGATACTTTCAGAATTTCGAACAGATTGTGCCCACTGAATATGTCCCGTCAATCTTGATTATGCCCGTAAGCCTACCTACCGCGCCTTGACGCCCTTTCTCGCAAGCCAATAGAATAGCGGCGAAACACCCATAGCGCGGCTTGAGCCGATTGTGCCGCGATGGGATGGAGCGGTGTATTGGCTGATCTGATTGAATTGGAGTCCATGGGCGGCGTGGTGGCAAGGGCGCGCGGGGATGATGTGGAGATCGTAGTCTGCGGTTTCGACGCCCAACCCGGTCATGTCATCTGGGGTTTGCCGAAGGGCACGCCCGAGGACGGCGAGACGCGAGAGCAGACCGCCGTGAGAGAGGTAACGGAAGAGACGGGCCTGGAGGTCAGCATTGACGAGTTCGTCCAGAGCATTGAATACTGCTTCGAGCGGTATGGCGATGGCGCGGACTGTCACAAGGTGGTGTACTTCTACCTGATGAGCGCGAATGGCGGAGACCTGTCGCTCCATGACCATGAGTTCGACTATGTGCGCTGGCTTTCCGCGACGGAAGCCATTAGAACGCTGACTTACGATAACGAGGTCAAAGTTGTTAAGAATGCCCTTCACATTATCTCGAAGAAAGCCCGAGCCGGCTGATCCCATCTCGCTTGAGGGCAGGAAGGTGGTGCTTCGAGAGAAACGCATTGAAGATGCTCTCGATGACTACACCTGGCGCGTGGACGAGGAGCTTGCGAGGCTGGATGCTACACGCCCGCTGAACATGGCGTACAACGACTTTCTGCGGTACTCGCAGGAGGAGATTGACTATCCCAGTTCGCGGTCGAAGCGTTTTGCCATCGATGACCTTACAGGCAAGCACATCGGCAATTGCATGTACTACGACATCGACACGCGGCGGGGCGAGACCGAACTGGGCATAATGATCGGCGACCGCGCCTACTGGAGCAAGGGCTACGGCACTGACGCGGTGGACACGCTTGTGAAGTATATCTTCACGGACACGAACATGAAGCGGGTTTACCTGCACACGCTCGACTGGAACCATCGCGCGCAGAAGTCGTTCGGCAAGTCGGGCTTCCGGCAGGTCAAGCAGACACGCCGCCGCGGGCTGGAGTTCATCCAGATGGAGATTCTGCGGGACGAGTGGGAGGAGATGCAGGGCGATAGCTCGGCTGTGGGTGTGTAACCATAGTCTCCTTCATATTCCCGTTCAAGCTCATCCTTTTGGGGATTCTGACCCTTATGTTCCCCTGCTGAGAAAACTACGCTGCCTGGAGACCTACATTTGAGCATGTACGATTCCGACTATGCTGGGGAGTTCTATGACGCGTATGGAAGCCTCGAATGGGATAGGCTTGAAACCACGCCTTACGGACGTCTTCAAGCCATAATCCACTCAGACTTCATAGAACGCTATGTGAGCCGAGCGGATAGAGTTCTCGATGCAGGTTGCGGACCGGGTAGGTTCACCACTGCAACAGCCCAAATGGGCGCAACGGTCACTGCCCTTGACATATCGGGGCGTCAGCTTCAGCTTGCGAAGGAGAAAGTCGGAGAGGCGCGCCTCCTCGAACGAGTTGATGCCTTTGTGCTTGCGGACATTGCCGACCTGTCGATGTTTCCCGATAGTCACTTCGATGTCGTTATCTGCTATGGCGGAGCGTTATCTTATGTATGTGAATGCCGCCATCAGGCAGCATCTGAACTTGTTCGAGTCGTCCGACCTGGAGGCACGCTATTGATAAGCGTTATGAGTCGTTACGGCAACATTGCCAATCTGGTTCGCCGACCAACGCTGACTGTTCTCAAAGAACCGGAAGAGTGGCATGTCCGTCAGCTTGCGGATTCTGGTGACAATCCCGGATTCCCTTCACCCAGAGTAAATATGCAACATCCACCTATGCACATGTTCACCAGCGAGGAACTGCGTCACTTGTTACCGGACTGTTCGGTACTGGAATTGGCAGGCAGTAATGTGACAACTTCTGAGGGGTCGGCTGCCCTAGATGACGTCTATGACGACGCGCAAGCCTGGGCTACCGCAGTTAGCCTCGAACGTTTGATGAACTGCAAACCGGGGCTTGCCGACAGTGGCAGCCACATCATCATGGCTGCGAGACGTGAAGGTTAGCCTAGTCAGTCAGTGGATGTAAAGTTACGCTTGAGTTAGCCCGTTAGAGAAGGCACTGTCATATGGGAAAAGACGCTATAAAACTCTGGTACGACTCGGAGGCAGATTTTCTCGAAGTTGTGTTCGAGAAAGGCAAAGGCGTCGCGTATGACACTGACGACGACCGTATTGAAGTGCGCCTTGACGCGCAAGGCAAAGTCCTCAGCTTTCATGTGCTCGGTCTGAAGTCCATCTCGGGATCTCCCCTCAACGTCGAGGTTAAGCCCAAGGAAACGAAGCAGCCACTCCACTCCGCATAGCTCGTGTAAGTTAAGCTAGCCCCCGAACCTGTCACCTACCTTCAGGCCGACTGCTTCTATCCACTCCGGGGCATTGACCTTGCGCTCGCGGCCCTGCTGCACCCTGCCGACGAATATGGAGCCGCCGTTTGCCGCGATGCGGAAGCCCTCGTCGGTGATTTCGGTGACCTCGCCGGGCGCGCCGCCTGCTTCGCCGTCAGAACTGCTCGCGCGGAAGAAGCGCATGCCTGCTTCGCCGAAGGTTGTGCCTGCGCCGGGGCTGGGGTCGCTTCCGCGGATCATGTTGTATATCTCGCTGACGGGCTTGTCCCAGTCGATGATGACGTCTTCGGCGCGGCACCAGCCCTCGTAGGTGGCGTCGTCGTGGTTCTGCTCGATTCGCGGCGCGGTGCCGGCCTTCACCATATCCACGGACTCCACCATCGCGTCAACGCCCATTTGGAACAGCCTGCCGAAATAGACCGAACCGAGCGTGTCGTCTGGGCTTATGGGCGTCTCCTTCTGGAGAAGGATGGGACCGGTGTCCAGCCCCTTGTCGGGCCAGAAAATGGTCAGACCGGTCTTCTCGTCGCCCATGATTATGGGCCAGTTGATGGAGCTCGGACCGCGATGGAGCGGGAGAAGCGAGGGGTGGTACTGGATCGTGCCGTGAGTGGGCGCTTCGAGGATGGCGTCCGGCACGATGTCGGTTACGAATGCCATCACGCATAGGTCGGCGTTCAGCGCCATGAATGCGTCTATGCAGTCCTGGTTGCGCATGCGGCGGTATTGCAGCACGGGAATGTCGTGTCCCTCGGCGGCGGTCTTGATGGGGTCGGCAGGCCTGCCTTCCCTGTCGGGTGGGCAGAACACGCCAACGATGTTCTCGCCGTGCTCTACAAGTGCGTTGAGCACGCTCTCCCCGAATGCCGCCTGTCCGATTATCGCGATGCGAAATGTTTTGTCCGATTCAGCCATGTGGAAATTCCTCCAGAAAGTCGGTCTGTTTTTCAGTGAGTCAGTTATATCATCTAAGGACTTGGACGGCAACGAAGCGGGATAGCTAACCAGCTTAGTTAGAAGTGCTCAAACTTGTGAAGTCGTCCGAGCCATCAGATTGGATGACGTAACGAAAGCGCAGTTCATAGTTGTCGTCACCCCGACCACCGTGTTTGATGCCCAGAATCTGTACCGCTGCATAGAAGCCTTTTGTGTTTCGGAACATCACGATCTGCCCGATTTGAGGGGTCCGACTGCGCGAGGTGAAATCGAGAAGTTGGGCATCAACAACCTTCCCGATGCTCACGCAGTCACGCGGAGCCAGCGCAACGCCGTTTATCGATGGAGGGTCATTGTAAACGTAAATGCTCGTGTTGCTCGCCCTACTCCACTTTGTTTCAAATTCCAGCACATCTCGCCCTATCACGAAACGCCCATTATGGCTTCCGTAGTCAAACACCACCTCACCTGTTAGGGATGTCATACGCGGAGGAGGTACATCGGATGCTTTTGCTGCGAACCGAGTTACACCTAATTTCTCTCCGATCATCGCGGCGAGTTCACTGGGCGAGTATTCCTCTGCAGGCAGGTAGCTGACATCAGTAGGCAGTCCTGGAACTTTGGTATCGTCGAAGCGCACCGGTAGTACATATTCTGTTGATTCATGAACTGCCTTGCTAAGGACAGATCGCCGTTCATGCCTTGGCCAAGCCTTCTGGACGTAGTCTCTTGATATAAACATGACAACTCGCCCAGCATCATTCTCGAATATTCTATGAAACTCCTCAGTTAGGCTTTTCCCCCACAGGCTGACCTTCTCAAATTCATCGTAGAATACAGCGATTCCTCGGCTCTGAAGTCCTCGTGCCACTTCTTCGACGTAATGTCGCTGCTCTCCAGCAAACGATAGGGCTACTTCGTATTTGTTCATATACTGGCGCTCCTACAGCATATCAATGGACTGTCAGAATATTTGCAGATTCTGCATATCGTAGCAAAATTATACGCTGACTAACTGAAATACTAATCACCTGATATACTCTTTGCCGATGCTCAACGCACTGCGCCCCAGGCCGATTTCCATATATGCCGGCTGGTGGGTCATCTCCGCACCGTTTCTCGCCGCAATGCTCACGGTCGGCTCAGGGCAGTACGCCTTCGGGCTGCTGATCGAGCCGCTGGAGCAGGAGTTCGGCTGGACGCGCACTCAGATCAACCTCTCGCTGTCCTTCACCGCTGTCGGCAGCTTCATCGCGCCGTACCTCGGCTACATCATGGACAGGCATGGCGCGAAGAACATTCTTGTCGCATCTATGGCTCTCATAGTCATCAGCTACCTGATGCGCCCCATGATGACCGAGCTCTGGCACTGGTATGCGCTCAGTTTCGTACAGTACCTGGGCTTTTCCGGCGCGTCCATTCTGCCTGCTGGCAGGCTGGTGGGTATATGGTTCCAGCGCTCGCGCGGCCGTGTAATGGGCATCACGCTCATGGGCAACAACTTCGGCGGCATGACATTTCCCCATCTCACTACATTCGCGCTGGGCATGTCTTGGCACTGGGCGTTCATAAACCTGTCTCCGTGGCAGGGGACTTACCTGCTGTTCGGTGTAATCGGCATACTGATGACGGTGTACGCTCTCCTGGTCGTACGCGAGTTCCCGACAAGGGAGAATTTGCGCAGCAGGGGGCGGGAGGGGGATGCGGCTTCTGATGGCGCTCCGGTCGTGCTGACCGGCTGGTCGCTTAAGGAGTCCGCGCGAACTAAGGCGTTCTACGCGATAACTGTCGCGATGATGCTCGGCTCACTCACATATACCGGTGTGCTCACCCAAGTCGCGGCTCACCTGACGGGGGAGGGTGTATCATCCGGCTCTGCGGCAATCGCGCTGAGTCTCCTCGCCGGCTGCGGAATGACAGGCAAGTTCATTATGGGTCTGCTCGCCGACCGCATTACGGCGCGGTACGCCCTGATGATAGACCTGTTCGGGCAGTCAGGCTTCCTCGTCCTGCTGACTTACTTTGCGGGAGTTTCAATTCCGCTGCCGATGATAGCCGCCGGCGCGGTGCTGCCGCTCGTGTGGATAGTGGTGGGCTGCTTCGGATTTTTCCTGGGCGCGTTCGGTGCGCTCACGCCGCTCATCGTTCAGGACGCATTCGGCGTCAGGTTCTACGGCAGCATCATGGGCGTGATGAGCATAACGATGGGTGTGTCGTCGTTCCTTGGCCCCATTCTCGCGGGCTGGTCATTCGATAGCACCGGAAGCTACGACTTCGCCTTCCTGCTTATCGCGGCGCTGTTCTTCACGGGAGCGATGGCGCTTACGCAGGCGGGCAAGCCCAGGCGGAGCGAGGGTTCAAGCGGGGGCTAACATCGATGAACAGGATGGACATGATAGGGGTGATGGGTCGTATAATGGGCGAAGTGTCATCGCGCACTAGCAATTTATGAGAAACATTCCAAAGGGGGATACGAAATGCAGATTATAAGGAAGGGCCAGAACGAGCCGGAAGACCGCAGCGATGCGCCGATCTTCTATGGAGGCAAGGTCGAAGGTGAGGGGATTGTCGGCGGCGGCATGAGCGGCGACTTCAACTTCAACAAGGTGAGCTTCTTCAACGGGGCGAAGAACCATTTCCACACGCACACGAGCGACCAGATTCTGTTCGTGCTGAGTGGCAAGGGGTATGTTGCGACGGAAGCCGAGCAGATCGAGGTTGGCGAGGGCGACACTGCGCTGATACCCGCAGGTGAGAAGCACTGGCACGGTGCTGTTGATGGCGAGGACTTTTCGCACATCTCGCTGACGCATCCTGAGAGCCAGACTACGGTGTATGCCGAATAGCAGCTAAATCCCGGTGGTCAGCCGATGATTTCCTGGTTGGTGTGCTAGTGGAATCTACGGGCTGGCCGCCGACTACGGGCTGCTCTCGAGCGCGTCTTCGATTGCGCTGCGGTATGCCTCGTAGTCCGCGCCTCCGACGCGAACGCCGTTGATGAATACGGATGGTGTGCTGTTGATGCCGCGTCCCATGCCGTCAATCTGGCTTGCCCTGACGCGCTCGAATGCTCGACCGCTTTGGATGCACTCTTCGAATTGAGTTGTATCCATTGCCAGCGATTCGGCAGTGCCTTGCAGCCACAAGAAGCCAAAGCCGTTCTGCCTGCCATCGCTCCAGTTGTCGAAAATTGCGTCGTGGAACTCCCAGAATTTATCCTGCTCCGCGGCGCACTCGGTGCCCATTGCGGCGAACACCGATTCCGTGCCGATTACGATGAAATGGCGGTATGCGAATCGAACCTCGCCCGATTCAACGAAGTCCTCGATAATCTGTCGCCCCGGCCCGAGGGCGAAACTCTGGCAGTACGGTCATTGGAAGTCGGAGAACTCTATGACGGTGACTGGCGCGCTCTCGTCTCCGAGCAGCTGCGCGTAGGCTTCGTCATCGGCGCCGTCAACATTTATCGCGCCGGCCTCTTCGAAGGTGCCCACAAAGTCGATCTCAAGGCGAATGGTATCGTCAACGCTGATGACGATCGCCACGCTGGGCTTCTCCATCGCGAACTCTTCAAACGTGGTTTCAAGGGAGGCGAGGCCTTTGATCTCGTCTCCGAATTCAGCCACGACATCCCAGGTAACCGGGCGCGTCTGGTCGCGGATGGTGAGTTCGCCGGTGAGGGTGAACTCTACAGTGCCACTTGCTTCGCTCAGCGGTGACGGCAGACCTTCCGCAGAGGTCGGAATGAAGGAAATCGCCGGGAAATCGGCGGTCTGAAGCGTTCGCTCGCGCACAAAGCGGTCTCGGCGGTCGCTGTCCGTCTTGAATGTGGCTGCCTGCAATACGATGCCGCTCTCGCCGGATACGATCCCGCCGTCGTCGTCGAAGGAGATGCGACCGACCACTTCGGTCGTTTCGCCAGTGGCTACAAAGAAGCCTTGTCGCGCAAGTTCCTCCTCCACCTTGTAGCGGGCGATTGTGCCCTCTCCAATGATGAATGAGTTCTTCGCCGGTGCTTCCGGTTCAGCCATCGCCGTCGGTTCGGGTTCGGCAGTGGGTGCAGCAGTAGCCGCGGGCTCAGCCGTGGGTGCGGGCGCAGTGGTCGCCGCGGGCGCCGGAGCGGTGGTCGGCGCTGGTTCAGGGGCTGCTGTGGGGGCGGATGGAACCGCTGTGGGGACTGCGGTCGGCTGCGGTTCGGGCTGCTGCGAGCAGGCGGTTAGCATTGCCGCGAACAGTACGGCGGCTATTATACCGACCGCGACGCGGCTGAAAGAATAGGGCATTGAGGTTTAACTCCGATGTTTATTCTAGGTAATAATCGCTGAATACAGGATAGCATAGGGGACTCAGGCAGGTATGAATTACCGAGCGGGACTGTGCCGGGAAATGAACTATGCGTCCTGTGGAGCTGTGCCATCGTCGGCGAAGAAACGGGCCAATTCATCGCGCTCGAAGGTGGGTAGCGGGCGCGATGTGCCGTTCGATACGAGCCGCAAGCCTTCGGATGCCGGTGTGACGATGCCAATTACGCTTGCGGGGATGCCCTCCTGATTGAGCGTAGCGACCAATTGCTCAGCTTCTGCGGGCGGCAGAGTAGCGAGCAGCGCGCCGGATGCGATAAGTCCGAGCGGGTCTAGCGAGAGGGCTTCGCAGATGGTGCGGCACTCAGGCAATATGGGTATTCGCACTGCGTCAATGGTCATTCCAACACTCGCAGCCGTGGCGAGTTCTAGGAGCGCAGTTGCAACGCCGCCTTCGGTGGGGTCGTGCATCGCGTGGACGGTTGCGGTATCGCAGGCGATTGTTGCGGCTTTCGCCACGCTGATGCCCGGCGTGAACAGGAACGACTTCGCGCGCTCGATGGCCGGCTGCGGCACGCCCTTAGCGGCGAGCGCGTCCTCTGCTTCTCTCGCCAATATGGATGTGCCTTCGATTGCGATGCCCTGCGTGAGCACGATGCTGTCGCCAACCTGAGCGCCCGATGTCAGCACCACCCTGTCCTTCGCGACCTCGCCGAGCATTGCGCCCATTGCGATTGGACGCGGCAGGTTGTAGGTGATCTCGGTGTGTCCGCCGATGAGCGTGATGCCAAGCGAATTGCACGCTTCCAGCAGTTGAGTGAAGATCGCCTCAGTCTGCTCTTCCGTGGTGCCTTCCGGCAGCAGAAGGGTCGCCATAAGCCAGCGGGGAGTCGCGCCCATTGAGGCGAGGTCGTTGGCGTTGACCTGCACGAGATACCATCCGATGAGGTCCGTGGCGAAGGTTATGGGGTCGGTCTTGGCAACGAGGTAGCGGTCGCCCATGTCGATGAGCGCGGCGTCTTCACCGGCGCGCGCGCCCAGCACGACGCGTGGGTCGCGAACATCTATGTCGGACAGCAGCCGCGAGAGCAGTTCCATGGGAAGTTTGCCAGCGAGCATGAGAGTTGCCGGTATCCTGAAGCGTTAATGTGTCGGTCTTGGGGTAATAATGTAACATGGTCGCGTTGTGCGATACGGAAAATTGAAAAGCCGAGGAAATATGATAACTGCGGTTTTCTTCGACCTATACGGTACTTTGGCCGGCTTTCAGCCCTCGCGCTATGAAATTCAGTCCGAGGCGCTCGCCGACTTTGGCATCAGCGTAACGCCGGAGGGTATATTGCGCGGCTATAACCTGGCTGACGCATTCATGTCGCACCAGAACGCCACGAAGCCGGTGCGAAGTCTCAGTCGTGACGAGAATAGGGTGTTTTTCTCCGAGTACGAGAGGCGCGTGCTGCGCGGCGCGGGCGTGGAGGTGTCGCAGGAAGAGGCGTGGCAGATATGGCGGCGCATCAGGAAGATTGAGTATGGTCTAGCTCTGTACGACGATACGATTCCTGCGCTGAACGCCTGCAAGCAGATGGGTCTGACGGTCGGGCTTATCAGCAACATGAATCAGAGCGGCGATCAATTAGCCGAAAGCATGGGGCTGCAGCCGCATCTGGACTTCTCAATTACTTCACAGGAAGTTGGCGCAGAGAAGCCCAGCCTACTGATTTTCGAGCGCGCACTTGAACGTGCGAATACGCAGCCTGAGCACGCAGTACATGTTGGCGATCAGCTGACATCGGATGTCGCCGGTGCCGTGAATGCAGGCATCAACGCCGTGCTGCTGGACCGGGACGGCAACCACACGGACTACACAGCGCAGCCGCGCATAACCGAGCTGGCGGAATTGCCGGAACTGCTGGGCGGGTCCAGCCTTAGCGATACAGAGTCGAAGCTCACCCGTAAGGACGTTGAATGGACAGGGAGCGATGAATATCGCGTGGTCCATTAGTGGTAGCGGTTAGAAGTCCACTTCTTCCTTGCGCCTGCGCCGCTTGCCTACGACTTCTACTGCGTCGCTGGCTATGACTGGCGCCGCGTATGAGTCTCGCTTCTGCGCTTTCTTTTTGGGCTTTTTTGCCTCACGCTTAGGGACACTTCCCTTTGGCATAACATCAACCTCCCTAATTGGTGTTGGCCTGTCTGTCGTTTAAATTTAACAGCCAGATTGCCAAAGTTTAGACGAGATTTGGGGATATGTAAAGTTTCAGTGCGACATGTGGGGTGTTTCAATAAGCCGGATTGAACCTGCATTGCGGATGCTTGGCGTGTAGTCTTTCGCCTTTTCAATATCCGCATTATCCGAATGTGAACGGAGGTGGCTGCGTGCCGTCGGTGTCCTTGAAGCCGTATTCCAACGCCAGCTCGCCTGTCTTGTATGCGCCGCCGCTGCGCTGCAGGACTTCGGTGTCCGTGGCGAGGGCGACGATGGCGCGGCCTGCGTAGCGCGGCGATTCCGAGGTTCCGAGTTCTTCGGCGGATGCGTATCGCAGGACACGCTCGGTGCGCGTCAAACCGGGGTAGATAGCGAGTGCGGCTATGCCGTGCTGCCGAAGTTCCAGCGCCATACCGAACGCCATGCGGTCAACTGCCTCCTTGGCGATGTCGTACATCACTTGTCCGCGGTACTTGCCTTCGTCACCCGATGATATGTTGACGATAAGCCCCTGTTTGCGTGGTATCATCAAGGACGCGGCGAGACGGCTTGCGGTGAAATGGGCGCGCACTCCCGCATCGAACATCAGCTCCCAGCGCCACATCGGCTGCTCCCAGAATGGCGCGACGAAGTTCGCGGCGGCGAAGTCCTCGTAGCCGCCCCAGACATTGTTCACCAGAATGTCCAGTCTTCCTTGCTCGCGCCGAATGCGCTCGAACAGCGCTAATACGGCGTCGTCGCGAGTATGGTCGCATTGCACGGAGATGCCAGCGCCACCGGACTGCGTAACAAGCTCAGCCGTGCTGTTCACACTGCCGCCGAGGTCTTCGGTCGTTGAGTCGTCGCTTACGCTGCGCCCCGTCACATACACGGTTGCGCCTGCGATGCCAAGTTCTTGGGCGATGCCGCGTCCTACGCCACGGCTCGCGCCCGTGACCAGCGCGATTTTGCCTTGTAATTCAGTCACTTCATCACCTGATAGTATTCGGTCAACCTGTTTGCCTTGTTGACACTGGATTGTGCCAGACTACAATAAGCCTATCCTACACAACTTGGAGGCGCTTCATGATTACGAAATTTGACAGCCTGTACGCCGGACATGTGGATATGGACGATATTGGCTACGCGGGCACAGCGGTGAATGACCGCCTGTTCGACAACGAACACCTGGCGAGCGTGTATGCCAAGACCGATGCAATTGCAAAGACGATGGACGCGAACGGGTTCGATACATTCTGGCTTGCGGAGCACCACTTCCAGCCGGAGGGGTACGAGTGCCTGCCGAATGTGCTGATGAGTGCGGTGCATCTGGCGCACATCACCGAGCGGCTGAACATCGGCTGCGGCTTCAACATAGCCCCGATGTGGCACCCGCTACGACTTGCCGAGGACTACGCGACTGCGGACATCCTGACGGGCGGGCGCGTGATATTCGGCGTGGGGCGCGGGTACCACAGCCGGGAGATCGAGTCGTTCGGCTCGCCGCTGTTTGACCAGGAGGGCAACCGCGACCTGTTCGAGGAGCAGGTGGACATCATCTTCAAGGCGTTCAACGAGGAATCGTTCTCGCATCATGGCAAGAACTACACCATACCGCCGTCCGTGCCTTATCGTGGCTACCAGCTGGAGGAGATAACACTGGTGCCACGTCCGCTGCGCCTGCCGGTGGAATGCTGGCAGCCGATACAGAGTGCGACCCCGCGCGGGCTGGACTTCATGGCTAAGCACGGGATCAGAGGTATCATCGGCGGCGGCGTTGCTGAGGGCGGCGCGATGCACCGAGTCGTTGAGGCATTCCGGGACGCGTACGGGCGCACGGGTGTGGACCTCGAACTCGGCGAGAACCTGAGCTTTGGCTTCCACTTCTACTTGTCGGACAGCAAGGAGAAGGCGACCCGCGAGGCCGCCGCGCTGTTCGAGGAGAATCTGAAGATGTTCGGCCCGCTGCGGCTTGTGCGCTCGCTGAGCGAGGAACAGATCGAGGCGATGAGCGATCCGAAGCGTGCGCCGACTTTCGACTTGCCGCGCATCGAGGGCGCCGTCGAGGCTGGCGGCTTCCTGTGCGGCACGCCGGAAGAAGTCATCGAGCATCTGAAGCGCGTGGAGGAGATGTATCCGGGACTGGACAGGGTTAGCGTGAGCCAGCCTGTGGGCACATCCGAAGCCATAATCACGGAGCAGCTTCAGTGGTTCGCCGAAGAGGTGATGCCAGCGTTTGGGGCGAAGATTGCGGAGCCTGTGCCTGGGGATGATTAGTAGTGGTGTAGTGTTAGTCGGAAATTCGGTTAGCCGATGGATGTGTCAGCTATACTTAGCTTGCCGACTAACTGGACGATGCCTTAGGAGAGGGCAGACATGAAGAAGAAGTACACTTACAAGGCTGTAATAGACGGCGAACGTGTAGAATGGATCAGCAGCAAACCTAGGACGGATGTGCCACTTGAGGTGGAAGTCAGCGTTTGGGAAGAAGACAGGGAAGAACCACGGATCAAAGAGGAACGGCGCGCGAAAGCGGCAGCGGCGTTGAGAGAGATTGCAAAAAGGGGCGGGGTTCCGGAAATACCTGACCCTGTGGCTTGGCAGCGGGAGATTCGCAAGGACCGTCCACTGCCTGGACGCGAGCAATGATACTTCTGGACAGTAACATCATCATTTACTCAGCAGAACCTGAGTATGCCGACCTGCAGCAACTCGTTGAAGAACAAGACACGGCTGTTTCAATCGCAAGCTACATTGAAGTCTTAGGCTTTCGAGGACTGGACGACTATCGAAAGCGCTTTTTTGAAGAGTTCTTTCAGTCCATCGAAGTAATACACCTGACTACCGAAATCGCGGATCGGGCTATTGGATTGCGTCAACAGCGCAGAATAGAACTCGGAGACGCCATCATAGCTGCAACCGCGTTATTACTTAGCATTCCGCTATTGACACGCAACACACGGGATTTCCGATGGATAGACAATCTCGACCTGTACAACCCGATTCCCGATGACCAACCATTGACCACTGATAACTGACAAGGAGAATACAGAAATGGCGAACAAGAAGGGCAGCGCCTTGCTGATGGTCTGGACAGAAGTTCCAGCCGACAAGGAGGAAGACTACAACGCCTGGTACAACGAGGAGCACATTGGGGAACGTCTTGCCATACCGGGATTCCTTAGCGCGGCGCGGTACGAATCGGACTCGCCTGGCGCGCCGAAGCACTTGGCGATGTACGAGCTGGAGAACATCGGCGTGATGACTTCTGAGGCGTACCTGAGTGTGCGAGCTAACCCGTCAGAATGGACGAAGCGCTGCTCGCCGGATTTGATCGCTACGACGTATATTCGCAACACATACGACCAGATTTTCCCGGCTGAAGTTGAAGAGGGCACAGCGCAGAGTGGTATGGCGCCGGTGCTGCAGATCGGGCGGATGACCGTGCCACCGGAACTGGATGCGGAATGGAACGAGTGGTACAACAGCGTGTATGTGCCGAACTACATGAAGGTGCCGGGCTGCATACGCGGGAGACGGTATCGCACGGTTGTGGGGGAACCTGCTTACAGCACCGTCTATGAGTTGGAGCATCCGGATGTTTCCAAGACGGACGAGTGGCTGAGGCAGCGCGCGATAGACCCGCGCAACGAGCGCTGGCAGGACACGATGGAGCACGCGGTAGGCTCGCCGGGGGTGTGGGTGAAGACGTTTGAGTTGTAGCCTACTCCGATGAGCGGGACACAAGAGAATAAGACAAGGAGCAATTAATGCCCTCAGAAGCTCGCAACAGGCGGCTGTCGGACTGGATGACGCGAATTCGCACGCGCCAGACCGTGTTACCGCGGTTCCAGAGATTTCAGGCTTGGAGTCATTCGCAAGTAACCCAGTTATTCAACACTATTCTCCAAGATCTACCGTGTGGCGCCTTGCTCGTCCTCGACATAGGCGGCGAAGAGCCCTTCATATCGCGATCAGTAGTTGGTGCTCCCCCAGATGGCGAGCGTGTTACGGAGCATCTGCTGGATGGGCAGCAACGCATTACGGCCATCTGGAGAGGACTTAACAATGACTATCCCGACAGGACGTACTTCATCTATTTGCAAGAAGATGAAGAGTCAGATTTGCCGTACTATGTTGATTCTGTTTCTCGCTATTGGCGACGGCAAGACAATCAGCGAATGCCCCTTTGGGCGGACAATCCAGATGGTCAGTGGGAGAGACGGGCGATTCCGTTAAATCTGTTTGCACCTGGAGATGAAGCACAGCAAGTTTATGACGAATGGTTAGAAGAGGCCATTAAAGACTCAAGGACGCAGAGGGAAGTCGATAGGACTGTAAGCAACGTACGGAATCAAATCTCGAGTTTCAATATTCCCTTTCTGTCTCTTCCCGTACAAACCAAGAGAGACGTCGCCCTTGATGTGTTCATAAGAACGAACACTTCGGCAACACCTCTATCGGCTTATGACATTGTGGTTGCACAGGTCGAAGCGGGTGCGGGCGAATCCTTACACGACCTCGTCGCCGAAACCAAGGAAGTATGCCCCGCCATAGCACGGTACTACGAGCCTGAAAGCCTGATTTTGGCTGCCAGTGCCTTACTTCAAGGACGAGTCCCTTCAAATGCAACTTACTTGTCGAGGGACTTTGGAAATCGCCTTGTAGAAAATTGGGATAAGTATCTCAGAGGCGTGGAACGCTCAGTGGTCTTCCTTGAAGACGAACGCATCCTCGATGAACGGAGGCTACCTACGGACGTCGTCATACCAGTATTGGTAGCTCTTTGGGCAGAAGCGCCTGAGGGACTCTACGCAGAAGGTAACGCTCGATCTACACTCAGGAAGTATCTTTGGCGAGCGTTCTTCACCAAGAGATACGAAAGAACCACTGCTACACGCTCTTTAGTGGATTACAACGAATTGAAAACTTACCTGTCCGACTCAACGGCATCGGAGCCAATTATCTTCCATGAATCTCTCCCACAAGCCACTGAGCTCGTAGAAGCAGGATGGCCAAATAAGAAAGACCGATTAGCTCGCGCCATTCTCGCGCTCTCCTTGAAAGCGAAGGGGTTAGACTTAGCGGATGGTAGCACCGCTAGGCATGACAACCTTTCGCAGCGTGAATACCATCACCTATTTCCTGTTGCACACTTAGAGCGACAATATCCGAACATACCCAGCGACAAAATTTATACCGCACTAAATTGTGCATTGGTGACTTGGCGCACAAACCGAGCGATTTCAGATAAGGAGCCTGAACGATACCTCACTGAGCGACGACGAGACAGCGATCCAGATGAAGCCGAAATCAGGCGTCTTTTGGAAAGCCATATCATTCCATTCGACGAAATGATCTCTGGCAACTATGACGCTTTCCTCGAAAAGCGTGCAGAACTCATTCATGACGCTATGCAGGAACTCTGCAAATGGGTCGTGAGAAATAAGGAGGCGCACCGATGACTACCAACGGACACGAGACACACATCTATGTCGGGATTGCCGGTGAGGGCGATTTCGTCGGGCAGGGCGGTATGATTCGGCGCACTCTGGGTGACTCGGAGTGGCAGCCTATTGCGAAAGGGCTGCCGGAGAATCCGCAGGTGCGCGCACTGGCGATTCATCCGGACAACCCGGCGGTGATATTCGCGGGGACGCAGGACGGGCCGTATCGCAGCGACGACCGTGGTGAACACTGGGAGGCGTTGGACGCTCCGAAAGCCGATGTCTGGTCGCTTGCGTTCCGGCCGGGCAATCCTGATGTTGTGTACGCGGGGTACGAGCCGTGCGGAATAGCTCGCTCAGAGGATGGCGGCGCGACATGGCAGAAGATGGATACGAGCCGCGTAAAATACCCGGATGTTACGACTTACATGCCGCCGCTGGGCAAGCGCGTAATCGGGCTGTGCGCCGATCCATCGGAGCCGGACGACATCTATGGGGCGATCGAAGTCGGTGGTCTGATCGCGAGCAGGAACGGCGGCGACTCCTGGGACTCGCTGACGGACGGGCTTTACCGCGACAACCACACTGTTGACCTGCACGGCGTTCAGGTGAGCGCTGCTGCTCCGGGCACGGTGTTCATTATCGCGCAGGTGGCGATGTTCCGCAGCCGTAACAAGGGGCGCAACTGGGAGCATATCCGATTCGGCGAGATGTTCCCGGGCGGGTCATACTGCCGCGGATTGCTGGTCTCTCCGGATGATCCGCAGACAATATACCTCGCGGCTGGTGCGGGCGGTGGCGGCGCGCCATCGGGCACTCAGGAGGCGGGTGCGCTGTTCCGCAGCACCGATACCGGCGAAAACTGGGAACGGCTGGACATCGGCGATGAACCTCCGGGGCGGATGTTCCAGATCGCGATAGATCCCAGAGCGCCGAGCAATGTGTTCTGCACGACGAACTATGGACACTTCTTTGCCAGCACCGACGGCGGGGACAGCTGGACCGGCGACAAGATTCCGCTGGACCTGCAGCGTGGCTATCATGTGTATCCGATGGTGAGCGGCTGATTCCGGGCATAGTGGCGAACGAACATTTCGAGCAAGGAGAATGGCGATGGCTGATCGGACTCCCACAATCGACTCGCAGGTACATGCCTATGAGCGCAACAGCCCGGAGCGTCCCTGGCAGGGATTCTTAGACGGTCCCGATGAGGTTACAGGCGACGACATGGTGGTGGCGATGGACGCGGTGGGCGTGGACGGCGCACTGCTGGTCTCGCCGTACTCCATGTATCGCTACGATCCGAGCTACGCGCTTGAGGTGTATGCAAAGCATCCGGGCAAGTTCGGACTCATCAGGCCGTTCGATGCGGAGTCGGAGACGATTGACGATGATATGGCGGAGTGGACTGGCACGCCGGGAGTGGTGGGCGCGCGCATCATGCTCACTTACGGCAATTACGATGACGGTTCGCATCCGGGACTGAACGCTATTGTCGCTGCAGCGGGACGTGCGGGAGTTCCTGTGAACATCATGTCTACGGACAGGATGCATGTGGTGGGGGAACTCGCGCGGCGCAATCCGAATACACAGTTGGTGATAGACCATGTGGGACTGGCGCAGCCGCGACATCCACCTGCTCCGCCGGAGCCGTGGGCGAACTTACAAGATGTCGTAGCGATGGCGGAGTACGACAATGTGGCAATAAAGATTTCCGGCGCATGCACCATGGCACAAGAGCCGTTCCCGTACCCGGACATCTGGGAGCCGCTGGGCCAGCTATTCAAGGCGTTTGGGTTCGAGCGGTGCCTGTGGGGGACTGACTGGACGCGAGCAATTCATGTGCTGACCTACGAGCAGGGCGTGGAAGCGTTCCGTGTTACGGACACGCTGTCTGACTCTGAGCGCGCGATGCTGATGGGCGGCGCTTTGACGAAGGTGTACAACTGGTCGCCTGATGTGAGCGAGTAGATAATTCGACGGGCGGCTCCGGCTGAAAGCGGGGGCAGCTAGATTTCGTGTCCCTGCGCGGTCAGGACTATCATTTCCACAACTTCGTGGCTGGAGATAGAGCCGATGAATTCGCGCGTCTCGGAATCTATGACGGGCAACACGGTTGTAGAGTTTTCCGTCATCCTCTGCAACACATCCTCAACGAATTCGTCCGAGTAGGCGTGAGATGTCTCAATTCGTCGAGTAACTCTGCCGAGCGTGGTGTGATCCCAGTCGCTATGCGGCAGGTAGCGGAGCATGCCCACAGACACTATGCCCGCGAACCTGCCATTGTCCTCGATAACATAGTCGTGCTGTTCCGGCACCAGCCAGTTATCAGTGAAGGCTCTGACGGTCAGCGACTGCTCGGGGTGGCTTCGGGAGGTGTCCAGGACATCCCGCACCCGCACGCCGTCCAGGGCAAAGCGCACGAGTGACGGCGGCACGGGCTGATCGCTGCTGGCGACATTTGCGTGCCTCAGTTTACGCAGTGCGTAGATCATGCCCATCGGCGTCAGCAGAATGTAGCCAAACATGATCAGCAGCATCAGCGAAAAGATTCCCTCGCTGATTGCGCCGGTGTGCAGCAGGAGAATAAGAAGAGCGATTTCGGCCACGCCCTTTGCCATCAGACCCGTTGCCATCGCAAAGGGAGATTCGAGCCGGGTCATGTATGCGCTGATGAATGCCGCCGCAAACTTGCCTGCCAGCGGAACGAATATGAGCGCCGCAATCGTCTGGGGCGGTAGAGTCAGGAAATCGAGGGTAAGGTGCAGGCCGGCAGACGCGAAGAACAGGGGAACGAACAGACCCTCCGCCGTGCTGCGCAGCCCCGGCATTATGTCGCGGCGGACCTGGTAGGGGAGCATCGAGAGCGCAGCGCCGAAGAGGAGTGCGCCGAGCGAGCCGTGCAAGCCGACCTCTTCTGCTGCTACGACAACTAGGAACAGGCCACCCAGCAGCAGTCCGAAGGAGAGCTGCGGCACTTGCAGAAAGCGATGCAGCAGGACGATCACTTTGGGGAGAATTCTTGTGGAGACAAACCATGTCGCGACGGTGAATCCGAGGATCTGACCGATGAGGATCGCGACGCTGAGCGGATTTGGGCCGTGACCGCCGTCTTCTCCCGCATAGAAGTGCTCGCTTATTGCGAAGCCTACGACGAAGAGCGCGAGGAGTTCGGCGATTACCACGGCAGTGAAAATCTGGACGCCCACCGCTTCCCTGAGGCGGCCTTCGTCTATCAGGACCTTAGCGACGACGCCCAGGCTCGAAAGCGATAACACTCCTGCCAATGCAAGCGATTCGGTGAAGTTGAGGTCAAGTCCCAGATCGAAGAGGAAGTCGCTGGTGACTGCTAAGGAGACCAGCAGCGATATGGTCACGCAGAGCACGGCGGCAATGAACAGGCGGCCCCGAATGGCTGACAGGAACCCTCGAATATCCAACTCCTCAAGTCCTATGAGGAAGAAGAATATGAAGATGCCGATGCTCAGCACAATCTCAATTTCGATTCCGGGGTCTATCAGCCCGGTCACGGGGCCGAGAAAGACCCCCGTGATGGCGTAGGCGATGATGGAGTTTAGGCCGAAGCGCTTGAAGATTCCTTCGAGCAGCTTGGCCACAACAATCATGAGGCCTAAGGCAAGGAGCGATCCCTGAAGGTCCAAGTCGAAGCACCCTCCCCGAGAGCTACCAAACGATTGTGCGTCGCTCGAATGTTGGAGCACCGAACGGTTACGGATTGCAAGTGCGTGCAGATTATACTACGCATCTTGTTTATCCGTATCAACATTGCAGCACGGCAGAAGTAGAAAGTGGTGTGGTGATGTGAAGCGCGATAGGGCGCGGAACAGGATTCCGACAGTTGTGATAACCGCGGACCGGAATTTCAGGGCGAGCGCACTATGCCATTATACTTCGTGGCCCTGTGCGGTCAGAACGATCATTTCCACGATTTCAGAGCTGGCAATGGAGCCTATGAACTCGTCCGTCTCCGGATTGATCACCGGCAGCACTGAGATCGAGTGATCTGTCATGCGCTGCAGAACATCCTCCACATAGTCGTCTGAAGAAGCGCGCGGCTCTTCAAGCTCCCGCGCTATACTACCGAGCGTGGTGCTTGCCCATTCGGTGTGGGGGAGGTAGCGCAGCAGGGGCACTGATACTATGCCCGCGAACTCTCCCTGGTTGACTACGATGTATTCCTGCTGTCCGGTTAGCAGCCAGTTGTCCACGAAATTCTGCACCGTTACCGACTGCTCAGGATGGCTGCGGGAAGTGTCGAGCACGTCCCTAACCCTAATGCCTTCCAGCCCGAAGCGAACCAATGAGGGCGGGATACTGCTTCCGTTGACGTAGATTCCTTCTCTCTGGTCTGACCGTCTCAATGCGAATGTGATGCCGATCGGTGTGAGCAGGATGTAGGCGAACATCACGAGCACAAGCAGGGAGAATACTCCCGTACCGATCGCGCCCGAATGCACCAGTACGAGAAGCAGCGCGATCTCAGCCACGCCCTTCGCCATAAGGCCGGCTGCTACTGCAAGTGGAGCGTCCAGTCGAGTTATATATGCACCGGCGAAAGCCGCGAGGAATTTGCCGGCGAGGGGAACAAAGACCAACAGCAGTATTGTCGCGACCGGAAGCGAGAGGAAATCGAAGGTCAGGTTCAGACCGGCGGAGGCAAAGAACAGGGGGACGAATAGACCTTCTGCCGATCCCCGCAGCCCCGGCATAAGGTCGCGTCGCACCTGGTAGGGCAGCGTGGAGAGTGCGGCGCCGAACAGCAGCGCGCCGAGCGAACCGTGAAGGCCTGCGCCCTCCGCCCCCACGACCACAAGGAAAAGCCCACCCAGCAGCAGACCGAAGGACAGGTGCGGTACATCCAGAACGCGATGCAACAGCACGATGAGCTTGGGGAGGATTGTGGCGGAGACGAACCAGGTTGCAGTAGCGAACAGGAGAATCTCGCCTATGACTATCGCCACGCTGGTCAGATCTGTCTCGTGGAGGTCTGCTTCAGCGCCGCCGTGTTCGCTGATGGCGAATCCAACGACGAACAGCGCGATGAGTTCCGCGATGATCACGGCGGTGAACATCTGCACCCCCACCGTTTCCCTGAGCCGCCCCTCGTCAACCAGGACCTTGGCGACGACGCCGAGGCTTGACAGGGAGAGGATGCCTGCCAGCGCAAGCGCCTCGGTGAAACTGAGATTCAGTCCTAGTTCAAAGAAGGTATCTGTGGTGACTGCAAGCGAAACGAGCAGCGATATGGCAACGCAGAGCAGGGATGCGAAGAACAGGCGTCCCCGCATGGCAGACAGAAAGCCGCCTATGTCTAACTCCTCCAGGCCGATGAGGAAGAAGAAAATGAAGATGCCGATGCTGAGGATGAACTCGATCTCTTTGGATGTCTCGACGATGCCGGTCACCGGACCGAGTAGGATGCCTGCCGCAACGTAGGCGATGATGGAGTTGAGGCCATAGCGCTTAAAGATGCCTTCAAGCAGCTTGGCGATTACAATCATCGCACCTATGGCGAAGAGGGACTCGTGGAGTTCCAAGTGGGACAGACCTCCTGTACATGCTCAACATTTGCGCCGCACAAGTTTGTCTGAATGATAAACAAGTATCTAAACGAATTCCACAGAAATCTATACTCAGTCTCTAAAAGCTGAGAATTCGCGTAGTTCCAGTGGGAATATGATGCGAGCCGGAGCCGTCGGAGATTGGCGCACGGTGGTACTCCCGCCTATCGGAGAAGCAAGATAGGCGGGGGACATGTGTCACGGAAATCGGAGGCTAGGGTAGCGCGCCTTCCTTGCGGAACACTTCTGCCAGCTTTGCGACGCCTTCCCAGATGTCATCTACGGCGGGGAGGGCAAAGCAGAGGCGGATGTAGTTGGCTGCGGCGTCAGGGTCGGCGGACCAGTCGGGACCCGGGTTGAAGGCGATGCCTTCTTCCATTGCGGGTCCGACCAGATTGCGCACGTCAATCCCCTCCGGGAACTTGAGCCAGAGGTACATTCCGCCCCTGGGAATTTCGAATTCGACGTTCGGGCCGAACGACTCGCGGAGGGCACCGCCGAGGGCGTCACGCTTGCGCTGCAGCGCGGCTCGCAGGTCCTGGATGTGCTCGTCGTAATGGTTCGTGAAGAAGTCGCCGACGATGAGCTGATCCATTACGCCGCTGCCTGCGTCGGCCTTTGCCGTTATGAAGCGGCTCAGAACTTCCCATGGAGCGACCATGTATCCGAGGCGCATTGCGGGGCCGAGGTTCTTGGAGAATGAGCCGATATGCACGACGCGGTTGGTGTCGTCGAGCGCCTTGATCGCGGGCTCGTACTCGTCTTCGAATACGAGGTCTGCGTAGCACTCGTCCTCGAAGATGGGGACGCCGTACTCGGCGCTCAACTCTAGCATCTTGTGGCGGCGTTCCATGCTCATCACTGAGCCGTTGGGGTTCTGAAGGGTCGGGATCGTGTAGATGTACTTGGGCTGGATGCCCTTGCCCTTCAGGTCTGCCAGCACTTCTTCAAGGTGGTCCATCCGAATGCCGTCATTGTCGATCTTTACGGCGACGAAGTTGACATTGCGCTTTCGCAGGAAGTTGAGGGCGCCGGAGAAGCTGAACTCCTCGACGATTACAGTGTCGCCCTCTTCGAGGAGTACGTCGTTTACGATCTGGATGCCCTGCCCGGAGCCTGAAGTAATCAGGACTTCGTCAACCGTGATGTCGATGCCGCGGTGCGCTTTGAGCTTGTCCACTACGAACTGGCGGAGCGGCAGGATGCCCTGCGGGCCGTCGAGGCTGTACATGGACATGTACTTCGGGTCGCCGCTGAACACATTGTTAGCCGCCTCGATGAAGCCTTCCATCGGCACGGAGTCGGGGTCGCTGTGCCCGCCGATGAAGTTGTACTTAGGGTGACCTCCCCACTTTGTTGCGGGAGCGGGCAGGTCCTTGTTGAATAGCGTCGAATAGTCGAGGGCGTTGCTGGTCATGGGGTAGTCCTCCAGTGGGTTTCTATGCGTATGAATACGCTGGCAATCTGATGCCGATGGAATAGTAGCACTGGAGGCTGTGGTTGTCTAACGGCTTGGGCGGCCGGCGGGGTTTCCGGCTCTGAGAAGCGGAATTTCCGGCGACGCTCAGCTGGCAGTCAGTTGCTCCGCGATGTCCTCGGCAGCGCTGATACCACTTGCCACAGCTCCGTTGACTGAAGGTACGCCCATGTAGTCGCCTGCCAGGGCCAGATTCGGGATCTGCCTGCTGAGGTTCCTGCGGACATTATCCATGGCGGCGAACATGCCCGGGGGAGCCATGCAGACTGCCTCTTTCCAGCGATATACACGTGTGAACAGTCCTTCGTCGTCTTCAGGGAGGTCAGAGCCGGGAGGAGGGTTCTTTCGCGCATCCTTGAGCATTTCGTGCTTGATCTCCTCATCGCCCAGCGGGATCAACTCGCGCGCGCGCTCGCGTCCTACAAGAAGGTCAAGAGTGCTCTTGCCCGGAGGTGCGCAGGAAGGGAGATTGGATGACCGGTCCAGCAGGAGAGGGGTTTCGTCTTCGGGGTACAGCACACCGTACCAGCCACTGGGAAGCGGGGGCCGGTCCAGTCCCATGACGACGCGGCAACCGGAGGAGTATGTCACCGCGCCCAGAGATTCGTGGATGTCTTCCGGGAGGGCGGGAATGATTTCCGAGACTCTTGTGGCGGGAACGGCGCAGATGACCGCGTCAGCCTCGACGGTGTCACCCTCCACGGCAACACCTGTGACGGCACCACTCTTGACTGCAACGTTTCTCACAGGAGTCGATGGGCGGATAGCATCACCGCATGCCCTGGCTAATGCATGAGACAACTCGCCGGCGCCCTTTTCCGGTATGTACAGTTTATGGGAATTGAATAGGATGTCGGCGAGATAGGTACGCATGTAGGCTGCGCCGGCATCATCGACATCGCCCATGGTCATCTCCAGAAAACCCCTGAATGTCTTCCGAAGAGATTGGGGTATTCCAACCCTGTCCATGTACTGGCCAAAGCTCTCGTTGCTGTCGATTTCGGCGATACGGGAAGTGCTGCTGAAGTTTACACAGTCCGCCTGCTGCCTGTTGTGCCTGAGGAGTTTCATTGACGCCACGGCAGCCGAGGGCGAGAGAAACCCCAATGCCCTTAAGGGCGCAAGACTGCTGAAAAAAGCGCTCAATGATGTTGGGGGGGTGGTCCTTACCCACTTTCCGTTGAGGTACCACCCGAGGTTCATCTGAGACTTAACAAGGGGAAGCCCCAACTCCTGGCAGATGCGGAATGTTACGTCATAGGAGGAGCAGAAGAAATCGGCGCCCTCATCGATGTGGAACCCGTCAACCCTGTCGCCGCCGAGGCGTCCGCCGACACGATCATTCGCTTCGAATAGAATTGGAGATATGCCGCGTTTCTTTAGTGTGTATGCGGCGCTCAATCCTGCGGGTCCACCACCTATAATAACGACGCGTTTCGAGTTCGGAGACATATCAACCACCCTTCCCTTCCCTATATTTGTTTGTATTTATGTGTGAGCCTCAAGCATTATGTGATAGATACAAATATACTACAACCATTTTTGTATAAATCTACCAATATAAATAATCTATATTCGTATATTTATAGGAGGGAATATCTATGGCAAGATAGCCCTAGGCGCTGCCAAGCCCCTTTCGATGAGAGTGCAGTTCTACCTATCGCCGATATTAGACTTCTATCAATGAGACCGAAGGTGTTGGGGGAGAAAAAAGTTGCCGCCAGACCTGTGAAGGCTGGCGGCTTTGGGGGAAGGGTGGGCTAGTTCATTTGGGCAACGGTAGGGGTCATGGGCGTTTGGCTCGAAGTCTCCGGCGAATGCGCGGCGCTTCTCGATGCTTGAGATGGAGATGTGCTTCGAGTCGCTCTCTTAATTTGTCCGCAGGAGCGGGCAGGTCCTTGTTGAAGGGCGTGGAATAATCGAGGGCGCTGGTGGTCAGGGGGTGGTGTCCCAATGTAAGGATGCGTGCCTGTGCGCTGGCAATCAGGTGCCGATGGGGTGGTAGCATTGTGGGGTGGTGTCGAAGGTGGGGGCCGAGCAAATGATTTAATGCTCAGGCCGGGGCCAGCGGAGAACGGCCTGCTCCGCCAATTCCTCTGACCTCTCAACGATCTGTTTTGGCCCCCACTTAGGATACTCCTCTAACACCTCCCTAGTGGTTCTATAAATCGTCTCATTCCTGAGACGACTGCGCGCCTCCTGCCAGTCAGAAGAATTCTTTGTTGAGTTGTCGGCTCGGCTAAGCGGAACGAGGTTACCAAGAAGATCAAGGAGCTGTCTTCGCTCTTCATCATCGTCGGGGAATTCGTCCTTCCAATCGCCACTGAGGGACTGCGGAGCCAGGTGGTCTACTGTTATGGCGTCGAGTTGCTCCCGACTGAATGGATTCGTACGGTGAGCAGAGATTTCTAGCTCGGCTAACACATAGCTGTCTAGGCGGCGCCCATAAAACGGCTTGTTCGAAATGTCGCGACGAAGTTGGTTGTCGTCCGGGAAATCAATTGTTCGTGTCCGAAGGTCTGACACGAGTGCACGTGGGTTTCCTCCGTTTTTACTCCATAGGCCTTTGAAAACTGCGTGGAGTCCGGTCGGTTCTAGGCCCGAAAAAGCCCTCCTGACCAAGAATGACTCAACGATACGAAGACATTCGGCGGCGTCTGATTCGTTCAGAACCCCAATTCGTTGAGCCCTAAGAAGCTGAACGAGAAACGCGTAGGTCACACGAGGCACTGGCATACGAACGAGACGCTCTACCCAGACCTCAATCTCTGAAGTGGCCGAGTAGGTGGCTCCCGCCGATAGGGCGTTGTATTCTGGCACAAATTGACTGAGGTCCTCTATGATGAGCTCAGCGGTTGTAGCCAATTCATTGTCATCTCGAATCGTCGAATCCCAGTGACTACTGAGAACACGGAACGCCCCCGAGACCGTAGCACTATCATCAACCGTTAGAGTGAACGGATAGTAGTAGTTGTCAAGCCGCCGCTTATCTGCAAACGAATTTTCAAAAGGCTCCCAGTGATCACGGTACAATTGAATCGCCGTCGCCGCGTCCGCGCCAAGTCGGCGGAAAATCTCATTCTTCACAAGGTCACCCACCGTCAATACTTGGCCTTTACGGTTTAGACGGTCGAACACTTCGTTCGGCTGATGTCGCTCGGCAATATTGATGACTGCAATCTCGATGGTATCTACTATTGTTCTTTCAAGAGCTCTCAGTGACTCACCATCAAATCCGTCTTCTCCATTGCATCGGAAGCGGACCTCTGCTTGGGCTAGATCAAGCGCTGCAGACATCTTGCCTGGTCTAAATCTCGCGCCATATGGCACTTCCCAGCTGACGTTTAACTTCCGGCACAGGGACACAAACTCTGGTGTATCTGGGATAGTGGGGAAAAAACGTGGCTTGCCCTTAGTTGTAGTTCGGGTGGACATTAGAAATGTCTCTGCGACAGCTGTAGCTTCATTTACATGCCCGTGCTCTTGCCACTCAAGTGCAATAGCGAGGAGCGTAAGGAACAAGGTTGCAATCCTTTGCTGACCGTCCAATACCAGGAATTCCTCCAGTAAGCCCGAGCTAGGGTCGCTGGGTCCCTCGTGCTTCAGGATGATCGCACCCAGGAAGAGCGCCTCCGATTGCCCTTCTTCGACTAGTCTGACATCATCCCAGAACTCGTCGAGGTTTCTTTTGTCCCAAGAAAAGCGGCGCTGATATAGAGGAGCGGACAGTCGCCGCTCTACTTCGAATACGCTGCGTACGCTTACGCAACTGTCCTGCTGTCTTGGTAAAGTCATGTTGCATCCTTCCTTACAGCGACACCCAATTGAACTGAAGGCAAATGAAAGGTTCGCGCACTGTCTTTTTCTTTAAGCCGACAGGCATCCGGCAATTTACATCAAAGGAATTATAGATGAAACAAGGTGCCAGTGTGTACTTCGATACGCTATGCTTCGGTAAGCAATGTAGTTTCTCCAAATCTGGAGTATCCTTTAGCCTCTCTCTTGAAATGACGTAACATTGAACAGAGCGAATACAAAGATGTCAAGTTATCACATCCTATTTTATTAGCACCCGGGCCATCAAACTACCACTCCTTCAGCACCGGCAGCACTTCCTTGGCAAACAGCTTTAGGCTGCGCTCGGCGATGTCCAATGGGATGCCGCCGAAGCGGAAGGCTACGTTTAGCTCGAAGTCGCCGACTATTGCGCGGCGTTCCTCCAAGCCCCGGAGGATCTTGTCGGGCGTGCCCCAGCTTGCGGCTTTCATGAAGCCTTCGACTGCGCCGTCGAGGCCGGCTGCGCGCGCCATGTCTGCCTTCTGCTGGTAGGCGTTGTAGCCCTTGACCGACTTGAAGTGGTCGCCGAGGAACTCGTAGTGGTAGAAGTTGCTTTCCACGAATTTGCCCTGGTACTGGCGGGCTTCTTCTTCGGTCTGCGCGAGGTCGGTGCCGCATATCGCGAATTCGGTGAGCAGCAGATTGGGCGGCTCGGTGCCGTGGAACTCGCGGTGCAATGCCCTGCCGCGCTCGATGCCCGGCATGCGCATCTCCCAGGGGCGGTCGGCGAACATGATGATGTGCGCGCCAAGCTTGGCGGCTGAAATAACGGACTCGTCGCTGGCGGCGACTGCGTAGATGCGCCCGTCGAATGAGTGCTGCGGGCGGGGCCGGATTTCGGTGCGTTCCTGACGGTAGTATTTGCCGTTGCCCTCGATGAAGCCGGTGTTGAGGGCGTCGACAATCATCGGCGCGGCTTCGTCGAAGCGTTCCCGCGACTCGTCCATGCTCATGCCGAATGCTTCGAATTCGCGGCGCGCGAGGCCTCTGCCGAATCCTAGTCGCAGGCGTCCGCCGCTCAATAGGTCGAGGACGGCGGCGTTTTCCGCAACGCGCAAGGGATTGTGCCAGGGGAGTATGACTGCTGCCGTGCCCACGTCGGTGTCGGTATGCTTTGCCGCAAGGTGGGTCATAAGCTGGAGGTTGTCCGGCACGAAGGAGTAGTCGTTGAAGTGGTGCTCTGCGGACCAGAGGCAATCGAAGCCGGAATCTGCCGCGATTTCGGCGAGGCGCAGCTCCTCCTCCCACATCTGGCCGTCTGAGCCTTCTTCCCAGCCGTAGCTGGAATAGATCATCATCATTCCTACATCCATGCGGACACTCCTTCTGTTTCGTTCAAGTCATTCGCCTCGCTAACCGGTACTAGAAGCTTGGCATCACCGGATGTGGCGTGAGCTGGAGTTCGTGCGTCCAGCAGGACTTGTCCTGCGTGTACAGGTAGTAGAACGCCTCGGCGATCTTGACGGGGTTGATGAGCAGATCAGGGTTCTGCTGCGAGCGCGGCATTGCGCGCGTGCCGGGGGAGTCGATGGTGCCGTCGATGACCACGTTGGCGACATGTATGCCGTACTCGGAATACTCCTCGGTCAGCGCCTGCGACAATGTGCGCATCATCACTCTTGGGTAGTAGAGCGACTGCCCTGTGTAACGCTTCTTGCCTCGCAGCGACGACGAGTTGTTGGAGAACAGGATCGTGCCATCGCCTCGCTCTCGCATGGCGGGCAGCACTTCCTTTGCTACCAGGAAGGGGCCGCTGACGGATATGTGCTGCGCGGTCTCGAGCATCTCGAATGGGATGTGCTCAAGCAGTTCTTTCTCCGGAGGAAGGTCGCGGCCATCGATGTAGCCGGCGTTGTACACCAGCACATCCGGCTCGCCCGCCTCCTCGCGTATCTGCGCGAATGCGTTGGATATGGAGTCCTGAGACGAGAGGTCGAGCTCGACGATGATGCTCTCGCCGCCCTGTTCGCCAATTGCAGCCTGCAGCGCAGCGGCGTTGGAGGCGGTGCGGGTGGTGAGCACGGTGAGGAAGCCCTCTTGCGCGAACTTCTGGGAGATGGCTCCGCCTACACCCCAGCGCACGCCGACGGGCAGGTCGCTGTCGTCGAGGTCTGTGCCGTGGATAAGCCGCGTGTTGCGACCGTCGGACTGCCACTTGGATGTCGCGCCGATGACTACGGCGACCGGCTTTCGGTTGGAGGTCATATCGTTTTCCTTTCATGCATTTTGCAATTGATAGCTGCCACTGGTCAGAATTCCGCTAGCGGTCTATCCGTCCTCAATGGAGAATGTGAGGATGACTCTGACGGATTTGGACTTTAATATATTCCGCTCGGTGAGGCAGCGCAAGCGACGTTTGCCGGCAAGTGAACGCTGAGAACTAGATTCCGGTTGTAACGCCGTCAACTGAGGACCGATCTGATCTGTGTGGACATGTATTGGAAGGTGAGAGATAGCCATGGACTTGGATGTTGAATATAGCCTGCGATCGGTGGAACGCGCGGTGCAGTTCCTGGAGCGAGAAGGACAGCCTGCCAGCGCGGTTACGATTTCTCGTAGCTTTGCCACATCCATCGAGGAATTGTGGGATGCCGTCACGAGCAGCGAGCGAATCCCGAAATGGTTTGCGCCGGTCAGCGGTGACCTCGAATTGGGAGGCCATTATCAGGTGGAGGGCAACGCTGGCGGTACGATCACGGAGTGCGAACTACGATCCAACTTTGCGCTCACATGGGAGTTTGCAGGGGATGTGAGCTGGGTGGATGTGAGTATATCGGGCGAGGGGGCAGGCCGTGCAAGACTATCTCTCACGCATACCGCGCTGCTGTCCCTGCACTGGGACGAGTATGGACCGGGCGCGGTCGGGGTCGGCTGGGAGATGGGCTTGCAGGGACTTGCCATCCATACAGAGCAGCCGACCGAGCCAATGCCGGACGAGATGGAATTCGTCACCTCAGACGCGGGGAAGGCGTTTATCTCTGGCAGCAGCAGCGATTGGGCGCGAGCGGCTATTGCGGCCGGGACAGAGTCTGGCGTGGCGAATGGGGCTGCCGGGCGGACGACGGCGTTCTATACCGGCGAAGCGGTCGAAAGTAGCTGACGCACGCGGCAGTTGAACTTAACGGGCTTCCGCTATGCGAGGCTCCGGGTTTAGGAATCCCTGGTAGATTTCACTTTGTCCAGCATCACCGGCGGCAGAGGGAAGACCCAGCCCCTGTTCCTGATGATCTGCTGGGTGAGTGCGGCGGGGACTGCGACGATAATCTCCGGTTCGATGGAGAACTTGCCGTCAAAGCCGCCCATTGCGCTTCTGGCGTGGATTCCGGCGAACCCGCCCGGGTCTATACCGTCTTTGGCGTAGTCGCTGCGAGGTCCGCCAAAGACTGAGTGCCATCTGAAGGAGAAGCCGTTGGTGACGGCGGGCGCGGCGCCGCTTGCTCCGCCGCCGGGAGACACCACCATTCCGAGCGCTTTCACGGTGTACAGGACATCGTTCAGGTCGCCCTCGCCGCCGCAACTCAACGTCCAGTGGAGCCTGCGGATTAGCCGGTCGGCCGTGTCCTGCGCAGCCTGGAAGCCGTGCTCGATGCGATCTGCGTCGTCGTTCATCGGATATGTGCCGGCTGAACTGCCGGAAAGGTACACCAGGCCGCTCTCATGCACGACGGTTGCCGCTATGCCCGCACCCGCCAGCGACACCACGTCCTCGTCGAAGCTGCCCATCGGGATGCCAAGCTCCCGAATCCTGTCGTACACATCGAAGTTGCGCCGTAGCTCGTCGGGGAGCAGCGCCTCGTCGTAGAATTTGCTCACTCTCAACTCCTCGCAGAAATTGCTTTCAGGGAATTACTACACGCGGACATACTTGTCCACGCTCTGGAAAGTCGTCAGGCCGATATAGATGTCGCCGCGCGAGTCGACCCAGATGCCGTGTGCGTGGCGCACTCCCCACTTTGCCAGCACCTCGCCGTCGCCGTCGCGGATTGTGACATACGGAGGATTGCCGTCTGCCTCTTGCTCGCAGATGTAGAACAGCCGGTCCGTGCCCTGCACGATGTCATTCGGGCCGCCCATGCCGGTCCACACCGTGATGTACTCGCCTTCTGAGTCGAAAATCTGGATGCGGCGGTTGGTGCGGTCGCACACATAAACCTTTTCATCTGCATCTACCATCAGGCTGTGTGGCAGGTGGAATTCGCCGGGCGCCGAGTTTCCCGGCGTTCCCCATGACTTGATGAGATCGCCGTCACTCGTGAACTTGTGAATCCTGCTGTTCCGGTATCCGTCCGCGACATACAGGTTGCCGGATGGCCCCTTCACTATCTCGGTGGGGTAGTTGAACGGACCGGCTGCGCGTGGAACCAGGTCGCCGGGACCCTCGCAGCCCGTGTCTGAGTGAACGCCGCGCTCACCAAGCACCATGAGGGGCCTGCCCTCCAGCGTGTATGCCACCGCTACCGAATCGTCGCGGTCGGTTAGATATACGACATCGTCACTGATGCTCATGCCGTGCGGTGAGTTGAAGGCGCCGTGTCCCCAGGCATCCAGGTAGTTGCCATCCCTGTCGAAGACGACGACGGGCGGGTCCTTCCTCTGGAATACATAGAGCCTGTCCTGCGAATCGGTCGCGACGGTGCTGACTACGGCGAAGGTCTCCCCGTCGGGAAGACTGGGGAAGTCCTGGGCAAGTTCATAGGTGAGCTTGTCTGTGCCAACGGTGGTCGTGGTCATCGGTCACTCCTCCAGGAGGCTCGTTGCCTCTTTGCCGTTCAGTTTGAGTGTGCTCTTGATTGGCACGGCAGTTTCCACAAGCCTCTCGGCGAAGCATCCGCGCTTCGCCAGCCTGATGACGTAGGCGATGTCTTCTTCGTCTGCGTCGGATCTGACTTCGAACTCGGAGCGCAACTCGGTAACGCCGCTGTTCACCGTTCCGGCAAGTACCGAGCCGGACAGGTAGTAGTCCATCTCGACATGAACGCGCGCGCTGTTGATCGCAATTTTTCTCATTGTAGCGTACCGCTTCAACTGAGTAAGCAGTCAGAAACCGATACCGGAGGTGATGTATGTCAGGGGCGGAGGGTAGGCATCCTCGCCGCCCATCCTTTCCGGCTCGTCGCAGTAGATTACGAAGTGATCGCGTGTGCCCTTGTGGAGCATCTTTTCGACATGCTCGCAGTCAACGGCAAGGGTGCGCTTCGTTCCACCACGGGGCAGCTCAGGTCCGTGTACTTCGTGTGGAATGTCGGTGGTCGTCATAGTGGTTCACCTTATTTCCGGTTGACTTGGGCATCGCCGCCTCAAGGGCAGCGCGGTTCGATGGGTGCAAGTGTAGCAGGACTGATGGAATGGTCAAGCAGAGCAGTCCTGTAAGGTGTCTGACGGGTAGTGGGGAATGGTGAGCGGTGAGGACTTTGAAGAGCCAAATAACGCCCTTTTGCTTCGGCAATACGGCGTTGCCCGTACTCTGAAATGGTATCCTTGATTAAGAGATGTTTCTTGCAGGCACGGGGCTGAAATGGACAAGAGATATGACCATATCATCGTGGGGGCAGGTTCGGCTGGGGCGGTCCTCGCGGCACGGCTGACGGAGGACCCGCATCGCACCGTTCTTCTTCTGGATGCGGGCGCTGACTATCCCGACAGGCGCAGCATGCCGGACTCCATTCGGTATGTCTTTGGCACGGACACCACCGTCTGGGAGGGCGAGCAGATGTGGAATTTCCGTGCCAGAGCCACCGACCGCGCCTACATCGACATCCCACGCGGCAAAGTTACCGGTGGCTCGAGCGCCGTGAACGACGCCCAATTTCTGCGAGGAATGCCGGACGACTTCGACAGGTGGGCGAGCTGGGGCAACCCTGAATGGCAGTACGAGAAGGTGCTACCGTACTTGAGAAAGTTAGAAACGGACAAGGATTTCGATGACGAACTGCATGGTACGGTAGGGCCAATAGTAGCGCGCAGGCATCAGCCCGTGGAATGGGAACCGCAGCAGCAAGCCTTCTACCGGGCTTGCCTGGACGCCGGTTTCCCGGATTGCCAGGACCACAACCTGCCCGATTCCACAGGTGTGGGGCCGCTGGCGTTCAACATGGATGGGCGTGTGCGTGTGAGCACGGCGATAGGCTATCTTGATCCGGCGCGCGACCGTCCGGGTCTGACCATCGAGCCCAATTGTCTCGCGCATAGCGTCATCTTTGAGAGCGGTAGAGCGGTGGGCCTGCGCGTTGCCAAAGATGGCAGCGAGTTCTCCGTATATGGTGATGAGGTAATCCTCTGTGCGGGCGCAATCGGGTCTCCGCACATCCTGTCTCTGTCCGGGATCGGGCCCGCCGACCAGTTGCGGCGATTCGGCATACCGATCGTTCATGACTTGCCGGGTGTCGGGCGCAATCTGAGAGACCATCCCGATGTTCCCATGTCCTGGCGCACTCGCGATGGCTATCCCCTGAACACCAACCAGGTCGCCACGGGAACCGTTACGCTGCGTTTCACGGCATCGGAGTCGCCGTTCGAGAACGACCTGATTATTTTCATGGGCAACTACGCTACCGAAAGACCGATGAGGGGGCAAGACCACTTGCGCCCGGTAGGGATAGGGGTGAGCCAATGCCTCTACCTTGCGTTGAGCCAGGGAGAACTGCGGTTGCGCTCCCGTGATCCAAGGCAGCCGCCATACCTGGACTTCAACCTGCTTGACGATCCTTTCGACCGCGCTCGAATGCGGGAGTCTGTCAGGCTGTGCGCCGATCTGTTCAGGCATGAGGCGTTCACACCCATAGTGAAAGAGCGGATCGCGCCGTCCGATGATGTGCTGCGCGACGACAATGCCCTGGATGCATGGATGAAGCGCGAGGTCGTAACCGCGCACCATGTATCGAGCACCTGCAAGATGGGTCCTTCGGACGATCCGATGGCAGTCGTGGACCAGTACGGCAGGGTTCATGGCGTTGATGGGCTGCGCGTGATTGATGCGTCCATCATGCCCGATACCGTGCGGGCAAACCTCAACCTTACGGTCATCGGCATGGCGGAGCGGGCAGCCGACCTTATCAAGGGCAGTTGACCACCGTCTTCTCATACGATTTCAAATAGGTACTTTTTGGTCGACACTCTACAATTATCATTCTCCCATCGAGCGATATTCGCTTGATGCAGTTGGGCTGCAATTGACCTTCTCATACACATTATGTATATTCGCTATCTACCCTGAACTGTGTGGACTTGGTAGAAATGGTCATAAGATCGCGCCGTCCCACGAGCGTAAGAAAACGAGAGATCATTGACGCTGCGCGTGCTGTGATAACCGAACACGGCATGCAGTCTCTCACGATTGGCAATCTCGCACGCGCGGTTGGTGTGAGCGAGGGTGCCATATACCGCCACTTCAGCGGCAAGAAGCGGATCCTGGCGGGTCTGATCGAGGACATCGACTTCAGGCTCACTCAGCGCATCGATCTGATAGACGGCGACCCCGACTCGGGCCTGAAAAGGCTGGAACAGGTGCTGCATCACAATGTCGCGCCCTCCACTCTGACCGGCGTTTCCTTCTTTGTCATCGCAGAAGTTCTGATGAACGGCGACGACGAGTTGCGTTCTCTGATGCAGGCATCGATAGACAAGCATCTTGCGATGATAGAGGCTCAACTCACGGTGGGAGTACAGAAGGGCGAGGTCAGCGCGGACGTTGATCTTAAAGCCGCTGCATTACAGTTTTATGGGCTGATTCAGGCTGTGAATACGCTCAACCACTTTGGCAGCGAAGACCTACCGGTAGGCGACAGCAACAAGCTGTGGCACATATTCAACAGCGGGGTTGCGGGCTTGTAACCACTCGTCGCAAGATGGCAGCGAGACAGAAGCGAGGGTTTGTTCCTCTTTCAGGGACAGTCCCTCGCTTCTGTCGTTTATTGACCTATACACCGCCAATTATGTATATTGTAATGCGGTAGTTTTGAATGCGAGCGTTCACTTACTTATTGAACGCAGTATAAGACTTTAATGAAACATAAGAATAATCTCGAAAGGAGAATGTATGTTATTTGGTAGAAGGGCAAGGCCATTCGCCTTGGTCATGGCGCTGGTGTCAATTGTCGCGTTGGCGGCAATCGCCTGCGCAGGAGAGACACAAATCGTAGAGAGAGAAGTTCCGGTTGAGGTGGTGAAGGAGGTTGAGGTCGTCAAAGAGGTTGAGGTGGTGAAGGAGGTTGAGGTACAGAAAGAGGTAGCCGTTGAGGTTCCCGTGGAGGTGGTGAAAGAGGTCGAGGTTGAGGTTGAGGTCATCAAAGAGGTCGAAGTCGAGAAGCTTGTGCAGGTAGAAGTTACTGCCGTTCCCTCACTTCCCAACCTGGAGCCTCAGTACGGTGGCACGCTTCGCGTCGGCTTCCTTGATCAGGGACAACTAGACCCCATGCTTGCGGGCCTGTCTCAAGCGCAGTCGCCATACGGCGAAATCGCTTACGACAGCATCGTCATGTACTGGTACGACGGCGAGATTACCCCTTGGGCTGTTGAGTCGTGGTCTTCAAGCGACGACCTGTCGCAGTACACTTTCAATTTGCGCACAGGCAACAAATTCCACAGCGGCAACGCGCTCACATCAGCCGACATAAAATATACGCTCGACCGTATCAGAGCAGAAGATTCGGCGTCGCCTCTGAAGGGGCAGATTTCTTACATTGACACAATTGATACACCGGACGAAAACACGGTCGTACTTAACTTGGGCGCGCCCAACGCCTTCCTGATGGGAGACATGACCGACTATCACGCCCGGATTGTGCCAAACGGAATTGCAGGCGAAACTCTCACCAATGAGGAGCACGGTTCCGGTCCTTATGTGATGACATCACACAACCCTACTGAGCGCTCCACGTTCGAAAAGTACACCGACTACTGGCGTGATGGCAGGCCCTACGCCGACGAGGTTGTCTTCTTCTACATACCCGAGCAGATAACCCGCATCGAGGCAATTAAGACAGGTGCGCTCGATGTGGTGCCCACTCCCCCTATAGCTTCGCTTGGGGCGTTTGCGGGTAACCCTGAGATTCGCATATCCGACACTCCGTCGGCGGACGTGGTTGTCATTGACATGCATACGGCCTACTCGCACCTGCAGGGTGTGGATGGCTGGGACAAGTTCCAGGGATTGGCTGACCCCATATTCGCTGACAAGAACGTGCGGAAGGCGATGCAGTACGCCGTTGACCGCGACTTCGTAGTCCAGGCGGCGCAGTTCGGGCGCGGATCGCCCGCAAATGACCACCCGGTGGGCGTCAACGACCAGTATTACTGGGACGAGCAGCCCATCATCAAGCAGGACATTGCGAGGGCTAAAGAATACCTGGCCGCCGCCGGCTATCCCGACGGCCTCGATGTCACGCTGAACACTTCCGACATTGGTTTCCAGCTTGAGGCAGCTCTCGCCTTCAAGGAGTCCGTCGCCGCAGCCGGCATCAACGTCGAAATCGCCACACACGACACTGCTTCGTACTGGGAAGCTCAGTGGATGGACCCATGCTGCCCGTTCGTGACAAGCAACTGGGGCGGCAGGCCAGCTAACGCCGCCATTGACGTTCAGCTTAGAGGTGGCACTGTCTGGAACGAGTCCTTCTACAACAACCCTCGTCTTGACGAGCTTCTTGATCTCGCGGCAGCATCCCCTGACCTGAATCAGCGCAAGGAGTACTTCCGCGAAATGCAGGAAATCCTCATCGAGGACGTCCCTGTACTCTATCTTGCTTACTCACCCGTAATTTGGGCACACCGTGACAACGTTGGGGGCGTACAGGCCCACGCCGCGCTCGCTCACTGGCTGATAGAAGAGTGGTGGCTCCAGGAATAGCCGTAATTGAAACCCGGTCCCTCAGAAGGAACCGAGAATTTGCTCTAGAAATTACATTCATTATTGGAAAATAAACGGAAAACGGAGACGGCATGGCAAGATTTCTCATAGTAAGGGTCGCGCTCATCGTTGTGACCTTGCTTGCCGTCTCCGTCGCAATCTTCTCGCTGATCGAGTTCGCACCCGGTGACGCGGCAACAGTCATTCTGGGGCAAGCCGCCACCCCTGAGAACACAAAGGCGCTGCGCGAGCGAATGGGCCTCGACATGCCTCCGTATGAGCGCTACCTCACCTGGGTGGCGGGCGCCGTACAGGGCAACCTCGGAATCGCTGCTTCGGGCAAGGAAATATCCGGTATTGTCCCGGGTCGCCTCTTCAACTCGTCGCTGCTTGCCGTAGGAGCGTTCCTCATCGCCGTTCCCCTCGGGTTAGCCATGGGCGTCCTCGTGGGCGTCAAATCGGACACGCTGATAGACCGCTTCCTCACTCTGGGCGGTCTTGTGACTATATCTCTACCAGAGTTCGTGACAGGCATCATCCTGGTGCTCGTGTTGTCCTCTACCCTTGGCTGGTTACCGTCGTCGAGCATAATGCTGCCCGGCGAAACGATAATCGGCAATCCACAAGTCCTTGTGATGCCCATTCTCACGGTTACCGGCGCACTTTTCGCTTACATACTGAGGATGGCGCGCGCCAATGTAATCGAAGTGATGGAAAGCAACTACGTCCGCACCGCAATCCTCAAGGGCTTGCCGATGCGGACGGTGGTCATGCGGCATGTATTGCCCAACGCCATGCTTCCCACAATCACCGTTATCGCTAACAACGTGGGCTGGCTCTTCGGCGGCCTGATCATCATCGAGAACCTGTTCGCATACCCGGGTATGGGCAGTCTGCTCATTCAGGCAATCAACGCCCGCGACATACGGCTGCTGCAGTCCACCGCAATGGTAATCGCCGCCGTGTATGCATTCAGCAACCTTGCAGCTGACCTAACTTATGGCTGGCTCAATCCACGAGTGAGGCTGGCATAATGGCTGTTCAGGATTCCTTAGTTCAACCGGAACTGGAAGGCGGCAGGCCGTCTGCCCTGGTTCGCGCCGGGAACGCCGCAAAAAGTGGACTTGCGCTCGTTCTCAAAACGAACACAGGGCGAGTTGCCTTCGCAATAATCCTCATCCATATCATAGTCGCAATCCTGGGCACCTGGATAACGCCGTACCCGCCTACCGAATACGATCTGGAACTTCGTTTCACCGGCCCCAGCGCAGAGCATTGGCTCGGCACTGACGACAAGGGACGAGATGTGCTGAGCCGCGTCCTCGCTGGATCCCGATCAATCGTATGGATCGCCACGCTCGGCACGATACTCGGCGTGACGCTCGGCACGATTGTCGGCGTAACAAGCGGATACTTTGGCGGCAAGATCGACCAGATCATCATGCGTTTTGTGGACTGGTTCCTTGCGATTCCGTCGCTGCTGCTCGCCATCCTTGTCATCAACATGAGCAGGCAGAGGTTCAGCGACCTGGACGAGTCCTGGCTCGTCATACTCACGATCGGCATTTCTTTTATGCCAAACAACAGCCGCGTAATTCGCAGCGCAGCGCTTGCGATCAAGCCCCTTGAATTTGTGCAAAGCGCAAGGCTCAGGGGCGAGCCTACGATTTACATCATGTTCCGCGAGATACTGCCGAATGTTCTACCGGTGGTTGCGGTCGAAGCCGCAATTCGTATGAGCTTCGCCCTGCTGCTGACGGCAGGGCTCGGCTTCCTCGGGCTGGGCGTTCAGCCACCTTCGTCGTCCTGGGGCCTGATGGTCAGCGAGAACTTCCGCCATATCGGACAGGTGCCGCTTGCCGCTCTTGCACCGGGAATGGCGATGGCGTCGCTCGTCATTGGCATCAATCTGCTCGCGGACGGCATCCGACAGGCGCAAAACCTGCCAGAAACCGGAGGCTGATGAATGACTACTGACGTCGCCGGCGCGGAAGCGCCAATCATTCAACTCGAAAATCTAGGTGTGACGTTTCACACCCCGCGTGGTTCGTTCCGCGCCGTTCGCAGCGCTTCGCTTGAAATCGCGCGAGGAGAAGTGGTTGGGCTGGTGGGCGAATCGGGCTGTGGCAAGTCCACAGTCGCATTTGCAATGATGAACTACCTGCCCGGCACGGCCCAGATTGACGGCGCCGTGCGATTTGAAGGTATGGAAATATCCGAGTTCAGCGATGCTGAGTTACGCGAACTTCGGGGGAACCGCATTGCGATGGTCTATCAGGACCCGCTAACATCTCTCAGCCCTTCCATGAGGGTCGGCCCGCAGATAGAAGAGGTGCTCAAGCAGCATCTGGACATGGATGGCGAAGCTGCACAGGCTCGCACCGTGGAACTTTTCGCCAGCGTCGGCCTTGCAGATCCGGAACGCATAGGCGGGCGCTATCCCCATGAACTGAGCGGAGGGCAGCAGCAGCGCGTCGTCATCGCGATGGCGCTTGCGTGCGACCCGCACTTGCTGATTATGGATGAGCCAACGACCGGCCTCGATGTCACGACCGAGGCGACTATCCTCGACCTCATCGTCGAGCTCAAGGATAGGGTGAATGCTGGAATTCTGTTTGTCAGCCACAACCTCGGCGTTATTGCCAGGGTGGCTGACCGCGTGGCGGTAATGTATGCGGGTGAGATAGTGGAGGAAGCGCCGGTTCGTGAGCTGTTCAAGAACCCGCGTCATCCCTACACGGTGGGACTGCTGTCCTGCGTTCCGCAGCCGCCCGAGGACGACGGCGTGGAGCGACAACTACGCAGCATACCGGGTACGGTCTTTGACGCGCAGAGCATGCAGACGGACTCCTGCCTGTTCGCGCCGCGCTGCCCGATGGCTACGGATATGTGCGTGCAGGCATCACCTTCGGCCTCTCCGGTCTCGGAAGGGCATATCGCAAGATGCTTCCATCACGCGGATGTTGCGGATGATCTATGGGGCGAGCTACGGGAAAGGCTGGTGAAGCCCCCGTCCAATGGCGACCTGCCTGTGTTGAACGCCGAGGATGTTCGCAAGTTCTACGGCGGTGGACGAAAGAAGTACATCCTGTTCGGGCCTCCCGTTCAGGAGCCCGTCCGTGCGCTCGTGGATGTCGACATGAAGGTTGATGGCGGTCGCACGCTTGGCATCGTAGGGGAGAGCGGTTCCGGCAAGAGCACCGCCGCCCGCGCAATCGTCGGACTCGAAGCGCGTGACAGGGGGAAGCTCGAACTCCGGGGCGAGGCCTTGGAAGGCGATGTGGGAGACCGCACTGAGGAGCAGCGCTCGTCGATGCGCATGGTCTTCCAAAATCCGACCGCTTCGCTCAATCCCAAGCTGCCCATAAAGCATGCCATCACCAGGGCGCTCAGAAAGTTCGCCGGCGTCAGCAGCTCGGAGAGCCAGGAGCGCGCCGAACAACTTATGAATGCCGTGGGGCTGGACCCCCTGTACCTCAATAGACGGCCTTCGGAGCTGAGCGGGGGTCAGCAGCAGAGGGTTGCGCTCGCGAGTGCGTTCGCCGCCAACCCGGACCTTGTGGTAGCGGACGAGGCTGTGTCCGCGCTGGATGTGTCCGTGCAGGCGCAGGTGCTTAACCTGCTTGAACGCCACCAGCGTGAGACCGGCAACTCTTATGTCTTCATCACGCACGATCTCGGCGTTGTTCGCTATGTTTCGGACGACATTCTCGTGCTTTATGCGGGGCATGTCGCGGAATACGGCCCCTCTGACGCAGTGCTCGCCGTGCCGTCGCATCCTTACACGGAGGCGCTGCTCTCAGCCGCACCCGTGCCTGATCCTGATGCCGAACCAACTCACATCAGGCTGGAAGGCTCGGTGCCCACGCTGCGCACCGCATTCAAGGGCTGCTTCTTTGCCGGAAGATGTCCCAGGAAGATAGGCGACATCTGCGATAATGAGCCGCCTCCGGAACAACAGGGTTCAGGCGGTGGCAGCCATCTGATAAATTGCCACATTCCGGTTGATGAACTGGAAAGACTCCAGCGAGCCGATAGCGCCGGTCAATCCAGCGCGGCGGACTGATGCGAAGTCAACCCGCGAAGGTGGATTTGAGGGGATAATTCGTGCTTGCCAACCGCATGAAGCGCAAACTTCTAACAGGAGACCCCGCATTCGGGGTCTCGGTCATGTTCCCGTCTCCGCACATCGTTGACATCGTGGGACGGCTGGGCTTCGACTGGGTGCTGATTGACTGTGAGCATGGCTCAATTTCGCTGGAGAGCGTTGAGTTGATGGTCATGGCTGCCGAGACTGCCGGCATAACGCCCATCGCAAGGCCTCCTGTCAACTCGTTCGAGGCGATTGGCCAACTGATGGACAGGGGAGTGATGGGAGTGCAGGTGCCCCATGTGAACACGGCGGCAGACGCCCGCAGAGCGGTTGAATCGGTCAAGTACCATCCGCTGGGCGAGCGCGGGCTTGCCGCAGGCGTCAGGGCGGCGTCATACGGGTATGGCATGTCCATGTCCGAATATGCCGAGCAGTCCAACAGTGAAACACTGGTCTGCGTGCAACTGGAGGAAGGCGAAGCCGTGAGGAATGTGGACGAGATAGTGCAGGTGGAGGGCGTTGATGTGTTCTTCGTTGGCCCATCTGATCTGTCGCAGTCTCTCGGCTACCCGGGACGCCCGGACGCACCTCCCGTGCGGGAGGCTATGGACAGCGTGTTCGCCACAATCGCGGCGGCGGGCAGCGTATCAGGTTCCGCAGGGAATGCCTCGGCAATGAATCGGTATATGGGGCAGGGCGTCACCTACCTGTACACGCATCTCACGACGTTGTTGTCGTTCGCCGCATCATCTTTCCTGGACGAAGTTTCACAACAGGGCTAGCGCATCCTGCTCATTATCGCGTCTCGCGCCTCCAGGAACGGCCTCTGAAGGTATGCAAGGTGGTCGTGCTCGCCGTGCCGGTGCGTCACCGAGCCGTGGGGCCGTACTCCCGCAGACTCACTGATGTATGCTAGGTCTCCCTCGATGAGCGTTAGCATGTACTGCGCAGTCGCCGCGTCGAACATATCCCATTCGCCGCCGCAAGCCACATAGACGGGCGATGTGTGCGCGAACACGCCACGGTTCCAGACATCGTGATGCGGCACAATGTCGAAGTAGTCGTATGCGCCAGTCCGCGCCGCGATCCATGAATGCCCGTCGATCCTGATACTCTCCTTCAGTTCAAGTCGTCGAGAGCCTTTGCGGCTGTCGGTGCGGGCGACGACCTTGCCGTTCTGCACTATCTCAAGCGAGAAGACGGGCAGTACGCTCTCTGCCCACGCATGGACCTCTACGCTTCCGGGGCCAGAGATTGCCAGCGTATCACCGACATCCTTGCCATCGACTGAAAGGTGAATGATGGGCCCGCCGCTCAGGAATGTGCGGCCTGCTGCGACCGAGCGGCACCAGTTGTCGTACGAGAACTCCTCGTCGTCCGGCAGCAGCGCATAGGTGCGGTACAGCCCGACCGGTACATCGCTGCTCATCTTATCCGTGCCGCCGACGAGCGGAAGGCGATATCCGCAATTCAAGTATCGGTAGTATTCCAGGTGATTGGGGCGAGTCTGGCGCAGCATCTCCACGCCGTCGAGCCTTCCTGTGGCGACGAGTGCGGCAGGCTCACCATTCGGATTCGGGAAGTGCGGGTTGATGACCCATGCGCCCTGCGCGTGTGCCTCATCCGCCCAGTTCGCCAGCGTCGTCTCCATGTGCCCGCCAATCTCCGCCTCTCCGGGGCCGTCCGAGCACCACGGCATTACAGGCTCCTTCAGCCCCCATAGAATCATGTGACCCATGAAGTGCTGGCGGTTTTCCTGCGAGACATAGACGATATTGCTGCCGTTCTGGGAGATGCTTGCCCTGCCGGTGAAGTCCTCGGTGTTGGTGAACAGGCTGCCCCACTGTGACTGGAGCAGGTTGACCACATTGAGGTCTTCGCCGTTGGATTCCAGGTGAGCGCCGTCCGTGGACAGGAAGTGGACATGGGAGTCCCCGCTGAACCACCGCCTCGCGTTCATGTCTATCCAGCGCTTGATGCGTAGTTCGAGCCGCTGCTGGCCCGGCTCGATTCGCACCTTCGTCCGCAGCGGTTCGTACTCGAAGCCGCGTGCCACATCAACGATGATATCCCCGCGAGGCAGCCAGCCCTCGCAGCGACCGTCAATATATGCGTATGTGATCTGCCCCATCCGCACATCGCCGCCCACGTCAATATGCCATGTGTCGAGGTTCGAGTTGACCTGGTTGTGATGTCCGTGCGGCTGGTAGGGTATCCCTTCCGGTGACCTGAAGTGGACGCGGCACGGCACAGGTCTGCCGGTGTCGTCGTCCACAACTGTTACCTTCACCCAGTTGCGCCCCCGGTCGAGCAACTCGATGCGCGCCCTCGGAGTCTCGGCCTTACCCTTCTCTTCGACCTCTCCCCAGGGCAGGTGCGCGATAGCCTCGCCGCCCTGCTTGACGGACACGGTTGCCGATGGGACCGCCGATATCTCAGTGTATGAGGGACTCGCATCGTCGTTGTTCGGCTCGCCGAAGCCCCGGTGATAGCCGTTCAGGAAGCCGTCGTCCGGGTCTTTCGGCAGAGGGAAGGAGTAGGTGGTGTCTCCCCTGTCCACTTCGACTTCAAGCTCGAACGGGCTGGACGCCACGACCGGATCGGTGATCGTGATTTTCGCCTCCCGGCGGCCCTGTCGCGCGAAGGGGTGTTCGTCCACATGGCCTAGCGTAACTGCGGCAATCACGAATGATGGTCCTCTGGGCACGATGCGGATGGATTCTACCTGCGAATCCGGTTCAGGGTTGGTCCAACTCCACAGGAAGTAACTCCCCGCAGTCGCCTGAAGGTATTCCGTCTGCCGCCGTCCGATTTCCTGCCATGGCCCCTCGTTACGTGGAAACAGCCGGTGCTTGCCATCCGTGACGGCCAGGAACGGCAGTCCGGACGGCCCACGGAAGGAGTCGGTCGGTACGAAGCCTATCTCAAACCGCTCCCTTATAGGAACGACATGCTCCTCACCGTTCGCCAGAGAAAAGATGTAGTCCGCGACGGGGACGCCCACCGGCCCGCCTTCGTCGATCTCGGAAACGAGAAGCCTGTGCGCGAAAATGATTCTTGACGGTGAACTGCCCACTGGGATGGAGACTGGCTCACTGTCACCCTGCAGGGAGATGAAGCACCATGATGGGTCATTGCCGACGGCGAATGGAAGCCCCCTGAAGTGACGCGGCCCGATTTCGGCGGTGCCGTCCGCCCCAAGTGCATCCAGCCCGCCGTTCAAATGGGCTGCAATATTCAGAGGTTCATAGTCGGGCATAACATCACCTTCTGCTCGGATTTTGCTCAATCATATCTGAGGAACAGGAAAATGTGCATCAGAACTTACGGCTCTGATCGCCTTATCTGGGGACATGGGCTAATGCGATGTCGCCGCAAGCCTGCTTCGTCACTATACTTGGGGTTGCGGCGTCAGATATCGCCGCCACACGCAGGGTAACTTTCCAGGTCGTTCCATCCGTCAGGAAGAACTGGAACGTCCCAGAAGGGATTGGGCCGCCATGAGTGCCACTGCTCATCGAATGGTGGCTGCCTCATGTCCAATGCTTCGGTCACACTTCGCCCTTCTTGGCTGATGAGATCTGCCTTCTGGGGTGTGATCAGGCCGTTGGAGAGCGCATCTTCAAGCTCATCTGCGTCCTTCCAATTCCAAGCCGAAAGGTCAGGCGCGATCTCTATGTCCAGTAGCTGGTCCAGATAGTCGAAGCCTATCGCACTACGGGTGAGCGGCTCCTCGAGATTGACGTACCACCTGAGGAACTTTCCGAATCCCTCGGTCCATAGGAGTAGGACGCTGTGGAAGCGGTGCGGGGTAACGATACGAAGAGTTTCGATCGGCCAGGCGTCTTCCCCCAGCGTCCAATCACGTTCGCGTCCGTGTAGGGCGCTTCCATCATAGCGAAGCGGTCGCACCCATCGGACACCTGCTTTCATATATATGATGAGTCGATCGGGTGTGTCCTCCACTATTGTGTAAGGCCTGCCCGACCAGATACGCCCTTGCCATAACTCCCGCAGAACAACTAGGTCTCCCGGTTGCCAGCGCTGCGTCACTCTGTCTTGCTTCCTCGTCGTCTTATTGGACTCATCTAATAGACCCCGGGAAGAATCCGGTACTTCACGCGCTCCTGATATTCTGCCCACTTTTCGGCGCCGTACTTCTCGGCACATTCCTTTTCGTCAAGTCGTTGACGCCAGGTGAACAGCCAGGTGATGAAGACGAAGTAGGTCCACGCCCAAGGATTGAAGAAATAGCCGAATACGAGACCGATTGAAAAGGAAAGGAACCCCTCACCCAAGTAGTTGAAGTGGCGTGCAAATCCCCAAAGGCCACTGCACAGTATCTTGCGTTGACCGGCTTGGATGTACTCAGGCTCGATTAGTCCGAGAAACTTGCGGTCGGGCCATCGTTTGAAAGTGTATTTCTGCATGTTGGCGCCGCGCGAGATGCCCCAGCCGACGAGGAACAACGTGACCGTGACAATGAGCCAGATATTGGTCCACGCCGAGGAGAATCCGGGATCCGGGTAAGCGGCCATCCCCCAGAGCGGGAGGATGTAGAGCCACCCGTAAACAACGAGGCCACCCCAGATCAGCTTGAAACCAAGAAGCTCATGGATCAGGTCATACGTATATAGCTGGACGCGCTCAAAGACGAAGTAGTCCATTACGTAGAATGTGAGGAATGCTGCATACAGAAAGACGCCCGGATTGAAGTTATTGCCATACATCTCGTAGTGGTACGCTGCCCCGGACAGGGCGTTGAGCGACAACATCGTCCCACCGACGACATACAGGTACATCTTTACGTCGAATCGCTCGTTGAAGAACGGCAGCTCCAGGGCGCGGCCTTCCCACAGCGCCAGGAGCGGATTCTTGATGTGGCCTACCGGCTGGCTGTAGACCGCCAGCATTGAGAAGATAAGGCAGAAGACCGTTCCGCCCGCCACAGCATAGACCGAGGACCGGTAGAACCAGTCGCGCGGCATACCGGTGATTTCGGTAGCCCACACGACAATCGCTATTACAAATATCAGGATACCGTTCAGCCGATAATTGCGGGGTTCCCCGGTCTCCGGGTTGATGACATAGCCGGGAACGCGCCTTGCCGGCAGTATGAACTGTGCCACAAAGAACACGGCGAAGATCACGAGAGGCGTAAGAAAGCCCGCAATCGCTTCCGTTCGTGAGAGTTCAAAAAGGTGACTGATTCCGAGCCATTCAATCATTACCGCTTACCCCTTCCTCCAGCGATGTGAGCGCCTCAAGCATTGTCCGCAGTCCATTCGTTCAAGGGTTCCGTTCACCCATGAGGCGCGAGCAATGTACGGATTGTCCTCGTCGGTGCCAACACAGGGCCGATTCCAAACCCACTACAAAATTTATGCAATCAATCTTACGAATAAGTCAGATTTATGTCAATAATCTCTTGCTCGCCGGTTCTTGAAGGAAAAGCGGCGCTGATTTCTATGACACACGCCGTGAAATCGCCCAATGCTCTTGGTTGAGTCTGGTCGAGAGAATAGGATGAAGGGTTCAAGCCTGGAAAGTGACCACAGGTTCAGTTCATAGACGCATTGGAGTCCATTGCGGGCATTGGTCAGTCGCAATGAGGGGCGACTTCTATGTCCTGTACAGCGTGAGACAAGTGATGTCGTCGGTCTGAAGTGCTTCACGCACAAAGTCGTCTATGCCGGCAAAGACCATTTCAACGGCTTCTTCTGCACCGTAGGGAATCTTTACCTTGAACAGATTTTCCAGCCTATCCTGCCCAAATGTCTCGCCTGCAGTGTCGGCGGCTTCGGTTACGCCGTTACTGTAGAAAATGACCGTATCGCCCGTTGCCAGCAATATGGTGTTCTCCTCGAAAGATTCGGTAGAACTGATCCCCAGAGCCATCCCGTTGGTCGCAGGAAGTCTCTCAAGAACTCCGTCTCTGTGGATCAGGAACGGTATTTCGTGCCCGCCGTTGGCAAATGTCAGTGAGCCGTAGGAGGGATCGTAAACAGCATAGAAGATAGTCGCGACTAACTCGTCGTCGTTCTCCCGGCATATCAGAGAGTTGACCTCAGTGAGAACATCGCTTGGGTCATCGTAGCTGATCGCCGCTCCCTTCAGCATTGTCCTCGCTGACATCATAGACAGGGTGGCGTCGAGTCCCTTGCCTGAGACATCGGCCATCAAGATTCCGACTTTTTCGTCTTCGAGTCTTATGACATCGTAGAAGTCTCCACCAACATCGGGTGCCGGTTCCATTCGTGCGCCTATCTGGAACTCCCTGGAATCCGGAAATGCTGTCGGCAGGATTGACTTTTGCACTCTGCTGGCTACATCCTGTTCCTTCTTCATCTCCAGCAGGCGTTCCTTAGTGGACTGAGTGCCCCGCCATTCCTCAAGATGTGAGAGAGTCCTTGATATGGTCAGCCTGAAATCCTGGAAGTTTATGGGTTTGGTGACGAAATCGAACGCCCCTCTGTTCATCGCGGTGCGTATATTGGGCATGTCCCCGTAAGCGGACACGACGATCGTCACGGTATCCGGATTGATGTCGCTAATCTCGTTCAGCAGAGTTAGCCCGTCCATGCGAGGCATGTTTATGTCCGTTACGATGATGTCAATATCCTTGTCGCTGGACAGGATGTCCACGGCTTCGATGCCGTCTTCAGCGAAGATGAACTCGTACCTTCCGGCACGAATGTCCCTTCGCATCCTGCTCAGGATCAAGGGTTTGAGATCCGGCTCGTCGTCCACGAACAGTATTTTGCTCGCAACCATCGCACACCTCCTTGCGGAGTCCAACAGTCAATCATCCTTCGACGATATACTGGTCAATGTATAAGAAATCGTACAAAGAGGCAACCTTTCCAAGCAGCTGATAACGGGAGCAATCAGAGGCACCGGGTAGGTGGAAAGCGCCGCTAGGCAGGCGACATAATCTGTAAATGTTGGTAGTCAGAAGTGTCTGTCAAAGAGGTCAAATTATACCATCCAGCGCGACTATCAGATACAGCAATATGGGGATGGCGAGCGATGAGAGGTGGACGGATTAGCCGCTTTCGCCAAGGAATGCCCACGCCGGAGAAGGCGCATCCCTTTCACCGCGTGCCTGTTCTGCACTTCCTTCGGGCCTGCGATGTGCCGCCGGGGGCTGGTGTCACTTGTGACGAGACGGCGGATTCAGCCCATTGTCTTGCTTAGTCCGCCGTCGCAGGTAACCTATGTAACTTGGGTTAGCCTTGCTACGCCAGGTGTTGTCGGATGAACGCGGTCATCTGGTCGAGTGCCTGCTGCGCGACATCCGTGGAAAGGTCCTTCACCACTCCTCCGTCATCCCCGTCGAAGATTGTCACATCCATCTGCCCGCCGGCTTTCCGGTACTGCATGATGAACTCGTCCAGGTCCGGGCGTGGGTGCGCCGCTTCGTAGTTTCGCGCCAAGCACAGCGTAGGCGGCAGTTCCGTGCGCTCTCCACGGGCTAGTATTCGTGCCGGAGCAGCTTCTCCCATTGCCTCTTCAGTCACCCAGTACAGATCGTGCATTGCTACGGTACGCTCGCCAACCGACTCGGGTGGTGTGACATCGTCCCTGAGACGCTTAGCGTAATGGTAGCGCCCCAGTGGATCGATTACCGGGGAGACCATGATCACGCAGCCCAGAGTGCCATCTGCCTCGGTCGCGCCGTTGGTGAAGGACAGCGCGGCGTAGCGGGAATCGTGAGGCCGCATACCGAGCAGCATAGCCTGGTGCGCGCCGCTGGAGGTGCCCATAGCGCCGACCTTATCCGAGATGCCATTCCAGTCTGCTGCGTGTGCCTTGCACCAGCGGATTCCATAGTGGATGTCGGCAAGGGACGCGGGGTATGACGCTTCAGGCGGGACGCGAAAGTCCAGAGCCGCGACTATGACGCCGTTGCTGGCCAGCGCTTCATTGGCAGCATCGCCGTCCTCACGGTTGCCATTCACCCAGGCGCCGCCATGCAACTCCACCATTACCGGAAAGGGTCCGCTGCCCTGTGGCTTGAAGAGGCGCGCCAGGAAGGGCTTGTCACCGTGCCGCAGATATTCTACGTCTTCGATCTGGACTTCATAGGTTGTCCGTGTGCCAGTCGCCATGCCAAACTCCTTTTATTGCCAGTTTAACTTTGGATGTGGATGAGCTTAGGTTAGAGCCTTGGTGCCTCGCCGTCAATCGGCGGGGCGAAGCGGTACTTCTGTAGGACAGGCTGGTAGTGGAGCGTACGCTGATAATGCTTCGCGTGGCCGAGCCGGTAGGGGAGAGGTGCGAAATGTAGATGTTGGTGGAGCTGAGGGGACTCGAACCCCTTACCTCCTGCTTGCAAAGCAGGCGCTCTCCCAGATGAGCTACAGCCCCACGAGGAACCGGGTGGGTGCCGGCGGCCGTCAGGCTGGCAGGCGGCGCGGGCAAAATAAAAGGGCAGGTTATCGTTGAAACCGGCCCCGATGTGCGCTCTCGCAAGAACACCTTAACCGCTGGATAGTGGAAGAGAACAAAGTTTAGCAAAGTTTGTGTTTTGCATCTAAATGTGCAGTAGGTTGTCTTAGGGAGGTGGTCCGGGTGTTCGAGGAGCTCCCCTCAGTTGCCTGAGGTCCGGCTCAACTCTCCGTCCTTCGCACCCCGTCTACTGACCGACCTAGGATATTCCGTCCCTAGCGGCCTGAACCGTTTCGGTGGGAATTCTCCCTAGAAAGGAGGTGATCCAGCCGCACCTTCCGGTACAGCTACCTTGTTACGACTTCGTCCCAGTCACCAGTCCCACCCTCGGCGCCTGCCTCCTTGCGGTTAGCCCAGCGACTTCAAGTGTTACCGACTTCCATGACGTGACGGGCGGTGTGTACAATCCCCGGGAACGTATTCACCGCAGTGTGCTGACCTGCGATTACTAGCGACTCCGCGTTCATGCAGGCGAGTTTCAGCCTGCAATTCCAACTGGGGCCGAATTTTTGGGATTAGCTCCGGCTCGCGCCATCGCGACCCTCTGTTCCGACCATTGTAGCGTGTGTGTAGCCCTGGGCGTAAGAGCCGTGCCGACTTGACCTCGTCCCCACCTTCCTCTCCCCTTTTAGGAGCAGTCTCGCTAGACATAGTAACTAACGACGAGGGTTGCGCTCGTTGCGGGACTTAACCCAACACCTCACGGCACGAGCTGACGACAGCCATGCAACATCTGTGCACTTGTCTCGAAAGAAGACCCGCTTTCACGGGCTGGCAAATGCATGTCAAGCCCAGGTAAGGTTCTTCGCTTATCATCGAATTAAACCACACGCTCCGCCGCTTGTGCGGGGACCCGTCAATTCCTTTGAGTTTTAGCCTTGCGGCCGTACTCCCCAGGCGGGATACTTATCGCGTTAACTCCGACACAGGAGGGGTCGATACCCCCTATATCTAGTATCCATCGTTTAGGGCGTGGACTACCCGGGTATCTAATCCGGTTTGCTCCCCACGCTTTCGTGTCTCAGCGTCAGGTACAGCCCAGAAAGCCGCCTTCGCCTCTGGTGTTCCTCCGGGTATCTACGCATTCCACCACTACTCCCGGAATTCCGCTTTCCTCTGCTGCCCTCCAGCTTGCCAGTTTCCCATGACCGCTCCCAGTTGAGCCGGGAGATTTCACATGAGACTTAACATGCCGCCTACACACCCTTTACGCCCAGTAAATCCGGACAACGCTTGCATCCTACGTATTACCGCGGCTGCTGGCACGTAGTTAGCCGATGCTTATTCCTGAGGTACCGTCCTATCTCTTCCCCCAGAAAAGGGGTTTACAACCCTAAGGCCTTCTTCCCCCACGCGGTGTCGCTGCGTCAGGCTTTCGCCCATTGCGCAAGATTCCCTGCTGCTGCCTCCCGTAGGAGTGGGGGCCGTGTCTCAGTCCCCCTCTGACCGATCATGCTCTCACATCGGTTACCCGTCTTCGGCTTGGTGGGCTTTTACCCCGCCAACTACCTGATAGGCCGCAAGCTCCTCCCAGAGCGGCCGAAGCCTTTCTTCATACGGCCTTGACCATATGAACGTACGGGGTATTAGGCCGGATTTCTCCGGATTATCCCCCTCTCTGGGGCAGATCACTTACGTGTTACTCAGCCGTCTGCCACTAGCTCCGGGGCCGAAGCCCCTTTGCCCGTTCGACTTGCATGCATTAGGCGCACCGCCAGCGTTCGTCCTGAGCCAGGATCAAACTCTAAACGTTGTGTGTTCTCTTCCACTATCCAGTTGTTAAGGTGCATCCGCGATTGCGGTAAAGATTAGACTACACTACGTTAATGCCAGTGTCAACGATTTGAGCGGGCTTTTTTGACCTTTATGAAAGTTTTGCGCCACTCTATTACCATGGGCAGGCGGAATTGACAGGTTGCTACGCTTCAAGCTCCGCCAGAATGCCTCGCACATAGTTTACGCTGCGTCTGTCCTTGTACAGCTGGTCGCCGGTGTTCGCGCCTTCTATGGCGAGGTATCCGTCGTAGCCCGCCTCCACCATCGCTGAAATCGCGAAGCGGTAATCTATGTCGCCGTCCGGAAGCGCCACGCGGATGTAGTACGAGTGGTCGAGCTCCGGCACATGCACGCGGTTCAGGGCTTTGCAGTGCCAGTACTTGGAGTGCGCCGCGAGTGCGGATATGCACTGCTCCATCGTCTCCTCTGGCACATCGTAGTTCCAGAGCACGTTTCCCAGGTCGGGGTTGGCGTGCACGAATGGGCTGTCGGCTAGTTCAAGCAGGTGCAGTGTTGACCAACTGTTGTCGGCTATGGAGTGCTGATGCACTTCGACCGTGATGTTGATTCCGTTGTCGCCCGCCATAGCGCCGACTTCGCGGAGTGTCTGCGCCGTGCGGAGGAAGTCCTCTTCGGACGCCATCTGGCTGGAGCCGTGAGACTCCGGCGCGCCGGACGGTCCCGTGTCGATCATGCGGTTCTGTGGCGGGCCGCTGAGCGCTGTGTTCACGACATCCGCGCCGAGTTCGGACGCAACCTCCACTGACTTTTCTAGGCGCTTGCGGTTGTGTCCTGCGGTCTGCGGATAGCAGAGCGCACCGCCTGCGCGAATGGCGACGCATGGTGTGCCATTGTCGTCCAGCCGCTTCTTGACCTCGCTTACCTTGCTCTCATCGACATCAAGCCCGCCGTTCGACAGGAAGTTGTCGAGACCAAGCTCGATACCGTCGAAGCCGATATCGCGCACCTTGCCGAGGTAATCGGGCAATGCGCGCTCGTCTGGAAGAGACCATGCTGCGCCCGCCTCGAACGGGTAGTATGTGCTGCGTCGGAATGCGTATGCGATTTTCACTCTAGTCTGCCTTTCACATAAGTATCTCAGAAGGTAGTGCGTCTCTTTGGGTGAGTAAGTTCAAACGGAGTTGCCGCTCTAGTATTGGCGTATTTTTCTTTGACTCGCTGGGTGACTTCCCTCGCTTCAGTCATAGCAGAGTTTAGCTGGCCCGCCATGAATTGGCTGATTTTACGCTGCCTTACTAATTCTCTGGCCTCGTAAGCTGCGACTGTTGCTTCTTCAGCCATGAACTGACCAATTTCTACGAAACTCACTTTTTTCGTGGCCGTATTGACAAGAACACCAGTGGTAAGCCCAGCAAGTAAGGCTACACCTGCCGGGCCGCCTGCTACTCCGACCAGTGAAACTGCGGTTATAGTAGCACCTGCTCCCACTCCACCCTCTAGGCTACCAGCCACGAACTCTGTGTATTCACCTGATTGATGAGCTTTGTGGAATGCCTTCGCTAATGCCACAATGGTTATCACTAACAGCAGTGGATTCGCACTGAGAGCGGCGGACAACCCCATACTGCCAACGAGCCTGCTAAATGTTTTGGTTTCGGTACGGTTCCAACTGAATGCCACTGCCAGAATACCTATTGAACCACCGACCAACTCAGCGGCATCATAAGTGTTCAGGTCATAGAACCAATCTCTAGGGATATGGAAATTGTCATCAAGATATCCGACTACTTGATAATATGTTTCATAATCCCAAGTAGCTATTGGTAGTCCTCTGACAGTGATTACATCCTTGAACAGTTCCTGAAGTGTAGCTATGGCTTCCTGAAGTATGCTGTCATCGGGCACCGCTCCTCGAACTGCTCTCACTGCTCCAAAGATGTCATGACCACCATCGAAAATCCTATGATAACTACCGCCTATGCCCGTAGAATTATAGACTTCATCCATCGCGCTACTATAAATGGTCGAAGATCCATCGGTCATGCTCTGCAACATGTGATTTAGGTCTCTCGACAGTTCGGTCGCCAACAATGCCTGCGACACCTCCGACAACCAAGCGACAGACGTAGAAGCGTTATCTAGGATTTTGCTGGATGCCAAGCGTGAGCGGTCAACCGTAGATGTTGCAGCGCTTGCAATTCCCTTAGATGCCACATTCGTGCTATCCAATACGGTTTTGGTTGCCACATCGACAGTCTTTTTTGATTTCCTACCGACCTGCTCTAGCGCAGAAGTTACAGAGCGCCGTCCTTCACGCTGCTGTTTCCTGCGGTCGATTCTGCGTCGAGCTACAATTCTGCGCCGCTTAAAGTATTTCACGTCATAACCTTGTTATATCAAACCACCAAACAAATATGCTTAGTCCTCCAGCCCGAACGCGCCCACCGCCATATCTACGATGTACCGGCTGATGGTGAGCGACGAGGTCGCTCCGGGAGATGGCGCGCTGAGGACATGGATGGCGTTCTCGGTCTCGGATATGGCGAAGTCCTGCAGCAGGTTGCCGTTGTTGTCCACTGCCTGCGCGCGCACACCAGCGCCGGGTTCGCTGAGGTCGTCCATCTCGATGGACGGCACGAGCGTCTGCAGCGACTTCAGGAACAGCGACTTTCGCAGCGAGCGGTGCTGCTCGTCCAGGCCGCTCTTCCAGTGGGACAGGGACATCTTCCAGAAGCCGGGGTATGTGAATGTGCCGAGCGTGTCCCCAAGGCTGAAGCTTGTCTTGGTGTAGCCTTCACGGGAAAATGCGAGCACGGCGTTGGGCCCTGCTTCGACGCTTCCTGTGACGCGCTTGGTGAAGTGGACGCCGAGGAAGGGCAGGCTGGGATCAGGCACAGGGTATATCAGGCTGCGAACGAGATACTGGCGTTCGGGCTTGATCGAGAAGTACTCGCCGCGGAAGGGTATGATCCGCAGCCCCGGATCCGCGCCCATCATGCGCGCCACCTGGTCTGCCTGTAGTCCGGCGCAGTTGATGATGTGCCGCGCCGCAATTTCGCCGCGCGAAGTCTCAAGGTACATCTGGTTGTCGCGCTGTGTGATGCCGTGAACGGCGGTGTTGAGCAGCAGGTCGCCGCCGTTCTCGCCGAACTCGATTGCATACGCTTGTGACACCTTCTTGAAGTCGATGATGCCCGTGTTCGGTGAGAATATTGCCTGAACTCCAGCGGCGTAAGGCTCAAGTTCGGCGAGCCGTTCAGGACCGACCATCTCCAGCCCTTCCGCGCCATTTGCGGTGCCGCGTTCTAGGAGGTCTTCAAGGCGCGGCACTTCCTCATCGTTGATGGCGACGATGACCTTGCCGCACATCTCGTATTCAATGCCGCGCTCATCGCAAAACTGTCGAAGCAACTTGCCGCCGGTCGAGCAGAAATTCGCCTTCTGAGAGCCGGGCGCATAGTAGATGCCAGCGTGTATAACGCCGCTGTTGTGCCCGGTCTGGTGCTGCGCGACCTCGCCGTCTTTCTCCAGCACGATTATCTTGTAGCGCGGGTATTCCTGCGCCAGCCGCATAGCCGTCGCCAGCCCGATGATGCCCGCTCCGATTACCGCAATATCATAATTCTGGAAGCTCATGTTATCTCCGTCGGCAGCGCCGAATCTCCTTTGTTACCTAGTTGTTGGACGGGATTGTATCATAGCGTGGTCGCCTTCCCGAACAGAGGAAAGTGAGTGGCCTGAGTGAGATTGCACCTTGCCGACTGCGTTTCCAAACTGCGTCTGCCGTGATAGGCTTTCAGTAGCGAATTACAGGCTGTGACAGCGAGGGGGCAGTGATATGGCAAACCGATACTCGGCAATCGTCGTTGGCGGTGGGCACAATGGTCTGGTAGCCGCCAATTACCTTGCGCGGCAGGGCAACAGCGTGCTGGTGCTGGAACGGCGCGACTTCGTTGGCGGCGCTTGCATCACGGAGGAGCTATTCCCGGGATTCCGCGTGTCAAGCTGCTCGTATATCTGCCATATGCTGCAGGAGAAGGTCATCAATGACCTGGAACTTCGCGAGCACGGGCTTGAAATATACGAGATGGACCCCGTGAGTTTCAGCCCGCTGCCGGGTGGCAATCACATAATGCGCTGGCACGACGACGAGCGTACTGCTGAGAGCATTGCGCGCATATCGCCTGAAGACGGAGCGCGCTACCACGACTGGGTGGCGTTTTGGGAGCAGGCCGGTGGCATCATCCAGCGTTACATGCTGACTGACCCTCCCACGCTTTCAGAGATCGCCGCCGATGTGCGCGGTACGCCGGACGAGGTTGTTTTCGAACGCATGCTGACGGGAAGCATGAAAGACCTTGTGGAGGAATATTTCGAATCGCCGCTGGTGCGTGCTAGTTTCATAGACGCTCAGGACGCGGGGGACGTGCGAGCCCCGGGCAGCATCATGGCCGTTGGTTACATACGCAGCGATCTACTAACACCCGACGAGAACTTCGGTATTCCGAAGGGCGGCATGGGCGCGATCACGCAGTCTATGGCGCGCTCTGCAGAGGCGCACGGCGTGGAGATTCGACTGAACGCAGAGGTGCAGCAGATACTTACGACCAATGGCAGGACGACCGGCGTACTACTTGCCGATGGCGAACGCATCAATGCGGACGCCGTTCTGTCCAACGCCGACCCTAAGCGCACATTCCTCTCACTGATGGATGAAGGCGACGTACCATCTGGTCTGCTTAGCGATATACGCCGCGCCAAGACGAACACATCGTTCCTCAAGTTCCACGCCGCGCTGGACGAACTGCCGGACTTCTCAGCCTATCTGGGTCCGGACTATGACCCGAGGGCACTCGCTTACACGCGCGTCTGTCCGTCGATCGACTACTTTGAGCGGAGCTGGGACGATACGAAGTCGGGCAGGCCGTCGAGCAGCCCCGTAATGTTTATTCAGATTCCCACCGTGTATGACGACACTTTGACACCACCGGGCAAGCATGTGATGTCTGTCTGGTCGATGTACGCGCCGGTGCAACTCCGGGAGGGTACATGGCAGGACGCGCGCCAGGCAGTCGGCGAGCAGCTGATCGATACAATCTCGCAGTACGCGCCCAACTTCCGCGATGTGATGATCGACTGGGAGCTTTTCACGCCCGTCGAACTGGAGGACCGGGTGGGACTGACCGATGGCAACATCCGCCACCTGGACATCACCTCGCAGCAGATGTTCGCGGGGCGCGGGAGCCGCAGCATCTCAGGCTACCGCACGCCGATTGAAGGGCTGTACATGTGCGGCGCGGGCGCACATCCCGGCGGCGAGGTTACGGGTGCGCCGGGGCACAACGCGGCCCACAGGCTGCTGCGCGATTGGGAGCAGATAACCTAATCGGAGCAAGGCGCTGTTGATGCACGAGTATTGCCTGCAACTGATCAGAATTTGCCAGTGCAAACAGCTAACCCTTGCTACTCGATGAGTCCGTTGGCCATAAGAAAACTACTTAGACGGAGCAACTAAATGCCCAATACCGACATCAATTTCATGACCGCTGTGGAACTGGCGCAGCACATCCGCAGCAAAGAACTTTCCTGCGCCGAGGTTATGAAGGCGCATCTTGATCAGATTGATCGTGTCAATCCGAAGGTCAATGCAATAGTCACCTACCAACCTGAACGGGCGCTGGAAGGCGCGAAGGCTGCCGACGAATCGCTGCAACGCGGAGATGATGTCGGAGTACTGCATGGCTTACCAGTCGCGCACAAGGATCTAGTTGACACGGCAGGCGTCCGCACCACCTACGGCTCGCCCATCTACGTCGACCACATCCCGGAGCAAGACGCGCTCATGGTGGAGCGGCTGAAGCAGGCGGGTGCGATCTCGGTTGGCAAGACAAACACGCCGGAGTTCGGGGCAGGTTCGCAGACCTTCAACGAGGTATTCGGCGCAACGCTGAACCCTTACGACCTTACGAAGACATGCGGTGGCAGCAGCGGCGGGGCGGCGGTCGCCCTCGCATGCGGCATGGTGCCCATTGCGGACGGCAGCGATCTAGGCGGCTCACTTCGAAACCCGTCCAACTTCTGCAACATCGTGGGCTTCCGCACGGCAATCGGGCGCGTTCCCGTGTGGCCCTCGCAGACGCCATGGTCTGCGTTGGCAGTGCAAGGTCCCATGGCGCGCACCGTACAGGACGCCGCCCTGATGCTCAGTGCAATCACTGGCCCCGACGAACGCTGCCCTGTTGCGCTGACGGATGCGGGTGAGATTTTTAACCCGCTCGCGCACTCGCTGGAGCGCGACTTCGACGGCGTACGCATCGCGTGGAGCAGCGACATAGGCGGGCTTCCCGTTGACCCGCGCATCGTGTCGGTCATCGAGAGTCAGCGCGGCACATTCGGCGAACTGGGCTGCGATATCGACGAGGCTTGTCCGGACTTCAGCGGCGCTAATGAGGCATTCATGGTATCTCGCGCTGCGGGAATGGCGGCAACCCGCGCGGAGATGCTGGAAACTCACCGCGACCAGATCAAGGACACGGTGATATGGAACATCGAGGAAGGTCTGAGGCTCAGCGCGGCCGATGTCGGCAGGGCCGAGGTGAAGCGTGCTGCCCTGTACGAGCGAGTGCACAAGTTCATGGAGACCTACGAGTTCATGGTCTTCCCTGTCAGCCAGCACCCGCCATTCGATGTGACACAGCCGTACCTGACAGAAGTCAACGGCGTGCAGATGGAGACATACATCGACTGGATGCGCTCCTGCTACTACATCACCGCGACGGGTCTTCCCGCCATATCTGTGCCTTGCGGCTTCACTGAGGAGGGCCTGCCTGTCGGTGTGCAGATTGTGGGTCGCCACCAGAGCGAGTTCAGTGTCCTGCAACTGGCATTTGCCTTCCAGCAGGCAACAGGCGTCTGGAAGCAGCGGCCTGAGATTGCGGTGTAAGCAATCCCAAGACCACGACCGCTATTTAACGGCATACGAATTTCAACTCACCATTGGAGAGGCGAACAATGACCGAAATCATCTGCTACGACGACAGTTACCTACGCGAGTTCGACGCGACCGTCACCGACCATACGTCCAAGGGCGTAGTTCTTGATCGCACCACGTTCTATCCGGGTGGCGGCGGTCAGCCCGCGGACAGCGGTACACTCAGCGCAGGTGATTCGTCGTTCGCGGTTAAGAAGCTTTCACGGCAGGACGGCAAGCTGGTGCACGAGATTGACGGCGAACTGCCGCCCGTCGGCGCGAGCGTTCACGGCGTGCTCGATTGGGATCGCCGCTACCTGCTGATGCGCACGCACACCGCGCTGCACATCCTCTGCGGCGTCGTATGGCGCGATTACGGCGCGCAAGTCACCGGCGGAAATATGCAGCCCGGCAGCGCGCGCATGGACTTCGAGCTTGAAAATATGTCGGCTGACTTCGCGGAGCGCATGGAAACTCTTGTGAATGAGGAAGTGCAGGCGGGGCGACCTATCGAAATCGCGACGCTCCCCAGAGAGGAAGCCTTCGCCATCCCAGACCTCATCCGCACGAAGATCAACCTTCTGCCTCCCGCAATTCAGGAAGTCCGAACCGTCAATATTACGGGACTAGACCTTCAGGCAGACGGCGGCACGCATGTCCACAACACCAGCGAAGTGGGCAAGATAAGCGTCGTGGGGCACGAGAGCAAGGGGCGCATCAACAAGCGCCTGCGCATCCAGATTAACGCCTGAGTCCCAGTGCAGATATTTGTACTTTGACGAAAATCTCCGCGATAGCGCTTAGTATGGCGTAGAACAAGTTTTGTTTCCTGCTAAAATGCTAGTATAGGCATCGTTCAAAATGCCGCTAGCTTATCAGGGAGATAGAGATGACCGACCTTACTCGGTATCCGGAACTCGTAATACGACAGCAAGTTGAGCAGTTAGAGATTTTCACTCCTTTTGAAACTGCCAATCGCTACAGTGTCCATACATCCGACGGCGCACAGCTCATGTACGCCTACGAGGAGTCAGGCGGCCTTAGCCGCCAGTTCGCGGCCTCCCATCGCGCTCTGTCCATACATGTCGTGGACGGCAACAATGCGCCAGTCCTGCAAGCGAGCCGTGATTTCTTCTGGTTCCGATCGCATCTGAGAGTCGATGCCGACGGCAGGCGACTTGGCGCTCTGAATCGTATATTCGGACTCGGACGCAAGTTTGCGCTTTTGGATGCGAATGGGGGCGAGATTACGCGGATAACCAGCGGACTCTTCCGCCCTCACACTTTCATAGCCAAGAGCGCGGGCGGCACTGAAATTGCGCGCGTAACGAAGCAGTGGAGCGGGTTCGGGCGCGAGATGTTCACCGACGCCGACACTTTCGTCGTGCAATTCACGGATGGCAGCGCCGATAATGACTTCCGGCTGCTTATGCTTGCGTCCGCGTTTGCCATCGATCTCGACTTCTTCGAGAATCAGAGCTAACGGGGCGGAATTATCGGGCGCCTCTCAGACGGGGGTCGAGCGTGTCGCGCAGCGCGTCGCCTACGAAGTTGAATGCGAGCACCACCAGGAATATGGTTGCGCCCGGCGTGAATGTCAGCCACGGTGCCAGATCCACCACCTCGAAGGCGTGACGAAGCATGCCGCCCCAGGTCGGAGTCGGCGGCTTCACACCGACGCCGAGGAAGCTGAGCGACGCTTCCAGCAGTATTGCCGCGCCGAACGCGATGGACGCCTGCACTATCACGGGCGCGAGGCTGTTCGGAATCAGGTGCGAGGATATAATGCGTACCGGACTTGCGCCAAGCGCAATGGCGGCTATTACATAGTCGCGCTCCTTCACCGACAACACCTGAGCGCGTATAAGGCGCGCGACAGCCGGGGTGAACACGAGCCCAATCACGAGAATGATGTTACGCATTGCGCCCCCGGTAATCGCCACGAGCACAAGCGCAAACACTATGTTGGGGAACGCGGCGAGCGCGTCCATTATCCGCATCAGTATCTCGTCCGTCCACTTGCCGGCCCAGCCTGAAACTGTCCCGATTGCAATCCCAGCCACCACTGCGATGCCCACGCCCGCGCCGCCAATGATGAGCGACACTCGCGCGCCGTAGATGAGCCGCGCAAGCTGGTCGCGCCCAAGACGGTCCGCGCCCAGCCAGTATTCTGCGCTGGGGTCTTGCAGGCTGTCGCGCGGGTTTATCTTGATCGGATCATGCACGGCCAGAAGCGGCGAGAACACGGCTGCGATTACGGCGATCCCGAGCACTGCCAGCCCGAACTTGGCGAGGCGCACTCCCACCAGCTCCCTAAGCGTCTGAAGGAAGCGGCTTCTGCGAACCCAGTTGAGATTCTGGTCGGCAAGTTCGTTACCCGTCGTTTCTGTCAGCTCGTGCTCTCTCATATCCTACCGTTCATCTGCTCTACCCCGAGGTCGCCCTTCTCGGAAAATTCTTGGGCAGGCAGCTAATCATACCGAATGCGCGGGTCCAGGAATGCGTATGAAATGTCCGCGATGAGATTGGCGACCAGCACCCCCAGCGTCAGAATCATCAGTCCCATCTGCACCACAAGAAAGTCCTTGGCTATAACTGCGTCCACGATGAACTTTCCGATGCCCGGCAGGAAGAAGACCGTCTCCGTCACCACAGTTCCACCGACCAGCGTTCCGAGCTGCAATGTGGACAGCGTAATGACCGGAAGCAGAGAATTCTTCATCGCATGCAGCATTACTACGCGGTTCTCCATCAGGCCCTTGGCGCGCGCAGTGCGGATGTAGTCCTCGCGCATCACCTCCAGCAGGGCGGCGCGCATCTGCCGCATGGTAACCGCGGACAGCGCCGTGCCCAGTGTAATAGTGGGCATAATCATTTTGCGCGCCCAGTCGATCGGACTGTCCTGGAAACTAGTGTAGCCGCCCGTTGGCAGCCAGCCCAGCCAAACGCCGAAGAAGATAATCATCAGCATGCCCAGCCAGAAATTCGGTAGTGCTATTCCCGACACCGCGAAGCTCGTCACGGCGATGTCTCGTATGGAGTTGCGTTTGAGCGCGGAGATCACCCCCATGGGAATGCCTATGAGCAGAGATAAGAACCACGACAGCCCGGCGAGCTGCACAGTGAAGCTCAGGCGGCTGCGAATCTGTGGGAATACGTCCTGGCCGCTTAAGAGCGACACGCCCCAATCGCCGCGCACGAGACCCCAAGCCCAATCGAAATACTGAGTTGTGAGCGGCTTGTCCAGACCATATCGCTCCTCCACCGCGGCGAGAACATCGGGGTCTACGAAGCCGGTCTCATCCACGGCCGCGAGAAGGCGAGCAGGATCGCCCGGCAGCACCCTTACGGTGGCGAATACGATGATGCTGATCAGCACCAGCACCGGAATGAGGTTGATCGCTCGGCGCAGCATGTAACGCTGCATCTGTCGGCCTTTCCTGAGAACGAGAAGCGGTCAGCAACCGGCAATCAACCCTTGTGGACGAAGAGTTGGTTACTGATGACTGACCGCTATAGATTCGGTTACTGCTTTATCCAGAAGTCGCCGTTGCGCACGAAGCCGTCGCCGCGCATCGGGTTAGTGTCGCAACCGCCCGTTGTTGGCGTGTGACAGCCGATGTAGTTCACGCGTAGCATTGCAGGAATGTAGGTGTACAGGTTCTCCAGTGCGATCCGCTGAATCTCCTTGTATTTGTCAATCTGTACCGCGCTGTCGAAACTCTGCGATGCCTCCGCAAAGAGCTCGTCTAGCTGGTCCTGCAGAGCCTGACCGTCGGCATCCAGGGCGGAACCCTGATCCTTGCATACCTTGGCGGGATAGTTGCCGTTGCTGCTGGAGTGCAGCGAACCTTCCATGTACCACGGCAGCAGCATTCCGGAGCCGGTCTGCGTCACGTGCGTCTGGCACTGCTCCATTACATCGGAGCGCTCGGAAGCGTTGGACACTATCTGAAACTCGAACTCAACGCCAATCTCAGTCCACGAGCCTTGCAGGAACTCGCAGAACTGCTGGCGGTCCGGACGGCGCTCGCACACACCGGTCAACTGCAGCGGCAACTCCAGTCCTTTGTCGGCAGCTACTGCTTCGACCAGAGCCCTTGCCTCATCAAGGTCGTAACGTAGGTGCTCGCCTTCCCAGAGGTCCTTGGCATCAATCCCGAATGGAGACTCCGGCGGGAAGGTATGCGCCTGGCTGTCTCGCAGCGTATCCAAGTAGATGGATGTATTTAGCGCCCCCCTGTCGACTGACTTGATCAGGGCTCGCCTCAAGCGCAGGTCGTCGAGCGGCTCAAGACCGTGGTTCCATACCCAGCCGTCCCAGCCGACTCCTGTGAAGTCCCACACGTCGATGTTGTCATCCTTCTGCGCGGCGGGAATCTGTTCCGCCTGCAGCCAGGACACGTTGGCCTCGCCCGTCTGAAGGGCTGCAAGCCTTGTGCGCGTCTCAGAGATAATCTGGATGTTAACTTCGTCGGCGAATGGCTCGTGTCGCCACCAGTCCGGGTGCTTCTCCCAGTTCTGGGTTACGCCGACGTCCCAGAGCGTGAGCTTGTAGGGCCCTGTTGCTATGGGACTGCTCTTGTGATCGTCTAGGCCAAGTGCTTCCCAGTTCTCCTTGTTGTGGACGATGCTGCCCCTGTCGAACATCTTGACCACAAGGTTGGCGTCCGGCGGGTCCATAACGACATCCACCGTGTAGTCATCCACGGCGTTAACCCCGGTCACCGACCGGAAAGTGCTCGGGCAGCCCCTACACCCAGACCCGTTGTCGAACCAGCGGTTTAGGCTGAATGCAACATCCTCGGATGTCATCTCGCCGTATCCGCCCTGGAACTGCACGCCCTCACGAAGGTTGAACCTCACACGGCTGCCGCCGTCCTCGACCTCGAACGAGTACGCGAGAGATTCAGAGGGGTCGTACACGCTGTCCTTGCCGATTGCGACAAGAACCTCGTTGCCGGTAAAGAAGTACATGCGGTCGAAGGTACCGCCTGCCTGGTATCCGTCGGGGCTGGATGCCTTGCGGAAGTAGGCGACATTAAGTACGCCGCCAGTCTGCCCGCCAGGGTCACCAGGCCTGGGAGGTGTGATGTCAGCCATCGCTTCGGGAGCCGCAGTGGGCGCTGCCTGGGCGGGTGCTGCAGGTGGAGTGGTTGGGGCGGGAGCAGGCGGCGGCTGGGGTGCGGCAGCCGCTGGTGCAGCGGGCGCTTCAGCCTCCGGTTCTGCGCTTGAACAGGCCGCAGCCAGCATAAGCGCAGGCATTAAGAGTAGCATTAGGAAAGTAGCACTTCGACGAATTGACATGATTTGCATTTGGGTCCCTCCATGTCTTTGTCTATCTACTCATTCCGCCAATTCCAGCAAACTCCTTTAAATTATTCAACAGTATCGTGGTTACAGGGCTGGGATGCCCTCACTGCCGCAAACTCTACATAACTTACATTGCCAATGCAACCCCTGACCGAATTCGTACCATTGGTCAAAGGTGAGAAGCAACGGGAGAGGGTGCAGTCTAATCTGCGGCGTGTGCTGCGTTTCCTTCTTCCAGAGCTGCCAGAATGTCGTCCACAAGCGCACGCGCCGACTCCGCGGTTAGCTCGACTGCTACGCGCGCGCCAAGCCCCTGATCAGGGTTTACGAAGTCGATATTAAGCGTGTGGTCGGTCGTCATGTGAAAGGGGTGATCATAATAGACGCGGGCTTCCGTTATCGGAATCCAGCCCGGCGTGCCTTTGCCGCTTCCCGTAATGTCGGACTTCTGAATCACATAAGTACACATTCTGATCTTCTCCCGTCGGCTTTACGTGCCGTTGTCATCGTTATGTCTGGTAGGGCAGAGGTTACTATCGGCGTGTGGTTGTGTCAACGCACGGATTACACTGCTCTGATTTGGCGCAGATTGTCGATGGCGTCATCAGCTTGCGGGTTAAGTGCGCCGATGCCCGCCGTTTCGGATGCTTCGAGTAGTTCGACATCGCTGGAGACCATGAAAACCTGTGGGATGGTAATAGCGGCAATGGACAATGCGGTAGCCAAGTGGATGGCGTCGCCGGCGCGGAGGCGGTGGTTTTCCGTTGCAGATAGCGCTTGATACAGTATGTACTCGTTCAATCCGACAATCTTTAACAGATTTGCCATGTCCTGGGAGAAATGAGATAACGCTTGCTCAATAACACCGACATCACTAATTCGTCTTACAATCGCCGCCTTAACCTCCAGAAGGCCGAATGACGAAATATAGAAGGACTCATCTGGCATCCTGCCTTCAATCAATATCCTCATGAATTCGGTGCCCAATTCGTTACTTAGATAGAGTTTCAGGACGGCGGATGTATCCAGATAATAGACGGGCATTTGTTAGTAGGGCTTCTTTCTTCGTTCCTCTATCACAAAGTCACTTAACGACTCACCGTTGAGTTCTTCATCCATCATCTTACGCAACTCGTCTAGCGAAACCGTCGGTTCGCCATACCTCTCGAAGGCCTTGTGAACCCACGAATTTGCAGCCAGGATTTCAACACCATCTAAGGCTTCAACATTTGGCTTCTTGGGCGAATCTGCCTCTATTCTCTTTTTGATCGTCATTTCCCTACCCCCTCTAAATCATTCCTGTCGCCCAATGTCTCCATCTTCACTACACCACTATAACATCGTTCACGAGCGTGCCGATTCCCTCTATCGTGATGGTCACACTGTCGCCTTCCTGAAGGCTCAAGTCGGGCGGCGGCACGATGGGTGTGCCCGTCAGCACTGTGGTCATGTTAGGCACATCGTTGTGCCGCTGCAGCCAGTCCGCGAGTTCCTGGCAGGTGCGCGCCATCTCGGAAGTATTCGTGTTGCCGCTGAATACCTCTTCGCCGTCGCGTGTGATGGTGCAGCTCACGGCGAGACTGTGAGGATCGTCGAACGACTCAGCCGTTACAAAGCACGGGCCGATGGCGCAGCAGCGATTGAACACCTTCGCCTGCGGTAGATACAGTGGATTCTCGCCCTCTATCTGCCGGCTGCTCATGTCGTTGCCAATGGTGTAGCCAATAATCTCGCCGCCGTAAAGCACGAATGCAAGCTCAGGTTCGGGCACATTCCAGTTGGAGTCCTCGCGGATGCCGACGGAATCGTTGGGACCGACGCAGCGCTCCGGCGTCGCCTTGAAGAAAACTTCAGGTCTCTCTGCGCTGTAAACCATGGAATAGACATCCGGAGTTTCGCTCTCCCTGCGCCGCTCCATCTCGCTCGTCTTGTAGGTTACGCCTGCCGCCCACACTTCCGGCGGCTCGAACGGCATATCAAGTACGGCATCGCTCTCGCCGCTCATGATCTCGGCGAGGCTAAGTTCGTCCGCCGCGCCTCCCTCGATCATCTGCTGCGCGAGTGCGTCGATGCTCTGACCGGATAACGCCGCCGCCAAAGCTAGGTCTTCAAGCACCTCCAGGTCGTGGTGTGCCGAGGTCAGATCGGAAAGCACGCCCTCTTGCGCCTCCACAACCAATCTTGTGTCTCCGTCCGCGCCTATGAGACTGTAATATTTCATCCCGCTAAGTCCTTTGAAGATAACTATCTGATTGTAAGATTACGAATCAGTCCGACCATAAATCTGACAGGCTCACAGCGAACGAGACTTTTGATGTCGTCCCTACGCCATGAGCCTGAGAAGTATTCATTGGGTAATCAGTGGAGCCGTTACGCGCCGTTTTTCGACAGCGCCTCAACTACCTTTGCGGGCGACATGGGCAACTCTGTCATCCGCACACCGATTGCGTTGCTGATGGCGTTTGCTATGGCTGCCATGGGAGGCACTATGCACGCCTCTCCGACGCCGCGAACTCCGTAGGGATGCCCGGGATTGGCGACCTCAATCAGCACCGTGTCTATCATCGGCACATCGAGCGATACGGGCATGCGGTAGTCTAGGAACGATGAGTTCATCATGCGGCCGCTGTCGTCAAAGTAGTATTCCTCGTTCAGCGCCCAGCCGATGCCCTGTACCGCGCCACCCTGCATCTGCCCTTCGACATAACTCGGGTGCATCGCCTTGCCCACATCCTGCAGTGCCGTGTAGCGAAGTATTTCCACCTTACCGGTCTCGGGGTCAACCTCGACATCCACCATGTGCATGGCGAAGGCGTTGCCCACACCGCCGGGATTTACCGTTGCGCGTCCCACGACCGGCCCGCCTGTGCCGTTAAGCCGCTGCGCCAGCGCTGCGAAGGTCATCGAGAGTTCACTATCCTGCTTGTGGCGCAGCACTGCGTTCTCGTCGTCGTACTCCACATCGTCGGCATCCACATCCCATATACGCGCCGCGCGCTCAATCATCTGGCGCTTCACATCCTGCGCAGCCTCGTAGCATGCCCTGCCCGTCTTGAAGGTTACGCCGCTGCCGCCCGCGCCGGAGCAGTAGCCCACGGAGTCTGTATCCACGACGGCGGGCTTCACGTCCGCAACGTCGATGCCTAGCACTTCGGCGACATGAATTGCCATCACTGCGCGGCTGCCGCCGATGTCCGGCGAGCCTTCGATGATGCTGACCGAGCCATCGGGATTGACGCTCGCAACTGCGCTTGCGGGTCCGCTGCCGTTGAACCACGCGCCGCTCGCGACGCCTCTGCCCCTGTACTTGCCCTCGATTGGTGCCTGATAGTGGGCGTGGTCGCGTGCCGCCTCCAGCATCTCCACATTGCCGATGCGCCTGAATACGGGACCCGCAGGCTGGCGTGTGCCTTCTTTAGCGGCGTTCAGCAGGCGGAACTCGATGGGGTCTATGCCCAACTTGTTCGCAAGCTCATCAACAACCGACTCTGCCGCGTATGCCGCCGCCGGTGATCCGGGAGCGCGGTACGCCGCGGACTTCTGTGTGTTGACCACGACATCGAAGCCCTCGACGTGCGCATTGGGAATGACATAAGGCGCGAGCATCGTTCGGCATCCCGATGGTACCGGCGAGCCGGGAAATGCGCCCGCCTCATAGACGAGCGAAGCGTCCACAGCAGTAAGCCTGCCGTCCTCAGTCGCGCCCATCTTGACCCTGATGTGCGATGCCGATGTCGGGCCGGAGCCCTCGAATACTTCCTTACGGCTCATGGCGAGCTTGACGGGCCTGCCTGCCTTGCGAGATAGCAACGAGACCACTGGCTCCAGGTACATCCCGCCCATGCCCTTGCCTCCGAAGCCGCCGCCAATTTCCATTGGGATGACCTGTACATTCGACAGGGAGATGTTGAGCACTGCGGAGATGTGATCGCGGACAGCGAATAGCTGCTGCGTGCTGCACCAGACAGTGAGCTTGTCGTCGCGATTCCAGAACGCCGTAGCCGAATGCGGCTCGATGTAGCCCTGATGCACCGCCTTCGTATGGAACTCGCGATCAACGATGACATCTGCTTCAGCGAAGCCCTGCTCCACATCGCCGTCGTCAAAGATAAAGTGATTGGCGACATTCGTCTGCTCGTCGCTGTCGCCGTAGCCGCCTGAGCGGAACGCGGGGCTCGCCATGGTGAGCAGGCGCTCGTGCAGTATGGGTGCATCGTCTGCCATCGCGTCATCGGCTGTGATGGCCGGTGTTAGCACTTCGTAGTCAACATCGACAAGTTCTGCCGCTTCCTCTGCGAGGTGCTGGGAGGTTGCCGCGACAGCCGCGACGGCATGTCCCATATACAGCGCCTTCTCGCGCGCCATGATATTGCGGCTGAAGAAGCCGTAGTTGACCGCCGCCCCTTCTTCCTGGTCGATGAACTCTGCAGACGCCTCCGGGAAATCTGCTGCAGTAACGACTGCATGGACTCCCGGCAGGGCAAGCGCGCGGCTCGCGTCGATGTTCCTAATCCGGGCATGAGCATGCGGGCTGCGTATAACCTTGCCATACAGAAGCCCTGGCATTGCCGTATCGGCTGCATAGCGCGCGCGCCCCGTAACCTTGTCAACCCCGTCGTGACGCACTGGCCGCGAACCCACAACCCTGAACTCTTCGTTAGACAGAACCATGTTGGGCTTGTAGTCAAGCATAGGCATTTCCTCCGTTCATAATGGGCATAATGTACCACAATTGCAGATTGGCTGGGGAACTGCCGTTGAGAGACAGTCACAACGAGATAGCAGGTATAGCGGGACAAAATGAAAGGGGCGCTCAATTGAGCGCCCCATCATATGGCTAAGTGTGTGCTACCGACTAGAGCGTTGGCGCAGTATCGTAGCCTTCCACACGGATGCAGGACACCCAGTGGTCCGGCAGCACTTCTCGCAGGCGCGGCACTTCAAGCTGGCAGTCGCCAATCATGTCCGGGCAGCGAGTGTGGAAGACGCACCCTGATGGTGGGTTCATCGGGCTGGGCACGTCGCCCGTCAAGATGATCCGCTCACGCTGCTGCTCCACAACCGGGTCCGGAATCGGAACTGCTGAGAGCAACGCCCTGGTGTATGGGTGAAGCGGGTTTTCGTAGAGTTCGTTGCGGTCGGCAATCTCCACGATATGTCCGAGATACATCACCGCGATGCGGTCGCTGATGTGCCGCACGACGGAGAGGTCGTGCGCGATGAAAAGGTAGGTCAGGCCGAACTGGTCCTGCAAGTCTTCAAGCAGGTTGATCACCTGAGCCTGAATTGACACGTCGAGAGCGGAAACCGGCTCGTCGCAAACGATGAAGCTGGGGTTCACTGCCAGAGCGCGCGCGATTCCGATGCGCTGCCGCTGACCGCCGCTGAACTCGTGCGGGTAACGGTCCGCCATGTAAGGATTCAGCCCCACAGTCTGCAGGAGTTCGGTAACGCGGTCGCGGTACTCCTGCTTGGAAGAGGTGAGCTTATGCACAATGAGCGGCTCGCCTACGATGTCACCGCATGTCATGCGGGGGTTGAGTGAGCCGTAAGGGTCCTGGAAGATGACCTGCACCTTGCGGCGCATCTCTCGCATCGCCCTGCCGTCCAGCGCATTCAGGTCCTCGCCCTCGAAGATGATGTCGCCCTCGGTCGGCTTATACAACTGCAGTATGCAACGACCGGTGGTCGTCTTGCCGCAGCCGCTCTCGCCCACCAGGCCCAGCGTCTCGCCCTTGCGTATGAAGAAGCTTACATCGTCAACAGCCTTGACATCCGCAATCTTGCGCTGGAAGAAGATTCCCGACGTCACCGGGAAGTACATCTTCAGATTCTTGACTTCCAGCAGGACTTCGTTGTCATTTGCATTGCCGTTTTGTGTTGTCATCGAAAATCTCCCCTGTCTAGGCGCGGGCCACTTCTAGAAGTTCATGTGCCCGCCAGCAGGCTGCGTTATGTCCATCCGTGACATCGGCGAGGGTAGGCTCCTCCTCAAGGCACTTCTCGATAGCGAACTGGCAGCGCGGCGCGAATGAGCATCCTCCCGGCATATCTACGAGGTTCGGAGGCAGTCCCTCGATCGCCTCTAGCCTGGTGCGTTCCGTTTCGTCAAGCCGCGGCACCGACGCCAGCAATCCCATCGTGTATGGATGGCTGGGGTTGTGGTAAATCTCTCTTGCATTGCCGGTCTCGATTATCTTGCCAGCGTACATCACTATGACGCGGTGGGCGTAGCGCGCCACCACTCCGAGGTTGTGCGTGATGATGATCATCGCCGTCCCGAACTGCGCGGCCAGTTCCTGCATCAATTCAAGAATCTGCGCCTGAATTGTCACATCCAGTGCGGTGGTTGGTTCGTCAGCAATGATGAGGCGCGGATTGCAACTGAGCGCCATTGCGATCATCACACGCTGCCGCATACCACCACTGAACTGGTGCGGGTAGTCCTTCAGCCTGCCCTCAGCGTCCGGGATGCCGACGAGCTGCAGGAGCTCAGCGGCGCGTGCCTGAGACTGCTCCTTCGTCATGCCGAGGTGCAGTTCGAGCGTTTCCGTGAGCTGGCGGCCTATGGTCAGCACCGGGTTGAGAGAGGTCATTGGCTCCTGGAAGACCATCGCAATCTTGTTGCCCCGGATGCTGCGCATCTCAGAGTCATCCATCTGCAGAAGGTCTTCGCCTTCGAATACGACCTGCCCGGCAACGGTCCTGCCCGGAGGATTAGCCACGAGGCGCATGATAGAAAGTGCGCTGACGCTCTTGCCGCAGCCACTTTCGCCTACAACTCCCAATACCTCGCCTTCCGCAAGCTCGTAGCTGATGCCGTCCACCGCCTTCACCACGCCTTCTTGCGTGAAGAAGTAAGTAGCGAGATCGTTAATTTCTAGTAGTGCCATAGGCTCGCCTCCCAAATGCGCGCTGCGGTCGCAGCGCAGTCGTCGCCCTGATGTTCGCTATTCTAGCCAAAGGAAGCCATTAGCGCAACCGCCCCGAGAAGGGCAATTCTGCGGGGAATAAGACCTTCGCCGCTACTTCAAATGCCCTGCTCGCAGGGCTTCTACGCCGTCTTCAATCATCTTCAATGCGTAGTCCTGCGAGACCGAGCTCGTGTTTATCACGAAGTGGAAGAACTCCGGCGCGTCCGGGTCTACTATGTCGAAGAAGCGGTTGAAGAAGTACATCCGTGCCTCGTCTCGTGCCGCGACTATCCTTGTGGCTTCATCGAGGTCGAGGCGCTCGCGTCCGGCAATTGTTGCGATACGGTCTTCCAACTTTGCCTCAATGCCGACTCGCAGCACGTTGGGCTGGTCTTTCAAGATGTAGTAGCAGCCGCGTCCCACCATCACGATGTTCTCGTCGGTCGCCATGTCGCTGATGGCGTGCTGAACGCCTTCGATGTACTTCTCGTCCTCGAGTTCGTGTCCGCGCGTGACTGTAGGCTCGGGTAGATCCTCATATTCCTCCGTCAGAAACGCCGCGACACCCGGCCCGAAGTAGGGGTCGCCGCCTGCGCCTGTTACTGCGGATCGTTCAAGCACCCGCTGCAGGAAGCGGGTGAACCGCTCGCCACGAGTTGGTGGGCGTTCCTCGCGTTGGTGAAGCGCTTCCACGGTCGCGCCCACATGCCGGGCCACATTGGTGAGAATGAGCCGGTCAACATAGTCGGCTCCCATTCGTTCAGCAAGTGCTGGGCCCATCGTCCTGGCGCCTGCGCCCGTTAGTCCGCCTAACGCTACAACCGTCATGATGCACCTCCTGTTAGTTTCCTCCCTATCATCGCCTTTCCCTCAATAGCCGGCGTCGAATAGTGATCGCCGGCTGTACCCAGTGTATTTTCCGCCTATACCTCTGCTCCACGCCAGACAGGATTCAACCTTGTTGGATGTCCCGCGCTGTCGGAGAGCATTGCAAGCGTGTATCGATAGCGATTCATGATGATGCCGCAACTCGACCTGTATATGTGCATGCCGATTTCGGGTTCAAGCTCGCACAGTTCCATCAGCCTGACGCGCGGGATTACGAAGGCATTCACCTCGGTTACCGCCTGTGTGGTGGTAACCAGTATTGGTGGCTCCATCAGCACCGCGATCGGGAATGTTTCTCTGCCTCGCACCGTTCTCACGACAACGCCGGTGTCCTGCGAGCCGACCGTAACCTCTATCTCGCCGTCACGCATGATGTACAGCCGCGTTCCGCGCTCGTCCTGCATACCCAGGTGTTCTCCCGGAGCGAAGGTGTACTCTTCGCACAGCGATGCAATTCGGTCCAAATTACGCTCGGACAGACCGCTGAACATGTCCACTTCGCGCAGAAAGTTGCTAATGAAACTTACATTAGTGCGATATACCATATTGCCCCCTACACAACCTCCGATGCAACCAAAACGGCAGTCGGGTGTATCAGATGTCCCTAATGTGTGACGGAAACGAGAGATGATGCGTCATGCGGTTCGGCGGTCCGCCCCCCATGCCTCATCACTCACGCTAAATTGCAGACCTCTTAATCCGCATGATGACAACAGACGCGCCCTTTGTCAATTCGCCAAGGCGATCTGCGACAACGGATACGCCCGTCTGCGCCGCATCATGTTCGCGCTGCGGCGTTATCCGGCTCTACGGCGATGGGCCATCGCAGTTGACCAGTGCGGCTTATCATTGCCACCGGTCTGAGACACTTCCTCGCCCTAGTTACGCAGACGCGGCGGCAGCCATCTCTTCAAGGTGTTCATTCCAGTGGCTGACAATAGTCTCCAGCCTCTGTACTCCGCTTGCCTCGCTGCCGTCGCCCCGAGCCACGACCACGGCGTTGGGGTCGGGCATCGCCCGCGCCGCCGCAATCAGTCGCTCCTGGAGTTCCTCCATCTCTTCGACGAGCCATGCGACCGATACGCCGGACTTGCGTCCCACAGATCTTGAGTTCATGTCGTCCACTTCCGCGAAGATTCGGTGGGGACCTTCACCTGCGGCGGCGGTTTCCATGCCCTCGGCTGTAACGGCGTGCCAGTATATCCAGTGGCACAGCACCTCACGCGGCGTCCAGATGTCTATCTTCACCTCAGACTCCGCGTTATCCTGGACATAGGCGATACCTCTCGCTACCACCTCTTCCACATCGCTTATCAGGGATTCGATGTTCACATCGGTCGTCATTGGCTCTCTTCCTTTCTTTGCTACCCCCCGCATCATACGCGGCGGTGTAATCGCTTTACTATCGTCGCTTTGGCCCTAACACGGACGTCAGTCGAATTTGATCAGTCGTAAGTAATCAGTGATACTACCTCTTCGCCGCCCAATTGCTTTCTGCCATTGAGATCGGCTAGCTCGATGAGAAATGCATACCCGGCGATACGCCCGCCACACTCGCGCACCAGATCAGATGCCGCGGAGACTGTGCCGCCCGTCGCCAGCAGGTCGTCCACAATCAGCGCGCGCTGTCCGGGACCGATGGAGTCACTGTGTATCTCCAGTGTATCCTCGCCATATTCCAGGTCGTAGCTCGCGCTGTGTTTCTTGAAGGGCAACTTGCCTTGCTTGCGAACCGGAACCAGTGGCTTATCCATCTTATACGCAAGCGGCGCAGCCAGCAGGAACCCTCGCGCCTCCACGCTGACTATCACGTCGGCGCGCAGAGGTTCGCACAGTTCAAGCATGCGGTCAACTGCGTACTTCAGCACAGCACTGTCCCCAAGCAGCGGCGTAATATCTCTGAACAGAATGCCGGGCTTCGGAAAATCCGGAATGTCCCTGATGTAAGACTTGAGCTGCATGCGTTGAAGACCTTTATGTGAAACGGCACACCCGTTTATCTCGGGGCAGACCGATAGGGAAACCGCCGCTCTCGCTGCGAGTGCCTGATGCGAGTGCCTGATGCGTGTGAATAATAATTCCACTTCATTGTATGGTCAAGTTTCTTGGCAAGTGGCTAACACAACGGATGGCATGGTGATAGGATATGCGCTCAGGATAGTTGTGCCGCTTGCGGGTTTCTCCGGTCGCTCTGCTCTTGAAAGGAATGAAACAGATGAGGCTACCGTTCCTGTCAGGGTCCTCCAAGTCAAGACTTCGCTCAGACATCAACGAATTGCGCCGCATAACGCTGGAGTTCGGCGCGAACAATCTGGATAGCAGGCTCGTACCTCTATGGAATGGGTGCTGTGAGGGTGCGACCGACACCGTAGAGCAGCTCTTCGTGCAGAATACCGACAGGTCGCTGGACTGGGGACTGAAGCGGCAACGCAAGCGCCTCAACGGGCAGCGCCTTGCCGCCATTTACTGGTGGATGCTTCTCTACCAGTTGGTGATATTCCGCAGTAGAGGCATCGACGGCTTCGACAGGATGAAAGACTTCGACATATTGCGCGACGCTTCCAACGGCCTAATGGCGGAATTCGCCCAACTCTCACATATCAACGCGGTGAACCCCGGGCCCTGGCAGGAACACTGGCAGCGTCAGGTTGCTCTGGAGGCAGCGCTGGACATGTACAACAGCGTGATGCAGACTCTGGCGCTCCGTATCAATACGGAGGCGCGTGTGATGCAGGTCTCGCTGTTCACTTCGGCAACGGAGAACAGGTTCACTACCGTCACCAGAAGTGAGGTGATGGCGGCAAACGCGGACGGGTAGGGCAAGGCAGCAGCAAATTTTCATACCGCCGTGTCCGGAAACATTAGTCCCGCTTCTTGAACTCCGGTATCACATACTTGCCGAAGAGTTCTATCGACTCCATCACCTTCTCGTGAGGCACCGTCTCTGTCTGCATCATGATCATCATCTGGTCTATGCCGATGGCTTCGTGCTTCTTCAGCGCCTCGATGCAGCTATCCGGATTGCCCGCAATGACTACGCCGCGGTCGCACAGCGTGTCCGCGTCAAGGTCGCTCCAGATCTGGTGCGCGATGGCGCTCCCACCTGAGTAGTCGAGAATGTCTTCCTTTGCCTCGTCGGGCTTGTCAACATCTTCCACATAGCGCGAGAAGTTCGCCTTCAGATGGTCGGGGACGCCGCCCCACTTGTCGAGCAGTTGCGCGTACACATCTTTCTGCCCCTGCACATACGGCCTGTCCGGGCCGAAGAAGTTCTTCAGCGACTGCGCGCCCATCTCTCTCGCCTCCCGATCGTTCTCCAGACACACGCCCAGGGTGGAGCTCGCCCACTGGTCGTTGACGAACGCGCCGACGGGGTTGGCTTTCTTCACATTCTCACGGTACGCCTTGACATGTGGTTCAAGTGAAGACGGTGCGCTCGAACCGAAGGACAGAACGCCGATGCCCTTAGACGCCGCAATCTCGTATGTTGAAGGCTGAAGCGCGGCAACCCATATCGGCGGGTGCGGATCC
>Ga0209021_1000144_pt1 | contig 97960 bp, 100 predicted proteins | sample PinacodermFT_FD_187299 | JGI IMG/M metagenome (GOLD analysis project Ga0209021, IMG submission 187299) | Host-associated microbial community of the marine sponge Aplysina aerophoba from Gulf of Piran - sponge pinacoderm, lysed by freeze-thaw... | ecosystem: Host-associated > Porifera > Sponge >... | reverse complement strand
CACGAGGGCGTCGATGCCGTGGCCCTGCCCCCTCCCCCGCCCAGCGCGCCCCCGCCGACCACGGAGCCTCCCCGGCTCGACTCGGTCGCGATCCCCGACCTGGTGGGCCGGGCCTGGGACGCGGAGCAGCTGACGGCCGAGCTGGGGGAGCTGACGCTCGGCGTCGCCGCGGTGGGGGTCGAGACGGTGGAGTTCGCCGAGGGGACGATCATGGGGCAGGCCCCGGCGGCGGGGTCGCTCCACCGGGGCGGCATCACCGTGACGGTGGAGGTGGCGGTGGCGCCCGAGGTGCCCGCGGCGCTGGCCATGCCCGAGGTCGTGGGCCTGAACGAGGCCGAGGCCCGCGGGGTGCTTGCCGCGGCCGGGCTGGGAGTGGAGGTGCACGTCGAGCCCTTCTTCGACGAGGAGGCCGAGCGTTTCGGCGGCGAGCCTGGAGCGGTCTGGCGCCAGGCTCCCGCGGCCGGAGTGCCGGTCGAGCCGGGCGGGTCGGCCGAGATATGGGTGAACCCCGGGCAATGACCCCCGGCGAGCCGCATTCGGCAGACCCGGCCGGGGCCGGAGACGGCCCGGCATCGAGCCCGGGCCGCAGACGGCTGCGGCTGGCGGGCAGGTGGCTGGGCGGCCTGTTCGTGGCGGGGAGCTTCGTGTTCTGGGCGTGGGCCTTCTCGCCGTGGGCCCGCACCGAGAACCCCGGCCGCCTCGACGACCGGTCGTTCGCGGCATGGGCCGACCAGCGCTGCGCCCAGGCCCAGGCAGCCATCAACGCCCTGCCGACCGCCCGGCAGGCCGCTTCACGCCAGGAGCGGGCCGAGCAGGTGGACCGGGGCACCGACGAGGTGGAGTCCCTCGTGGCCGACATCCGCCTGAGGGCCGACGCCTCGCTCTCGGGGTCTCCCGACGGCGACGGACCGCCCGACGCGGACCTGGTCGCCGCCTGGCTCGAGGACTGGGACGTCCACGTCGCGGACCGCCGCAGCCACGCGGAGCGGCTTCGCACCGCCGACGAGGACACGCCCGACCGGGAGCTGCGCTTCCTGCTGTTGGACCTGACCGAGGGCAGCACCTACACCGAGCGCATGGACGGCTTCGCCCGCCTCAACGACATGGACAACTGCCAGGTCCCCGGCGACGTGTAACCGCACCCGCGACCGGGCTCGGGTCAGCGGCGGGAGATGTCGGGGGTGCCCTCGACGTGGAAGCGCCAGGGGAGGTCGGCGCCGTTGGTGAGGCCGATCCTGGTGGTGACGGCGGGATCCTCCGGGGGCGGGCAGCCGTCGTCGACTATGGTCACACCTCGGTCCTTGGTGACCAGGTCGGCGCCATCGAAGGCCCCGTCGATGCCGAGGGCCTGGGTGAGCTTGGCCGGGCCGCTGCACAGATCGCGGTCGCGGCGGGCGGCCGGGCCCCGGGCCGTGTACATGGCGCCGACGCCCTCCAGCGGCGTGAGGGCGCGCAGCAGGACCGCGGCGGCCACGCCGTCGGTCTCGGCCACGACGTTGGCGCACCAGTGCATGCCGTAGGTGAAGTACACGTAGAGACGGCCCGGCGGGCCGAACATGGTGCTGTTGCGCCTGGTCATGCCGCGGAAGCCGTGGCTGCCGGGGTCGTCAGCGCCCCGGTAGGCCTCGACCTCGACGATGCGGCCGGCGCGGCCGTCCGGGGCCACGAGCACCTTGTCGAGCAGCTCAGGCGCGACTTCGAGCGCACCTCGTGCGTAGAAGTCCCGGTCCAGAGATTGACGGCTCACCCCAGGCGGGCCGTGTCGGCTTCGATGCGCTGCCGGAATCTCTCCATCTGGGCGGCCACCGGCCCCGGGCCGCCCGCGCCGTGCGTCGTGCGGCGGGCCGCTGAGGCGCCCGGCTCGAGCAGGGCGACGGCTTCCGGGCCGAACCGGCCGTCAGCGGCGACCAGCTCGGCCAGCGACCCCTCCCCCGCCAGCGAGCGCCGCACCAGGTCCCCCACCGCGGCGTGGGCCGCCCGGAACGGCGTCCCCCGGGCCACCAGCCACTCGGCCAGGTCGGTGGCCGCCGCGTAGGGCGACGAGGCGGCATCGGCCATCCGGTCGGTGTCGAAGCGGGCCGTGGCCAGCAGGCCGTCGAGGGCGGCCAGCGTGAGCCGGACCGTGTCGACTGCGTCGAACAGGGGCTCCTTGTCCTCCTGGAGGTCCTTGGCGTAGGCCAGGGGCAGGCCCTTGAGGGTGGCCAGCAGGCCGGCCAGGTGCCCGATGAGGCGACCGGCCTTGGCCCGGGCCAGCTCGGCCACGTCGGGGTTCTTCTTCTGGGGCATCATCGACGAGCCGGTGGCGTAGGCGTCGTCGAGCTCCACGAAGCCGAACTCCGACGACGACCACAGCACCAGTTCCTCGCCGATCCGGCTCAGATGCACGCCCAGCACGGCCAGCACGTAGAGGGCGTCGGCCACAAAGTCCCGGTCGGCCACGGCATCGATGCTGTTGTCGAAGACCGCGGCGAAGCCGGCCGCGGCCGCGGTCCGCTCGGGGTCGAGCGGCAGCGACGACCCGGCCAGCGCACCCGCGCCCAGCGGTGACACATCGGCCCGGCGACGAGCCTCGGCCAGCCGGTCCACATCGCGGGCCAGGGCCCAGCCGTGGGCCAGCAGGTGGTGGGCCAGCAGCACCGGTTGAGCCTGCTGGAGATGGGTGTATCCCGGCAGCAGCGCCCCGCCCGCCTCCTCCGACCGGGACAGCAGCGTGGCCTGCAGCCCGAGCACGCCCCGGGCGACGCCGTCCAGGGCGGCGCAGGTCCACAGCCGGAGATCGGCGGCCACCTGGTCGTTGCGGCTGCGGCCGGTGTGCAGCTTGGCCCCGGCCGGGGTCAACTCGGTGACCCGCCGCTCCACCGCGGTGTGGACGTCCTCGTCGCCGGGCGCGGCCACGAACCGGCCCTCGGCCATCTCGGCCTCCACCTCGTCGAGCGCGGCCAGCAACTCGTCGCGCTCCTCGGTCGAAATGAGGCCGACCGCGGCGAGCATGCCCGCGTGGGCGCGCGATCCCGCGACGTCCTGCCGGAACATCCGCCGGTCGAAGGACAGGCTGTCGTTGAGCCGTCGCAGCGCGTCGGCCGCGCCGCCCTCGAACCGTCCCTGCCACAGTGTGGCGGCGGCGTCCTTACCCGGACGGTCCTCGCCCGCAGGCCTCGGCCCCGCCTGCCTGCCGGCATCCGGCTGCGCGTCCGCTCCTGGAGTGTCGTCCGCGGCCACGGCTAACCCCCTCTCCCGGCCTGCTTGCGGGCCAGGTTGCGCAGCCTCAGGGCGTGCAGCGCAATGAACCCGGTGGCGTCCGACTGGTCGTAGGCGCCCTCGTCCTCCTCGAAGGTGACCGTCCGGTAGTCGAACAGCGATTGATCGGAACGCCGCCCGGCGATGTCGACGTTGCCCTTGTAGAGCCGCACCCGGACCTCGCCGTTCACGCTGGCCTGGCTGTAGTCGATGGCCGTCTGCAGCATCCTGCGCTCCGGGCTCCACCAGTAGCCGTTGTAGATCAGCTCGGCGTACCGGGGCATGAGTTCGTCCTTGAGGTGGGCCATCTCCCGGTCGAGGGTGATCGACTCGATGGCCCGGTGGGCCCGCAGCATGATGGTCCCGCCCGGCGTCTCGTACGCGCCCCGGCTCTTCATGCCGACGTAGCGGTTCTCCACGATGTCGATCCGCCCGACGCCGTTGGCCGCGCCCAGCGAGTTGAGGGTGGCCAGCACCTGGCCGGGCGTCATGGCCCGGCCGTCGACGGCCACGATGTCGCCGCCCGCGAAGGTCAGGTCCACGTAGGTCGCCTCGTCAGGGGCGAGCTGGGGGCTCACCGACCACAGCCACATCTCCGCGGGAGGCTCATACCAGGGATCCTCCAGCGGACCGCCCTCGTATGAGATGTGCAGCATGTTGGCGTCCATCGAGAAGGGCGACTCGGTTCCCCGCTTCCGCTCGATCCCGATGCCGTGGGTGGCCGCGTAGGCCATGAGCGACTCCCGGGAGCCCAGGTCCCACTCCCGCCAGGGAGCGATGACCCGTATGTCCGGCTCGAGCGCGTAGGCGCCGAGCTCGAAGCGGACCTGGTCGTTGCCCTTGCCGGTGGCGCCGTGGCTGATGGCGTCCGCGCCCGTCTCGTTGGCGATCTCCACCAGCCGCTTGGCGATCAGGGGCCGTGCGATGGAGGTTCCGAGCAGGTACTCGCCCTCGTAGAGGGCATTGGCCCTGAACATGGGGAACACGAAGTCGCGGGCGAACTCCTCACGCAGGTCCTCGATGAAGATGTCGCTGGGCGCGACGCCCATGGCCAGTGCCTTGGCCCTGGCCGGCTCCAATTCGTCGCCCTGGCCTATGTCGGCGGTGAACGTCACCACCGTGCAGCCATGGGTCTCCCGCAGCCAGTGCAGGATTATGGATGTGTCCAACCCGCCCGAGTAGGCCAGCACCACTTTGGAGACGGGCGCGGCTCCGGCCGGGGCGGCATGGGTTGTGCTCATCTTGAGTTGCTCTCCCGATTCGTTCTAGTAGTCACCGGCTCAAGCCGGCCAAGTCCCTCAGGCGTTCTGCCAGGTCCGAGCCCGCGGTCCCGTCGGTGGCCACCACGATCAGCGAGTCGTCGCCGGCCACGGTGCCTAGCACCTCTGGAAGGCCGGCCCGGTCGAGGGCGGACGCCACCACATGGGCCGAGCCCGGCGGCGTGCGTACCACCGCCAGATTGCCCGACGAGCCGACATCGGCCACCCAGTCGCCCATCACCCGGCGGAGATGCTCCTCCGGAGCGATCCGCTCCGTCGGGTGCTCGGGGATGGCGTAGACGGTGCTGCCCCCCGGCACTCGAACCTTCACCGCGCCCAAGCCGTCGAGATCACGCGACACGGTGGCCCGGGTGGCGGTGACGCCAGCGTCCGACAGCAGGTCGACGAGCTGTTGCTGGCTGGCCACCGAGTGCTCGGCGAGCAGCCGGGCGATCAGGTGCTGGCGGCTGGTCTTGCTCATGGCCGGGCTCAATCGACCTCTTCCATCAGCCACAACAGCAGGCCCCTGGCCGCGTGCATCCGGTTGGCGGCCTGTGGCCACACCCGGCTGCGGTCACCGTCGATCACTCTGGCCTCGACCTCCTCGCCCCGGTGGGCGGGCAGGCAGTGCAGGAACAGCGCGCCGGGCGCGGCCCGGGCCATGAGGGCCCGGTTGACGGTGAACCCTGCAAAATCCTGGCGACGCTTCTCGGCCTCCGCCTCCTGACCCATCGAGGCCCAGACGTCGGTGTAGACCACGTCGGCTCCCGACACCGCCTCGGCCGGCTTGCTCACCTGCACCGGCTCGCAGCCGCGGCGGCGCATCGGCCGCAGGTCGGACTCCTTGAATCCGTAGCCCTCGGGGCTGGCGATTCGCAGCGCCATGCCCGACAGGCCGGCCGCGTAGGCCAGCGAGCGGGCCATGTTGTTGGCGTCGCCGACGTAGGCCAGCGTCAAGCCCTCGAGATGGCCGAGCTCGGCCCTTATCGTCAGCAGGTCGGCTACGGCCTGGGTGGGGTGGGCCTGGTCGCTGAGCAGATTGACGATCGGGACGCTGCTCACCGCCGCCATCCGCTCCACGGTGCTGTGGGCGAACACCCGCGCCCCGATCACCGCGGTGTAGCCGGCCAACGTGCGGGTGACGTCCTCGACGGTCTCGCGCTGGTCCAGGCCGACCTCGGCGGGACCGATGTAGATCGGGTGGCCGCCCAGCTGTACCACGGCCATCTCGGTGGCACTGCGGGTACGGGCCGAGGGCTTCTCGAACAGCAGCGCCGCGCCCTTGCCCGCCAGCACCTGGGGCGGTTTCGGGTCGGCAGCCAGGTTGAGGATGCGTGCGAGCTCGCTGGGCTGCAAGTCGTCTGCATCTAGGAAGTGGCGCATCTCAGCTCCTTTCATCGGGTGTGGGATCGATCCTCGTGGGCGGGCCGCTTCTGCGGCTCTCGAGCGCGGCGGCCAGGATGGCGCATCCCTCGGCGAGCTGTTCGGCCGAGACCACGAAGGGCGGCGCCAGCCGCAGCGCCGTGGGGGTCACGCCGTTGACGACCAGGCCCCCCTCCAGGCAGGCCGAGGCGATGTCCTTGGCCGAGCGTCCCGCCCTGGCCTCCTCGGACAGCTCGGCGGCGAGCAGCAGGCCACGGCCCCTGACGGTGCCGACGCCGTCGAGGCTCTCCAGCAGGTCTCTGAGAGCGGCCCCGAGGCGGCCGGCCACCGCCGGCGCGTCCATGGCCTGCAGCTCGGTGAGCACGGCCCGCACCGCGGCCAGAGCCAGGGGCTGGCCCGCGAAGGTGGAGCCGTGGTCGCCGGGACCGAAGGCGGCCGCGACCTCGGCCCGGGCCCACACCGCGCCCACCGGGACGCCGTTGCCGAGCGCCTTGGCCATGGTCACGATGTCGGGCTGGATCCCGGCGTGCTGGTAGCCGAACCACCGACCGGTCCGGGCCAGTCCGGTCTGGATCTCGTCCAGTGCCAGCAGGATGCCGCGCTCGTCGCACACCTCGCGCACTGCCTGCAGGTAGCCGTCGCCGGCCGGCACGACGCCGCCCTCGCCCTGCACCGACTCCAACAGCACCGCGCCCACCGAGGGGTCGAGCGCGGCCACGAGGGCGTCGATGTCGTCGAAGGGCACGTGACGGAAGCCGTCGGGCATGGGCGCGAAGGGCTCATGCTTCTCGGGCTGGCCGGTGGCGGCCAGCGCGGCCAGCGTGCGGCCGTGGAACGATCCGTAGGCGGTCACCACCGCGTGGCGGCCCCTCCCGGAGTGCTTGCGAGCCAGCTTGAGGGCGGCCTCCACCGCCTCCGCGCCGGAGTTCTGGAACAGGATCCGGCCCGATTCGGCGTCGCCGCCGGGCCCGGACCGGATCAGCCGGTCGAGTGTCTCCACGACCTCGGCCGTCGGCTCGTTGGCGAACAGGTTGGAGGTGTGGATCAGCGTCGACGCCTGGGAGGCGACGGCCTCGGTCACCGCCGGGTGGGCGTGGCCCAGCCCGGTGACGGCCAGGCCGCACAGGAAGTCGAGGTAGCGCCGGCCGCGGTCGTCCCACAGCTCGGCTCCCTCGCCCCGCACGAACGTCACCGGCGGGGTCCCGTAGTTGTTCATCAGCGCGGCCCGGCTCATGGCTGGTCCTCGGTGCTGTCGGTGCTGTCGGTGATCATCGTTCCTATTCCTGCGTCGGTGAACAGCTCGAGCAGCACCGCGTGGGGTATGCGGCCGTCGAGCATGTGGGCAGAGCCGGACCCGGCCCGCACCGCGTCCATGCAGGCCTGAGCCTTGGGGATCATCCCGCCTTTGACAGCGCCGGAGACGATCATGGCCTCCACGTCGGTGACCGTGGCCCGGCTCACCAGCGAGGACGGGTCCGCGGGGTCGGCCAGCAGGCCGGGCACGTCGGTGAGGTACACGACCTTGGCCGCGCCGAGCGCGCCGGCCAGGGCCGCAGCCATGGTGTCGGCGTTGATGTTGTAGGCCTGTCCGCCGGCGTCGGCGCCGATCGACGACACGACGGGGATGATCTCCCTGGTCACCAGACGCTCGATGATGCGGGGGTTCACCTCGGCCACGTCGCCCACGAAGCCCAGCGCGGGGTCCCTGGGAACTGCGGTGACCAGGCGGCCGTCCTCGCCGGAGAGCCCCAGGGCCGCTCCGCCGTTGGCGTTGATGGCGCTGACAATGTCGCGGCCGACCTTGCCGACCAGCACCATCCGGGCCACTTCGAGGGTCTCCTCGTCGGTCACCCTCAGGCCGTCGCGGAACTCGCTCTGCTTGCCCAGCTTCCGCAGGTGCTCGCCGATCTGGGGGCCGCCGCCATGGACGACCACCGGATGCAGCCCGACCGAGCGCACCAGGACGATGTCGCGGGCGAAGGACGCCGCCAGAGCGGGATCGGTCATGGCGTGACCGCCGTACTTGACCACCACCACCGCCCCCCGGAAGCGCCGGATGTAGGGCAGTGCCTCCACCAGCGCCTTGGCCCGCCGGTCGGGCTCGAAGCCCTCGGCGGCGTCGTGGGCGCCCTCGATTCCGGTCGCGACAGTCATGTCCGGTACCCCTGCACGATGGTGAAGCACTTCGGCGAGCGAGAGTCGGATGAGACCGTATAGCCGGATCGAGGCCGTTGAGGCGCCTTGGTCATGTCCGGTACCCGGCGTTGATGTCGATGTAGCCGTGGGTCAGGTCGCAGGTCCACACGGTGGCCTCGCCGTGACCCACGCCCACGTCGACCCGGAGCGCGACGTCCTGGCCGAGCAGGTGCGCGGTGGCCCTCTCCTCGCTGTAGCCGGGCTTGGGCATCCCCCCGTCGGCGCACTGCTCGTCGCCGATCCATATGGCGAGCCGGTCCCGGTCGGCCCGCTGGCCGGCCTTGCCCACCGCGGCCACGATCCGGCCCCAGTTGGCGTCGGAGGCGGCCAGGGCGGTCTTCACCAGCGGGGAGTCGGCCACCGCCCGGGCGATGGCCCGCGCCGCGGCATCGTCGGCCGCGCCGGTGACGCTGACGGCGACGAACTTGGTGGCGCCCTCGCCGTCGCGCACGATCTGGTGGGCGAGATCCAGGGTCACCGCGTCGAGGGCGGCCTGGAAGTCGGCCATGTGCAGGGCGGCGGACTGTCCCGAGGTGCCGGTCGCGGCCAGCAGCACCGTGTCGCTGGTGGAGGTGTCGGAGTCGACGGTGATGCGGTTGAAGCTCTTCTCCACCGACGCGGCCAGACACTCCTGGGCGGTCGGCGGGTCCACGGCCAGGTCGGTGAACACGAACGCCAGCATGGTGGCCATGTCGGGGGCGATCATGCCGCTGCCCTTGGCGATGCCGGCCACATGGGCGCTGGTGCCGGCCACCGGCGCCGACGCGCCCTTGGGGAACGTGTCGGTGGTGCCGATGGCGGTGGCGGCGGCCTCCCAGGCTCTCGGACCCGCAGGTGCGAGTCCGGCTACGAGGCCTCCGAGCGCGCCGTCGATACGACCGGTGGGAAGGTCCTCGCCGATGACGCCGGTGGAGGCGACCAGCACCTCGTGTGCGGGCGCGCCCAGGGCCCGGGCCACGGCTTCCGCGGTGTGCTCGGCGACCCGGTACCCGGCCGCGCCGGTGAATGCGTTGGCGTTGCCCGAATTGACGATGATGGCCCGGCCCCGCCCCGAGCTCGCGGCCAGGGCCTGCTTGCACCAGTCGACGGGCGCGGCGGTGCACAGTGACCGGGTGAAGGTGCCGGCCACGCTGGTGCCCGGGGGCATCTCGGCCAGCATCAGGTCGTCCCGGCCCGAATACCGGATCCCGGCCGCGGCGGTGGCCAGCCGCACACCGGCGACAGCCAGCATGGCCGGGAACGCGGCGGGGGCCAGCGGCGACACCGAAGTCCCAGACATTGCTGTCACCTCGAATTGGCAGCAAAATGCACGCCATCCGTGCAAAACGCTGCCAATTCGGCCAGTGGATGGGCGGGCCTCTGGTGGTCGCCGGCAATTGGCAGCAAAATGCACGCCATCCGTGCAAAACGCTGCCAGTTCGGCCGACGGGCCTCGGAGTGGAACCCTGGGATCCGCATGCCGGTCTCTAGGGGTAGAGCCCCGCCGACGCCAGCCCGGCGGTCTCGTCGATTCCCAGCGCGAGGTTGGCGCACTGCACGGCTTGACCGGAGGCTCCCTTGACCAGGTTGTCGAGCGCGGCGATGGCCACGACCCATCCGGTGCGGGTGTCGGCCCTCGCGGTGACGTGGACGCTGTTCGACCCCAGCGTCGCCTTGGTCGACGGCGACCGCTCGCTCACCACCACGAACGGCTCGTCGCGGTAGGCGTCCCCGAGCACGCCGAGGACTTCGTCGGTGCTCGTCGCCACGGTCGGCCTGGCGTAGCAAGTGGCGAGGATCCCCCGGTTCATGGGGGCCAGGTGCGGGGTGAACAGCACCTGCACGTCGGTGCCGGCGTGTCGTGACAGCGCCATCTCGATCTCGGGCGTGTGCCGGTGGCTCAGCAGGCCGTAGGCGGTGAAGTCCTCGTCCACCGCGCAGAAGGTCGTGTTCGCCTTGGGCGGCCGGCCCGCGCCGGACACCCCGCTGGCGGCATCGACGATGATGCCGGTGGGTTCGACGACACCGGCGGCCACAAGCGGAGCGAGGGCCAGCGAGGCCGTGGTCACATAGCAGCCGGGGGCAGCCACTAGCTCTGCGCCCCGGATATGGCTGCGGAACAGCTCCGGGAGGCCGAACACGAACTCGTCGAGCAGCTCCGGCGCGCTGTGCTCGGCGCCGTACCACGCCGGGTAGAGACCGGGGTCGTCGAGCCTGAAGTCCGCGGCCAGGTCGACGACATGCTTCACGTCCTCCCGCAGTTCCGGGACCAGTGCCTGCGAGGCGCCGTGGGGCAGCCCGCAGAAGGCAAGGTCGCAGCCGGAGGCGATGCCGGGTTCGTAGGGCACGAATTCGGTGCCCCCGTAGGCCGCGGCCAGGCTGGGGTACAGGTCGGCCACCGCCCGGCCGGCCATCGAGTCGCCCGTGGCCACGGCCACTTCCAGGTCGGGATGGGACGCGCCGATGCGCAGCAGTTCAGCTCCGGTGAACCCCGACGCGCCGATGACCGCCACCCTGTGCATCCCGCGAAGCTACCAGCTCAAAGCCAAACTGCAACCTTTCTCAATACTTAGAAAATACTTGCACTGTGAAATATACTGTAATTACTCTGATGATCGTATATTGGTTGCATGTCGCCAGCTAACGACGTGCCGCCCAGGCACCCCAAGAAGCAGATCGCCGATGCTGTGTCCGCGGCTCTGGATGCTGGCTGGCGATTCCGCAAGGGCAGACCGAGAGGCCACGTATGGGGATTCCTGTTGTGTCCGCAGGACGACCGGGATGGCTGCCGCATCCGAGTTTATTCGACACCGCGCAACGCGGACGATCACGCTGCCGCTATCCGTAACGACATGGCCCAATGCCCGCACGAGGAGTACCCTTATGAGTGGAGCTAGGAGTCGCATATGACCAAGTACCGATTCACTCTCGAGGCCGTGGGCCCCGAATACTCCGACGAAGCCTTCTCGGAGTGGGTCGCCTCACGCGCAGGAGCCAGTGGCCACGCCACTAGAAACGGGCACCACTACATCCACTTCGACAGGCCCGCAGCCTCGCTGGATCTGGCGGTGAAGGACGCGGCTGGTGAATTGGCAGGCTGGAACGGACTGCAGGTCGTCGGCTTCAGCTCACCCTGCTCGAACAGCGGCGTACTCGCACGGGCCTAACTACCCTCGGAGCGTGGCTCCGGTGCGGCGGGAGGTCTCGTCGATGCAGCGCTGGCGGGCCTCGGCCACCTCGGCGTCGGTGAGGGTGTGGTCATGGGCCTGGAACCGCAGCCGGTAGGCGAGGCTGCGAGACCCTTCGGGCACGCCCGGCCCCCGGTAGGTGTCGAACAGCTCGATGCGGGCCAGGAGTTTCCCGGCCGAGGCCCGCAGCGCCCGCTCCACCTGCGCCGCGGCCACGCTCTCGGGCACGACGAAGGCCAGGTCCACATCGCTGGGCGGGTACTTGCTGACCGGCCGGTAGCGGCGCCGGGCCCTCGGCCCGTCCAGAACCTCCTGCAGATCGACCTGGAGCCACGCCGCCCGGCCCGACACCCCGCTCGCCGCGAGCACCTCGGGATCGATCTCCCCCGCCGCGCCCCGCACCCGTCCGGCCACCACCACTTCCGCGGCGCGGGTGGGGTGCATCCCCGCCAGGGACGCCTCCCGCAGTTCGACCGCGGGCAGCGACAGCGCCTCGGCCAGCAGGTCGAGGACGGCCACCGCTGCCGGCGCCTCCTCTCCCGACAGGGCCACGGCCAGGAACTCCCTCTCGTCGGGGAGCAGCTGGCCCTCCGGCGCGGGCAGGTAGACGTGGCCGATCTCGAACAGCCGCACGTCGCCGTTGAAGTGGCGCTGGTTGTAGGACAGGGCCCGCAGCTGACCGGGCAGCAGCGAGGTTCGCAGCACGGACTCGCTGTCGTCCACGGGATTGGACAGGGTGACGCCGTCCTCGGGCAGGCCCACCGCAGCCAGCGCGCCGGGCGCCACGAACGGCATGGGCTGGGTCTCGTAGCAGCCCGCACCCACCAGAACGTCGCGCACCAGCCGCCGGTCCTTCTGGTAGGACGACAGCCCGCCGGCCTCGTTGGCGGTGGGCACGGTGCGCTCGATGTTCTCGTACCCGTGGAGCCGGGCCACCTCCTCGGCGATGTCGGTCTCGGTCTCGGTGTCCCAGCGCCAGGTCGGGATGGTCACCTCCAGGTTGTACAGCTCGACGTTCGGATCGAAGCCAGCACGCTTCGCCCGGTCACCAACGGGAGTCTCCGCGATTCGGCTGACCGTGGCGCCGAAGCCGATGGACCGCAGGTGGCCTGCCATCTCGTCCGCGCTGAGGCCGGTGCCGAGCAGGCTGTTGACCCTGGCGGCGCGCACACGCAGCGGGCGGCGATCGGGCAGGTCGCCGCGCTCGTCGATCAGGCCGGGCGCCACCTCGGCACCATGCTGCGCGGCCAGCTGCACGAAGCGGTTCATGCAGCGCTCGACGCTGTAGCCCCAGTCGGCCCCTCGCCGGAAGCGGGTGGCGGCCTCGCTGGAGAGGTTCAGCCGCTTGGCCGTGCGCGAGATCGACGGCGGGTCCCACCAAGCCATCTCCACCAGCACGTCGGTGGTGCCGGCGTGGATCTCGGTGGACGCCCCGCCCATCACGCCGGCGATGCCGATCACGCCGTCGTCGCCGTCGGCGATGACGCCGTCACCAGCGGCGAGGCTGCGATGCACGCCGTCGAGGGTGGTGACGGTCTCGCCGTCGAGGGCCCGGCGCACCCGGATGCGGGATCGGCTCACCCGGCCCAGGTCGAAGGTGTGGCTGGGCTGGCCCAACTCGAGCATCACGTAGTTGGAGATGTCGACGATGAGGTTGATGGGACGCTGGCCCAGCGCGGTCAGCCGGTTGGCCATCCACGGCGGAGACGAACCCGCCCCGACGTTGCGCAGCACCCGCCCGACAAAGCGGCCGCACAGCGTGGGGTCGACGATCTCCACCGCGACCGACTCTGCGATGTCACCGCCGGAGGCGTCCGTGGACCAGTCGGGCGGCTCGAAGGCCACCCCCAGCCCGGCCGCGAGGTCGCGGGCCACGCCCATCACCGACAGGGCGTCGGGCCGGTTGGCGCCGACCTCGAGGTCCCAGAGCACGTCGGGCTCCAGGCCGAGAGCCTCGGCCAGGGGCGTGCCCGGCCCGGCGCCGGCGGCGATCCGGTCGTTGAGGATCATGATTCCGTCGGCGTCGCCGCCCATCTCCAGCTCGATCTCCGAGCAGCACATGCCCTCGGAGGCCTGGCCCCGCAGCTTGCGGCGGGCGATCTGCAGCCCGCCCGGCAGCACCGTGCCCACCCGGGCCACCGGCACCACGTCGCCGACGGCCATGTTGAACGCCCCGCAGCACACCTGCAGGGTCGTGCCCGAGCCGTCGTCGACATCGACGAGCTGGATCCGGTCGGCGTCGGGATGGGGCCGCAGCGCCAGCACCCGGCCCAGCACGACGCTGTCGGGCACCGAGCCGGTGACGGTCATCTCCTCCACCGTCAGTCCCAGCGCGGTGAGCACGTCGCTGATCGCAGCCGGATCACCCTCGATACCGGGCGCGAACTCCCGGAGCCACGACAGCAGCACCTTCATCGCGGGCTCCCCTGCACCGCCGGCCCTCCCATCAGAACTGGCTCAGGCGCGCCGGCCCCCTGAGCGCCCGGACTCCCGTCCCGCTGGCCCGGGCGGGCCCCGGCGGCCGGCACTGTCGCTCTCATCAGAACTGCCTCAGGAAGCGAGTGTCGCTGTTGACGAACTCGCGGATGTCGTCGATCTCGTGGCGCATCACCGCCAGACGGTCGATCCCGAAGCCGAAGGCGAAGCCCTGCCACTCCTCAGGGTCGATGCCGCAGTTGCTCAGCACGTTGGGGTGGACCATCCCGCAGCCGCCGAGCTCCAGCCACGATCCGTCGGGCCGGGAGATGTCGAACTCGGCCGACGGCTCAGTGAACGGGAAGTAGGACGGGCGCAGCCGGCTCTTGACCTCCCTGCCGAAGAAGGCCCTGACGAACTCGTCGATGGTGCCCGCGAGGTCGCCCATGGTGATGTTGCGGTCCACGGCCAGCCCCTCGATCTGGTTGAAGGCCGGCAGGTGGGTGGCGTCGGCGGTGTCGGTCCGGAAGGTCCGTCCCGGCGCCACGATGTACACGGGCGGCTTGCGCACCTCCATCACCCTGATCTGGACCGGGGACGTGTGAGATCGCAGCATCACCTCCTCGGGCTCGCCGAGGTTCACGAAGATTGTGTCGAAGCTGCCCCGGGCCGGATGCCAGTCGGGGATGTTGAGGGCTTCGAAGTTGTACCAGGCGCTCTCCACCTCGGGGCCCTCGGCGACGGTGTAGCCCATGCCGACGAACACGTCCTCGAGGCGGTCGCGGGCCTGCGTCACCGGATGCAGGCGGCCGCGCCTGAGCGGCACGGTCTGGGGAAGCCGTTCGGTGAGATCGAGCCGCTCGGCCGCGTAGCGCTCGTCGCGGTCGGCGGCTGCGAGACGCTCGCGGGCCGCGGCGGCCGCGGCCTCCACCCGGGCCCGGGCCGCGTTCAGCCGGCGACCGGCGGCAGCCCGCTCGCCGGAGTCGAGATCGCCGAGGTGGCGCTTGGCGTCGGCGAAGCGCGAGCGCCGCCCCAGCAGCTCCCGCTCGATGCCGGACACGGCGTCAAGATCAGCGGCCGCAGCGAGGCGCTCCTCGGCCTCGGCGGCGGCCTGCTCGTAGCCCTCGATCACCCGAGCAAGGCTAGAGCCCGCCGACCCTCGCCGGGCCGGATGTCACGGCCTGCGGCGATATTCGAAGGCCAGCAGGGTGGCGGCCATGGCGACGTTGAGGGATTCGGCACCGCCCGCCATCGGGATCCTGACCCGCCGGTCCACATGCTGGAGGAGCGATGGATCCAGCCCCTGCGACTCCGAGCCCAGCACGAGGGCCACGGGTCCGCTCCCACGAGCGAGTACGCCCGAATCGTGGGGCTCCCCCTCGCTCGGGTCAGCGGCCACCACCCGCGTGCCGGCGGCTCGCAGTACCTCCAGCGCGGCACCGGCGCCTGATTCGGAGACCACCGGCACCCGCAGCACCGAGCCGGCCGAGGCCCTCACCGCCTTGGGTGACCACGGATCGGCGCCGCCGGCCACCACGACGCAGCGTGCCCCGCAGGCCTCGGCCGAGCGGATGATGGTGCCGACGTTGCCGGGATCGGAGACACCGGCGAGCACCAGCACAAGGTCGTCCTGTGACACCGACTCCGGCAGGCGGGCCCGCGGCTTGCCCACCAGCGCCAGCATCGGCTGGGGGCTCTTGGCGGGAGCCACCGAGTCGAAGGCCCGCTCCGACAGCACCAACACCTCGGTGCCAGAACCGAGACGGGACACCACCTCCTGTGCGGCCGCGTTGCCAGCCGCCGATTCGGGAACGGCCACGACCGAAGGCTCGATGCCGGCCGCCAGGGCCTCCGAGACGGTGCGCGGCCCTTCCAGCACGGCAGTGGCGTCGCCCGGCGCGCGCCGGCGCACGAGGCGCCGCAGCTCGACGACCCGCCGATGGCGCGGCCCGAGCGCGGCAGGTGCGCTCATACTGGCCGCCTCTCAAGCTGCGGTCCGAGCCGCCGCGGATTCGGATCGCCGGACCGCATGTGGCACAGCCCGAGCCGCTGCCGATTCAGATCACCGGCCCGCTTGTGGCGCGGTCCGAGCGGTTGGGGTCCGGTCAGCTGGCCTGAGCGGCTGCGCTGATAGCTGAGAGTCCGTCGCGTCGCAGGGGTGTCATTCCCGCTCTTGTTCGCTGCGCTCACGGGCCGCTCGGGCCACGGCCTCGCGCCGTATGGGCCGCGTTGCTCCGCCTATTCGCTCGGCCTCTGGGCCTGGGCCTGGGACGCCGCGGCCTCGGTGGCTGTCTCGACCAGCGCGGAGAATGCGTCGGGGTCGTTGACGGCCAGGTCGGCCAGGATCTTGCGGTCGACCTCGATTCCGGCTGCCTTCAGGCCGGCGATGAAGCGGCTGTAGGAGGTTCCCCGCTGGCGGCACGCCGCGTTGATCCGCTGGATCCAGAGCCGGCGGAAATCGTTCTTGCGGGCCCTGCGGTCCCGGAACGCGTAGTTGCCGGAGTGCATGAGCTGCTCGTTGGCGGCCCGCCACGAACGGGACTTGTTGCCGTAGTAGCCCCGGGCCCGCGAGAGAACCTCCCGGCGGCGGCGCCTGGACTGGGCGGGTCGCTTCACTCTCGACATCGTCGTGTCTCCTTGATGGGGCTCGCGTCGGCTACACGCCTAGGTCGCGCAGCATCCGCTTGTCCGACGAGGACACTTCGGCGGGAGCCCGGAGCTGGCGCTTGCGCTTGGGGGACTTCTTCTCGAGGATGTGGTTCTTGTTGATCCGGCGGCGCCGCAGCTTGCCGGAGCCGGTACGCCGGAAGCGCTTGGCCGCACCCCGGTGGGTCTTCATCTTGGGCATGGCCGGCTCTCGATCCTTCCGGTGACTGACTTGGGAGTGCTGGTGCTCGCGGCGGTGTGCGTGCGAGGCGGTGACGGCTTCAGTCGGTGGCGCCGGGCGGGGGCGGCTCGGCGGCCGCCATCGCAGCCTCGGCCTCCAGCCTACGGCGGTGCCGGGCCTGCGCCTGCTTGTCGGGCGCGAGCACCATCACCATGTTGCGACCGTCCTGGCGGGGCTGGAACTCCACCTTGCCGACGTGCTCCACGGTCGCGGCCACATCGTCGAGGATCTTCTTGCCCAGCTCGGGATGCTGGACCTCCCTGCCCCGGAACATGATCGTGACCTTGACCTTGTTGCCCTCGCCCAGGAACTTCTCGACTCTGCGGGTCTTGGTGTCGAAGTCGCCCCGGCCGATCTTGGGCCGGTACTTCATCTCCTTGACCATCACGCTGGACGACTTGCGGCGGGACTCCTTGGCCCGCTGGGCCGCCTCGTACTTGAACTTGCCGTAGTCCATGATGCGGCAGACGGGCGGGTTGGCCGACTCCGCCACCTCGACGAGATCGCGTCCTGCGGCCCGGGCCAGGTTCAGCGCCTCCTGAAGCGTCCTGATGCCGATCTGCTGACCATCCTCGCCCACGAGGCGCACCTCGGTGGCTCGGATCTGGTCGTTGATGTTGGGCTCGTCGCCTGGCGGTGCTATCGCCGTTCACTCCTCGTGAGCACGGAACCTCCGTATTCGGGCGGAACGCACCGGCCGCGACCGGGACGCTGGTCCGCTGGATTGACCCCGGTAGGGTAGCAGCCGGTCGCGGCAAGCGGCCAAGATCAGTAGCTGGCCGCGAACCGGGAGGCGTTCGGATGAGCACGCTGTGGACACCCGGCGGGGAGGTCCCCGTCGACGACCGCCCCTCGACTGCCGGTCCCTCCGGCTCCTCCGCGGCCGACGCTGCTGCCGAGGCGCCCGAGGGTTTCGATCTCGACAGCCTGTCCCCCGAGGAGCGCGAGCAGGCCGAGCAGTACATACGGGAGCTGGCCGAGTCCCGGGAGCGGCTCAAGTCGGTGCCCGCATCGGTGGTGGTGGCCAACCACGCCATGGGCCTCTACGAGCTGGCCGCCCTGCACCTGGCCGACCAGCCGCCGAACCTCACTGAGGCGACGGTGGCCATCGACGCCCTCGGAGCGCTGCTCGACGGGATGAAGGGCCGGCTCGGCGAGCCCGAGGCCACCCTGCGCGAGGCCATGTCGCAGATCCAACTGGCCTTCGTCCAGCTCAAGAAGCGCCCCCAGGACCCAGCTACCACCGAATCTGGCGACGGCGACTCAGACGACGACCCCGCCGCCTGACCGCGGCCGCCGGTCAGCAGGCCGAGCGATTCGTTCCTCGCCTGGAGATCACCAGTCCGACCACGACGCCGATAGCAGCTCCGACGGCCGCCCCCACGCCCGGATCCCCGAAGATGGCACCCACACCTGCACCGCCACCCGCGCCCACGCCGATCGCAGGCCCGACTCCGAACTTCAACCATCTCATGGCAAGGCCCCCTAGGGGACGATCTTGGAGATCGGCATTTCTACTATGTCGGTGGCGCCCAGGTCGCGCAGGGCGGGGATCAGGATGTTGATCTCGCTGCGGGGCACGACCGTCTCCACCGCGTAGCCCGCGCCCCGGAACAGCTCGTTGACGGTGGGTGCCTTCATGGACGGCAGGATCTCGATCACATCGTCGAGCGCGTCAGTGCCCACGTTGAGCTTCACCAGCACCTTGCCCCTGGCCTCCAGCACGCCCTGCAGCAGCGTGAAGATCTGGCCCATGGCGTGGCGCTTGTCGGCGTCGGCCGCTGCCGCGGGGTTGGCGATCAGCTCGGTGTAGGAGGTCAGCAGGGTGTCGATGATGCGCAGCCCCGCTGCCCGCAGAGCCCGCCCGGTCTCGGTGATCTCGACCACCGCATCCACGATGTCGGGCACCTTGGCCTCGGTGGCGCCGTAGCTCAGCGCGATCTGGGCCTCGATGCCGGCACTCTCGAAGAACCGCCGGGTCATCTCCGGGTACTCGGTCGAGACCCGCACGCCCTGCGGAAGGTCGCCGACACTCTGGTAGGGCGAGTCTCCGGCCACGGCCAGCACGACCCGGATCGGCAGCGACGTCGCCTTGGAGTACTGCAGCTCGCCGAGGGTGACCACATCGCTGCCGGTCTCGGTGACCCAGTCCCGGCCGGTGATGCCGATGTCGAAGAGGCCGTCGGCGATGTAGACGGGGATCTCCTGTGGTCGCAGGATCCTCACGTCGCTGATGCGGGGGTCGGCGATCGTGGCGCTGTAGGCCACGTTCGAGGATCGCCGCACGGGCAGGTCGGCGGCCTCGAACAGCTCGAGTGTGGCCTTCTCCAGCGATCCCTTGGGAAGAACGAGCTTGAGCATCCGCGTTTCCTTGAGCCTCTGACGACGGCGCTGAGGCTACCGGCGTGCGGGACGAGCGCTTCCTCGCAGGGTCCCTTCAGGCAGCATCGGTGACGGCCACGTCGATGCGCACATCGGGTCCCAGGCGCTCCACCGCGGTGATCGAGCCCCGCACGATGTCGTGTATGGACTGGGCTCCCGGTCCCGACAGTATGGGCGCCCCGTCGTCGCCTCCGAACAGGGCCGGCGCCAGATACACGACGAAGCTGTCGACGAGCCCGGCCCGCACGAACGCGCCCGCCGCCGCCGGGCCACCCTCGATGAGAGCCTGAGTGGCGCCGTCGGCACCCAGCCGGACCACCAGATCGTCGAGGGGACCCTCCCATTGCAGGCACGGATGGATCCGAGCCCCCCTCGCAGCCGACCCCACCACCACCCGTCGGGGCTGGACCACCCCGTTGGGCTCACGGCCGTCGCTCCAGACCCGGCCACCGGGCGGGGTCCAGTGGCGCACGGTGAGGCTGGGGTCGTCGGCGCGCACCGTGCCCGCGCCCACGATCACCGCGTCCGAGAAGGCCCGCAGGCGGTGAGCGTCGGTGCGGGCCTCCAGCGATGTGATCCATTGCGAGGTTCCGTCGGGGGCCGCGGTGCGGCCGTCGATGCTGGCCGCGAGCTTGGCCACCATCCAGGGACGGCCCGTGCGCCGGTGGTGCAGGTACGCCAGGAGCTGGCGCTCGACCTCGGCCTGCCGTACCCCGACCTGCACCTCGACTCCCTCCGACTGCAGCCTGGCTACGCCGGCGCCCGAGACCGCGGGGTCGGGGTCGAGCACGGCAATGACCGCCCGGCGTATGCCGGCCTCGATGATCGCGTCGGTGCAGGGGCCGGTGCGGCCCCGATGATCACACGGCTCGAGCGTCGTTATGAGGGTGGCGCCCTGGGCTGCCGCGCCCGCTGAGGTCAGGGCATGGCGCTCGGCGTGGGGACCGCCGGGTGGGCTGGTCGCCCCGGTGAAGGCGCTTCCGTCGGGGGCTATCACCACGCAGCCGACCCACGGATTGGGGCTGGTGAGGTGGCGCACCGCGGCAGCGGCCTCGATGGCCTTGTCCATGGCCCCCTCCCAGCGGCCGCCCTCACGGCTATCGGGCGCGGTCACGGTGCGGGGCTTGGCGGTCCGCTCAGCAGGGGTCACGGACTCGGGGGCCGGCTCACCCGCCGTGAGGATGAGGGTCGTAGTTGTCGACGAGCAGCCGCACGGCATGGCCGACCACGTCGATGACGGCGTCGACGGTCTCCACGCAGCCCTTGGAGGAGCCGGGGGTGTTCAGGACCAGCGCGGTGCCGAGCGTTCCTGCGACCCCGCGCGACAGGCGACCCAGAGGGTTGACCAGGCGCATGGCTTCGGCCAGTCCCGGCGCCTCCCGGTCGATCACGGCCCTGGTTCCCTCCGGGGTGGAGTCCCGGGGCCCGAAACCGGTGCCGCCGGTGGTGACGATCAGTCCGTGGAAGCCGTCGGCCAGCCGTCGCAGCTCAGCCGCGACCGAGTCGACGCCGTCGGCGATGGCGGCTCGCTCGACCACGCGCCACCCGGCCCCGGTGAGGTAGTCCTCCAGCGCCTCGCCGCTGCGGTCCTGCCGGGTGCCCTGCACCACACCGTCGGACACGGTCAGCACCTTGGCCTCCAGTCCGGAATGGCCGTCGCCAGAACCCTTCCCCACGGCACCGACCTTATCCACAGGCGCCTGCTCAGGAGGAACTGGCAGCCGCCAGCCCCAAGAACGGACGCCACCGCTGCCAATTCAGCCCGATCCCCCGCTCCCCGACGAACTGGCAGCCACCGGTGCCAAGAACGGACCCCACGGCTGCCATTTCATGCCCGGCGCCAGCGGAACAGGGCCATGCCGTCGTGGTCGGCGCCCGGCAGGAGCAGGGCTCCGTCGCCGTGGGGCACCCACAGCTCCGAGGGAGGCGGCAGCGATTCCAGGCCGCCGTCCTCGGTGACGTTCGCCGCGACCTGCAGGGTCTCTGTCGCGGTGAGCGTGCAGACGCTGTACACCAGTTGCCCGCCCGGGCGCACCAGATCGACGGCCGCGTCGAGCAGCCCGGTCTGCAGTTCGGCCAGGCGGGCGATCGACGAGGGCTCGATCCGCCAGCGGGCGTCGGGCCGTCTCCTCAGCGTCCCCAGACCGCTGCACGGTGCGTCCACCAGCACGGCGTCGAAGCTGCCGGGTCGTAGGGGCGGCTGCCGGCCGTCGGCGGCCAGTACGTGCATCTGGTCGGCGTCCAGCGACGCCCGGTTGGCCTTCAGCAAGCCGATCCGCCCCAGGTGCGAGTCGCAGGCGACCACCCGGGCGCCGAGCGCGGCCAGCGCGGTGGCCTTGCCGCCCGGCGCGGCGCACACGTCGGCCACCAGATCGCCGGCCTGCACGTCGATGGCGTCGACCACCATCTGCGAGCTCAGGTCCTGCACGTAGCCGTCCTCGCGGCGGTGCACGGGCGCGGGGGTGTTCATCGACTCCAGCACGCCCATGGCGGGGTCGCGGCCGAGATCGCTGACCAGGGTCTCCACGATCCAGTCGGGATAGCTCAACCGGGTGGCGTCGTCGGGCCAGTCCGGAGTCCCGGCCTCGGCCACCCGCCGCAGGACTGCGTTGACCAGCCCCCGGTGGCTGCGGGGCGCGGCCGCGACGGTGGCCGACACCGCCGCGTAGGCCGGGGTGCCCAACTCGATGATCTGGTGGGCGCCCAGCCGGAGCGCGGCCCGGACCCGCGGCGGCGGGGGTGTCTGCAGGAAGGCGTCCAGCGCCCAGTCCAGGGCCCGGCGGCGCCGGGTGACACCGTAGACCAGCTCTGTGGCGAAGGCCCGGTCGCGCTCGTCGAGGCCGGTCCGGGCCAGAGCGGCCGGAAGGGTCACGTTGGCGTAGGCGCCATCGGCATCGACTCGCACCAGCACGTCGAGCGCCACCCTGCGGGCGTCCTCAGTCACTTGCCGCCCGTCGTGGAGGCGCCATCGCGGCGACCGGGCCGGTTCACGCGTCGAAACGCTGGCCGTCGGCGATACGGGCGCCGTTGATCCAGTCGCGGGCCGATACCGCGGGCCGCCCCTCCGACTGCACGGTCACCAGCATCAGCGCGCCGCGGCCGGTGGCAACCTGCACCGCCGACCTGTTGCCCGACCCCAGCACCTGCCAGATCGTGCCTGCGGCCTTGGAGTCGCCAGAACCGGAGTCGGCACCGGAGTCGCCAGAACCGTCAGCACCGGAGTCGGCGGCACCGGAGTCGCCAGAACCGTCAGCACCGGAGTCGGCGGCACCGGACTCGCCAGAACCGTCAGCACCGGAGTCGGCGGCACCGGCCGCCGGCTCGGCCTCCAGGATCTTCAACCGCCGATTGCCGAGAGTCGTCCATGCGCCCCCTACCCGCACCAGCCGCAGGACATGCTCGGCCGGGGCGGACCAGTCGATGCGGAGGTCCTCTGGGCTGATCTTGTCGGCCCAGGTCGTCTCTCCCGTTTGCGGCACCGGCTCGCCGAAGCCCTCGGCGAGGGCGCCCAGCAGCAGCCCGATGCCCAGTTCGCAGAGCCGGGTCCGCAACTCGTCGGCCGTCTCGTGCGGCCCGATCTCGGTGGACGCGCGGCGGTACACGGCACCGGTGTCGATCTCTGAGGCCACGTCCATGAGGCACACCCCGGCCTCGGCGTCGCCGGCCATGATGGCCCGCTCCACCGGCGCCGCCCCGCGCCACCGGGGCAGCGCCGAGAAGTGCAGGTTCACCGTGGGGCGCGGCTCGAGGACGTCTTCGGGTATGAACTCGCCGTAGGCGACGACCACGCCCAGGTCGGCCTCTACCCCGACCGCGTCATCAAGGTCGTAGGTGACCTCCAGGCCCAGATCCGCGGCTGCGTCCTCCACCGGCGAGGGCGTCGGCGCCTGGCGCCGTCCCCGCCGCTTCGGGGGCCGGGTGACCACCAGCACCACGTCGTGCCCGGCGCCGCACAGCGCACGCAGCGGCGCCACCGCCACCTCCGGGGTGCCGAAGTAGACGACGCGCCAGCCGGAGGCCGACGTCGCCGTCACAGCAGACGCAGACCGCCCGAGGGCCCGTCGCCTCCGGTGTCCGCCGGCCGGGACGAGGGTGTCGAGCCGGCTCCGACCCCCATCTCGCGCAGCGTTCGCAGGGCAGCCTTGCGGGTGGAGTCGTCGAGGCGCTCGATCAGCAGGGTGCCGTCGAGATGGTCGAGCTCGTGCTGGAACAGCCGGGCCTCGAGCTCGTCAGCCTCCACCGAGACCTCGTTGCCGTCGAGGTTCCGGCCCACGATGTGGACCTCCTTGGGCCTCACGATCTCCCAGGTCAGCCCGGGCACCGACAGGCACCCCTCGTCGTAGGCCCACTCGCCGTCGGACTCGACGATGTGCGGGTTGACGATGGTTCGTGGTCCGTCGCCCATGTCCCATACGAACAGGCGCTTCTGCACCCCCACCTGGGGAGCGGCCAGACCGATGCCGTCCGCGCTGTACATGGTCTCGACCATCCCCTCGACGATCCGCACCAAGGTGGAATCGACGTCGTCGATCTCAGCGGCGCGGCGGCGCAGCACGGGGTCGCCGATGATGCGTATGTCGTAGGGGGCCACTGCCGTCGAGGCTACCGTCGCGACATGGCCGATCCCGCTGCCCAGCCCGCTGGCGGCCAGTACTTCGAGGCCGAGCCTGCCGTCGTGTCCTCGCCCCGGACCCTGGTGGTGGACATCGACGGGATGCAGCTGAGCTTCACGACCGATTCGGGAGTGTTCTCGCCCGACGGGCTGGATGCGGGCACCCGGCTGCTGCTGGCGGAGGCGCCGGCGATGACAGCCGGCGAGCCGCAGGTGCTCGACCTGGGCTGCGGCTGGGGCCCGATCGCCTGCGTCGCAGCCCTGCGCTCCCCCACCGTCGAGATGCTGGCGGTGGACGTGAACGAGCGGGCTCTGGCTCTCACCGCTCAGAACGCCGCAGCCAACGGTGCGGCCAACGTGACCGTGGGCCACCCCGACGATGTGGACCCCGACCGACGCTTCGACCGCATCCTGTGCAATCCCCCGATCCGCATCGGCAAGCCGGCCCTGCACGAGCTGCTGGCCACATGGCTGGACCGGCTCGCGCCCGGCGGGCGGGCCCATCTGGTTGTGCAACGTCACCTGGGCAGCGACTCGCTGGCCCGGTGGCTGGCCGAGCGGGGCCACCGCGTCACCCGGCTGGTGTCCAAGAGGGGCTACCGGCTCCTGGAAGTGCACGCCCGTCCGCGATTCTTGATGTAGTTGTTCCCCTCTCGTGGGGTCGACTACATCGAGAACCGATCCCGCATGGCATTCAGACCCGCAGCGGGTCCACTTCGACCCGCAGGCGCTCGGCTGGACGGGGGATGCGGCCCAGCAGGCCCAGAAGCGGCTCATGTGACGGGGCGCGAAGCAGGAACTGGCCGTCCCACGGGCCCCGGACGCTCACCGCCGGGCCGGCCGCTTCACACAACGCCTCGATGAAGGCCTCCGCGCCCGGGCCGGAGACCTTGGCTTGGGCGCCGTAGGGCGGCAGGCCCAGTTCCTGGCGGCGCTCACGCTCGACGGAGGCCACGATCGACGGATCGGCCAGCATCGCCGCTCGTACAACCGGATGATCGGGCTGGCGGGTCTGGACCACCAAGCGGCCCCCGTCGCGGCGCCCACCCACCAGCCGGGCAGCGCGGGCCAGCAGCGCCAACGCCTGCTCCGAGGCCCGCTGTCGCGGCGCCAGCAGCTCCTGGTCGAAGTCCAGGAACACCGCCGCGGCCGCCGACTGCAGGCGCCACAGCACAGCCTCGGTGCCGACCACGATCCGCTCGGTGCCCAACCTGTCGGAATCCGCGGTCAGCTCCCCCACCGGCTCTCCGGTGAGCGCAGCAAGGTCCTCCCGGGCCCGGGTGACCCCCATGCGCAGATTGCGCAACACGGTCGAGCCGCACCGGGCGCACACCACCGGCCGGCGCTCGCTGCCGTCGGCGGCCACCAGCTCCTCGTCGGCGAGCCTCATCGGCAGCCGCCCGTCGGTGGTGCGGAGCAGCTCGCCGCAGGCCTTGCATGCCAGCAGCCGGCCGCGGCCCTTGCGGTTCAGAACGATTGCGACCCTGCCTCCGGCCCGGTCCAGGCGATCGCGCAGGCCCGCGGCGAACAGGCCACCCCGGACCGGGTCGTCGAGACGGCGATCCAGCACGTCGACGATCGGCCAACCATCCCGCTCGGCCACCCGCCCCACCGTCCTCAGCTCACCCGCCTCCAGCGCCTCCAGCGTCGGCGCCGGCGACACCAGCACGGCCGGCGCCCCGACTCTTCGGGCGCGCTCCAGGGCCACGTCGCGGGCATGCCATGTGGGCGTCCGCTCGCTCCGGAGACTCTCGGAGTGCTCGTCGAGCACCACGACCGCAGACAGGCGCGGCATGGGCAGCCACACCGCGGTCAGTGTGCCGACCACGGTTGCGCCGGCGGCGGCAACGGCCCAGTCGTCGGAGCCCACCGCGACCCGGACCCCCCGACTCCCCAGATCGGCCGCAAGCCGGCGGGCGTCAGCCGGCGTAGGAACCACGATCAGCGAGTCACCCCGCCGTGCGGCCGCCCGAGCCACCGCCGTACCGCTGTCAGCGGGCGGGCACCGCAGAGTGGTCACGGAACCGGAGCGGCCGAACAAGTCGTCGTACCTCTGGAGGGGGCCGCCGCCCGCAACCGCGACCTGCCGACTTCGCTCCTGCCGCCCACCGCCTCGGTCGTCGGGCCGCGGCACACCGTCACCAGAGCGTGAGACCGTTCGAGCCCCAGCCGGGTGGGTCACGACGCGGGGCGGCGACGCGGCGCGCAGCAGATGCACCGTGCGACCGGCCCACCGCCACGCGGCCCAGCGGGCCAGGCTCACCACATCGGCGGGCGGACCCATGCCGGTGAGCTTGGTCAGCGGCTTGAGCCCGACGTCCGCCAACGGCTCGACCCCGACCTCGGTGATCCAGCCCCGCATCGGGCGCCCGCGCAGGGTGATGCGCACGATCGAGCCCACCGCCAGCCGGTCGGCGCGACCGTCGGCATGCCACGCATCGGGAACGGCGTAGTAGAGATCCTTGTCGAATTGCACCATGTCGGGCACCACCCGCACTACGAGCACCGGGGCGACACTCCGAGCGGACTCCACCGCAGAGTCGCCGGGCGCCGCCTGCTCGGGCCCCTCGTCAGGATCCGCCGCGGGAGCGGCCTGCTCGGGCCCCTCGTCAGGATCCGCCGCGGGCGCGACGGGCACCGGACGCTCCTCCGGCGGCTCCTCGAAGGAGAGCCGGCCCTGACTTCCGGGGCTCAGAGGCCGAGAGCCGACTTCAGATCGGCCAAGCGGTCTGTTCGCTCCCAATTGAACAGTTCGTCGCGGTTGAGCATGCGGCCAGAAGACTGGCTGGCGGTGGTAGCGCTGCGGCCGGTCCTGTCCCAACTGAACAGCCCCTCTGAGTCGAGTTGGCCGAAGTGCCCGTAGCAGGCGGTCGGCGAGTAGACCGGCTTGAGCAGGCCCAGATCCCGCACAATGGCCGCAGGGCGCAGATCGAACACCTCGCGTATGGCCTCGACGACGCGGGCCCGGTCCACCGTCTCAGTGCCGAACGTCTCAACCATCAGTGACAGCGGCTCGGCCATGCCGATGGCGTAGGCCACCTGAAGCTCGCACCGCGACGCGGCCCCCGCGGCCACGACGTGCTTGGCCACCCACCGCGCCGCGTATGCCGCGGAGCGGTCGACCTTGGAGGGGTCCTTGCCCGAGAAGGCGCCGCCGCCGTGGCGGGCCATGCCCCCGTAGGTGTCGACGATGATCTTGCGGCCGGTGAGGCCGGCATCGCCCTTGGGCCCGCCGGTCTCGAACTTGCCTGTCGGATTGACGATCACCTTGTAGGCGTCATCGACGAACTGCGGGCACTGCTCGGCGATTACCGGCTCGATGATCTGCTCAGTGACGTCGGGGAGGATCATCCTGTCGCGGTCGATGCCGGGCCCGTGCTGGGTCGACACCAGCACGGTGCGCAACCGTACGGGCCGGCTGCCCTCGTACTCCAGGGTCACCTGGGTCTTGCCGTCGGGCCGCAGGTACGGGATCGTTCCGGCCCGGCGCACCTGGGCATGGCGCTCGGCCAGCCGGTGGGCGAGATGGATCGGAAGCGGCATGCCGACGTCGGTCTCGTCGCAGGCGTAGCCGAACATCATCCCCTGGTCGCCTGCACCCTGATCGTCGGGATTCTCATCCCGGCGATCCACGCCGAGGGCGATGTCGGGCGACTGGTCGCCGATCGCGACCACGACGCCGCAGGTGTCTCCGTCGAAGCCGAAGGCGGCGTCGTTGTAGCCCACGGCGCAGATGGTGCGCCGGACGATGTTGGGGATCTCCACGTAGGCCTCGGTGCGGATCTCGCCCGCTACAACCGCCAAGCCGGTGGTGACCAGCGTCTCGCAGGCGACCCGGCTCGCGGGATCGGCGTCGAGCAGGGCGTCGAGGATGGAGTCTGAGATCTGGTCGGCCAGCTTGTCGGGATGGCCCTCGGTCACCGACTCCGAGGTGAAGGTCCAGGTGTCCACGGCCGCTCCCTGCTGTCCTAGGTGTCGTGATCGCCGACAGGGCGGCCATCGACGGAGCCCATGAGCGAGACGACCATGTCGAGCACCGCCCGGGCCGCCTCGCGCTTGGTGGTCAGCGGCACATGGTGGCGGGCGCCGTCGGCGGTGAACATCACGATCTCGTTGGTGTCGTGGGCGAAGCCGACATGCTGCTTGGAGACGTCGTTGGCCACGATCACATCGAGATTCTTGCTGCGCAGCTTGGCGAGGGCGTTCGACTCGATGTCCTCGGTCTCGGCCGCGAATCCGACGAGCACCTGACCGGGTCCCTTCGACGCGCCCAGAGCGGACAGGATGTCGGCCGTGGGCTCCAGCTGCACCGCGGGCACGCCCCGGTCCTTCTTGAGCTTGGTGCCCGAGGGTTGTGCGGGGCGGAAGTCGGCGACGGCCGCCGCCATCACCACCACATCGGCGAGCCGCGCCTCGAGCTCCACCGCGGCGGCCATCTCAGCCGCCGTCTCCACGGCCACCACCCGGGCCGTCGCCGGGGCCCGCTCGCTCTGCGTGGTCACCAGGACCACCTCCGCGCCGCGGGCCGCGGCCTCCTCGGCGATGGCCGCGCCCTGCTTGCCCGAGGACCGGTTGCCGACGAAGCGCACCGCGTCGATCGGCTCGCGGGTCCCGCCCGAGGTGACCAGCACCCGGGAACCGGCCAGATCGGGAACGGTCAGCACGGCCTCCACCGCGGCAACGATCTCCTCCGGCTCGGACATGCGGCCGGGCCCGGAGTCACCTCCCGCCAGCGGCCCCTCGGCAGGACCCACAATGGCGACCCCTCGCTGCGCGAGCACGGCCAGGTTCTCCTGCACCGACGGCTGCTCCCACATCTCGGTGTGCATCGCCGGCGCCAGCACCACCGGCGCGCGGGTGGCCAGCAGGGTGGCCGTCAGCACGTCGCCGGAGCGGCCGGCGCGCAGATCCGATACCAGCCGGGCAGTGGCAGGGCACACGACCACGGCGTCGGCCCGCCGGCCCGCCGCGGTGTGCGGGATCGGTCCGGACCGGTCGTTCCAGAGCGAGGTGACCGCCGGCTCCGACGCCAGAGCCGAGAATGTGGTCTCCCCCACCATCCGCAGCGCGCCTGCCGTGAGCACCGGCACGACATGGGCCCCCTCGCCGACCAGCCGACGGCACACCTCGGCGGCCTTGTAGGCCGCTATGCCGCCGGTCACGCCGAGCACCACGCAGCGGCCGTTGAGCGCGCTCATACTGCCGCTCGGCCTCTTGTCAGGCGCCGGCGTCGCCGGCAGTTTCCGGGGAGTCACCCCCAGCGCCGCCCTGCTCCGGGGCGCTCACATCCTGAAGGCGGGCTCCCTCGAACGAACCGGTCCCGTCGGCCGGCGGTTCGGCGTCGGGGGCTACCTCGACCGCCTCGATCTTGCCGGATGCGACCTCCTCGAGGGCGATCGACAGCGGCTTGGATGAAGTGGAGACCACCTGGGGCGGCACGGAGGCACCGATGCCCCCGCCGAGCTGACCGAAGTAGTTGGTGATCTCGCGGCTGCGCAGCGCGGCCAGGGTGACCAGCACGAACTTGGACTCGGTCCGCTCGAGCAGGTCCTCGATGGCAGGTGTCATCATCGTGTCGTAGCCGTGGGCCATGGCGCGCTCCGCTGGATCGGCCGACTAGGGAAGCCTCACGCTACCAGCGGCACCGGGAGTTCCGGGCGGATTGACCGGAGCCGCGATCGAGCCGCGGCGGTCAGGTTCGCGCCGAGATCGACCGGCGCCGCGCCCGGTCCGAGGCGATGATGCCCTCGATCGCCTCCACGGCCCGGATCAAGTCGTCGTTCACGACTATCTCGTAGCCCATCTTGAGAGCCTCGGCCCGCTCGGAGGCGGTCTTCTTCATCCGGCGAGCGATGGTCTCGGGATCGTCGCCCCTGAGCTCGAGCCGGGCCCGCTGATGCTCAGGGCTGGGCGCGTCGACGAAGACCAGCAGGGCACCGGGCAGCAGTCCCTGAACCTGGCACCCCCCGCGCACGTCGATCTCGAGCAGCACGTCGGCTCCCTCGGGAGGGTCCGGAACCGGGGTGCCCTGCAGGTAGTCGAGGAACTCCACCCACTCGAGGAAGCCACCGGCCGCGATGGCGGCCTCGAAGGTGGCGCGGTCCACGAACCGGTAGGCGTCGGCCGGCTCTGAGGGCCGGCGGGGACGGGTGGTCCACGACTGCGACAGCCACAGCTGCGGGTCGCGGTCCAGGAGCAACTCGACGATCGTGCCCTTGCCCACACCCCCCGGGCCGGAGACGATGATGACCGATCGGCCCTCTAGAGCATGCGCGGACACGCGAGAACTCGTCGCGTCGCGGCGCGGCGATTCCCGCTCCTGTTCGCTGCGCTCACGGGCCGCTCGGGCCACGGCCTCGCCCGTATGCGGTGGATTCGCCCGCCTGTTCGCTCGGCCTCTTAGCGAGGTCACCCCGCGAGGCTACCGAGGTCAGCGCTGATCGGCCGTATCGACCGCGGCGCGCGGGACCTCCTGTCGATCAGCCGAAGTCCTCGAGCAGCTGACCCCTCTGCCTGCTCCCCAGCCCGCGCAGGCGGCGGCTGTCGGAGATCCCGATCCGCTCCATCGCCTTGCGTGCCTTCACCTTGCCCACACCGGGCAGCGATTCGAGCACGGCCAGCACCTTCATCTTGCCGACGGTGTCGTCATCGACGCGGCCGAGCAGATCCGACAGTGAGACGTCGCCGGCCTTGAGCTGGTTGCGAAGCTCCGCACGCTCCCGCCGGACCGCGGCAGCCTTGATCAGCGCCTCGCGGCGAACCTCGTCTGAAATGGAAAAGGGTTGAGCCATGGGGTACGAGATTAGCTGAGCTAGCGCTATCGCGCCACCAGTACGCGCCGTTCGCTTCAAGCGCAGGAACTCCAGCAGCGCTACTGCCGGAAACTGCGATGCAGGCGCTCGGCCGCCTCGACGGGATCGGCCGCCCTGGTCACGGGCCTGCCCACGACCAGCAGGTCCGCGCCGGCAGCCAGGGCCTGGACCGGTGAGGCCACCCGGCGCTGGTCGTCCACGGAGTCACCCGCCAGCCGGATGCCCGGAACGGCCCGGATCAACTCCGGTCGGATGTGGCGGGTCGCGGTCAGATCGGGGGCGGCGCATACCACGCCGGCACACCCGGCCTCGAACGCGACCTCCATGCGATCGGCCACCAGATCCCGGGTGGCGGCGACCTCGGCCTCGCTGGTGAGCACGGTGACGGCCAGCACTCCCGCGGGGCGGGCCCCTCCCTCGGCCAGCCCTTCAACGCCGGCCTGAAGCATCTCGGTGCCGCCCGCGGCATGGATCGTCAGGTATGACACGCCGAACTCGCCCACGACGCGGGCTGCCCTGTTCACGGTGGTGGGGATGTCGTGGAGCTTCAGGTCGCAGAAGACGTCGTAGCCGAGATCGATCATGGCCCCGATGGCTTCGGGACCCGCAGCCGTGTACAGCTCCAGGCCGATCTTGGCGACGCGGAAGTATCCAGCGAGGGATCGGGCCAGACGGGTCGCCGCCACCAGGTCGTCAACATCGAGCGCTACCGCGAGCCGATCGCGCACCGCTTCGTCCATCGGCAGCTCCTCCATGCCTCGATTCTTCTCCATGGCGCCGGCCATCCCCTCATTAGAACCCTCGGCAGCCGCTAGTGAGCTGCTCCGATCAGCTCGGCCAGGCTCGCCACGCCGCTGCCGTCACACCATTGCCGCAACTCGGCGAGAACTTTCCACGGAGCCCGGGGGTCAGCGAATATGGCCGTGCCCACCTGCACCGCGGACGCGCCGGCCATCAGCATCTCGACCGCGTCCGCGCCGCCGGCCACACCGCCGACACCGACTATGGGGACCGCCGGAAGCGCCTCGTGAACGTCGAAGACGGCCCGTACCGCCACTGGATGCAGCGCGGCGCCGCTCACGCCGCCGCGCAGCCCGCCGAGAGCCGGGCGCCGCTTCTCGATGTCGATGACCAGCCCGGACAGCGTGTTGGTCAACACCACCGCCTCCGCACCGCCCCGCACCGCAGCCGCGGCCACAGCCACCAGCTCCGGAGTGTTGGGGCTGAGCTTGGCCCAGCGGGGGCGCCCGCATCCCGCGGTGGCGGCCAGCACGGCCTCGGTCGCCTCCGCCGAGTGGGCGAACATCCGCATGCCGTCCTCGGTGTTGGGGCAGGACACGTTCACCTCGACCGCAACGATCTGGGGAGGCCCTGCAGCCAGCAGCTCGGCAGCACGGCGGTAGGCGTCGACAGTGTCGCCCCAGATGCTGGCCACCACGTCGGCGCCGGCGTCGACGAGGGCGGGCAGGTCATCAGCGAGCCAGGCCTCCGCCCCCGGGCCCTGAAGCCCCACGCTGTTGATCATCCCCGCAGCCGGGGAGCGCAACGGGTGCAGTCTGGGCGGCGGGTTGCCCGGCCAGGGTCCGTCGCTGAGCGACTTCACCACCACCGCGCCGAGGTCGCTTAGCGGCCCGTAGGGCGCCAGCTCGGCTCCGTGGCCCGACGCACCCGACGCCGTCATGACCGGTGCCCGCAGCACAATGCTGCCGACCTGCGCGGTCAGGTCGGCCATCTAGGCCGCGCCCCGGAGGCTCCGGTGATACTCCTGGAGGCTCCGCACGGTGGGATCGAGGCCGTGGAGGTCGCGCAGGCCGTAGGCCGCGGCCAACGCCGCGGCCCCGGTGGTGACCAGCGGCAGTCCGGCGCGTCCCGCAGCCGACCTGATGTGCGCTCCGTCGGCCCGCGGGCCCCGCCCCCGGGGCGAGTTGATGACCAGATGGATCTCACCCGCCTCGATCAGGTCGACGGCATGGCGACCCTCGGTGTCGCCCAGCTTGGCCACCTCCACAGCCACGGGCACGCCGCCGCCCCGCAGGAACCGGGCGGTGCCCGTCGTGGCGGCCAGCCGGAAGCCGAGCCGGTCGAAGATCCGGGCGGCCCGCAGCCCGGCCTCCTTGTCGCGGTCGGCCATCGACATGAACACCGTGCCCTCGGCGGGGAGCCGGGTGCCCGCCGCCAGCTGGGCCTTGACGAACGCCAGGCCCGGCGTGGTGTCCAGCGCCATGACCTCGCCGGTGGAGCGCATCTCGGGACCGAGCACCGCGTCAGCGTCGGGGAACCGGTTGAAGGGCAGCACGACCTCCTTGACCGCCACGTAGTCGGAGGTGTGAGGCAGCCCGCCGGAAGCGGCCGGCAGCATGCCCTCGGCCCTCAGCTCGGCCAGCGTCGCCCCGACCATCACCCGGGCCGCGACCATGGCCAGCGGCACTCCGGTGGCCTTGGCGACGAACGGCACCGTACGCGACGCCCTCGGGTTGGCCTCGATCACGAAGACGTCGTCGGGTCCGGATCCGCCCCAGCGCGACGGCGTTCGCAGTGGGCTGTCCCCATCTCGCCTCACGGCGAACTGCACGTTCAGCAGGCCGGTGACGTCCAAGGCGGCCGCGATGCGGCGAGTGTGCTCGCAGATGACCGCGACGACATCGTCGCTCAGCGTAGTGGGCGGGATGGTGCAAGCCGAGTCCCCCGAGTGCACGCCGGCCTCCTCGACGTGCTCCATCACCGCGCCGATCTGAACCTCCCCGGTGCGGTCCCGCACCGCATCCACATCCACCTCGGTGGCGTCCTCCAGGAAGCGGTCCACCAGCATGGGACGCTGCGAGGCCGGCCCGCCCTCCCGGCCGAGGGAGCCGAAGTCGGCCAGTTCGGCGATCGCGGCCGCGAGCTGATCCTCGTCGTAGACGATGGCCATGGCCCGGCCGCCGAGCACATAGGACGGGCGCACAAGCACCGGGTAGCCGACCCGGCCCGCCACCTCCAGGGCCTCGGCGCGGCTCGTGGCCGCGCCGCCCGGCGGCTGCGGAATGCCCAGGCGGGCGCACAGGGCGTTCCAGCGCTCGCGGTCCTCGGCCGCCTCGATCGACGCCGGCGGGGTGCCCAGCACCAGCTCCGGCGGGAGGCGGGCGGCCAGGGCCAGCGGCGTCTGCCCGCCCAGAGAGACGATCACGCCCACGGGATCCTCGGCCGCGATCACGTTGGCCACGTCCTCTGAGGTGAGGGGCTCGAAGTAGAGCCGGTCGTTGGTGTCGTAGTCGGTGGACACCGTCTCCGGGTTGCAGTTCACCATCACGGTCTCGTAACCGGCGGCCCGCAGGGCCTGCCCGGCGTGGACACAGCAGTAGTCGAACTCGATGCCCTGGCCGATCCGGTTGGGGCCGGAGCCGAGGATCAGCACTCTGGGCTTCTGGGCCGCCCTTGTCTCGTCGGTGTCCTCGTAGGTGGAGTAGTGGTAGGGGGTGGTCGCCTCGAACTCGGCCGCGCAGGTGTCGACCGTCTTGAAGGTGGGCAGCACCCCGGCAGCCTCCCGCGCCGCCCTGACGTCGGACGGCGAGGTGTCCCACAGGTATGCGAGTTGGGCGTCGGAGAAGCCGAGCCGCTTGGCCCGGCGCCACGTGGCCCGACTCATCGCCGATGGCTCCGTGGCCTCGAGCGCCCGTCTCTCGGCGCAGATGCGGGCGATCTGGTCGAGGAACCACCGGTCCACGCCGGTGGCCGCGTGCACGGCCTCGACCGACTCGCCCCGGCGCAGCAGCGCCTCCAGCTGGAAGATCCTCTCCGGTGTGGGGACGGCGGCGGCCGCCATCAGGTCGGCGTCACCGAGGCGGTCACAGGCCGCCTCGGCAGGGTCGGCGTTGAGTCCCAGGCGGCCCTGCTCCAGTGAGCGCAGGCCCTTCTGCAGCGACTCGCAGAACGTGCGGCCGATGGCCATCACCTCGCCGACGGACTGCATCGAGGTTCCCAGCTCGGTCGAGGCGGCCTGGAACTTCTCGAACGCCCATCGGGGGATCTTGGTGACGACGTAGTCGAGGGTCGGCTCGAACGACGCCGGAGTCACCTCGGTGATGTCGTTGGGGATCTCGTCGAGCGTGTAGCCCACCGCCAGGCGAGCCGCGATCTTGGCGATGGGGAAGCCGGTGGCCTTGGAGGCCAGCGCCGAGGAGCGGCTCACCCGGGGATTCATCTCGATGACCACTTGGCGACCGGTGGCCGGATCGACCGCGAACTGCACGTTGGACCCGCCGGTCTCCACCCCCACCCGACGCAGCACTGCGAACGCCGCGTCGCGCATCCGCTGGTACTCGGGGTCGCTGAGAGTCTGCGCGGGGGCGACGGTGATGGAGTCGCCGGTGTGCACCCCCATCGGGTCCAGGTTCTCGATGGAGCAGACCACCACGCAGTTGTCGGCCCGGTCGCGCATCACCTCGAGCTCGAACTCCTTCCAGCCCACGATCGACTCCTCGACCAGGATCTCGGAGATGGGGCTGGCGTCCAGCCCGGCCGCGGCCACCCGCTCGAACTCCTCGGCGGTGGTGGCGATGCCCGCGCCGCGGCCGCCGAGGATGTAAGCGGGGCGCACGATCACCGGAAGGCCCACGGACCGGACCACCTCGCGGGCCTGCTCGACGTTCTTGGCTATTCCCGAGCGGGGGACGTCCAAGCCGATCTCGAGCATGGCCTGCTTGAAGAGCCGGCGGTCCTCGGCGGTGGCGATGGCGGCCGCGTCGGCCCCTATCAACTCGGTGCCGGCGGCCTCCAGGACGCCGTCGGCGACGAGCTCCATGGCCAGGTTCAGCCCGGTCTGGCCTCCGAGGGTGGGCAGAACGGCGTCGGGACGCTCACGCTCGATGATGCTGGCCAAAACCGCGGCGTCGAGCGGCTCGACGTAGGTGGAGTCGGCCACGTCCGGGTCGGTCATGATCGTGGCCGGGTTGGAGTTGGCCAGGATCACCCGGTATCCGTCGGCCCGGAGCACCCGGCAGGCCTGGGTCCCGGAATAGTCGAACTCGCAGGCCTGGCCGATGACGATGGGTCCGGAGCCGATTATCAGGATCGACTCGATGTCGTCACGCCGGGGCACGGCATCGGCCTCCGGGGGTCTGATTCATCTCGTCACGCCGCGGCACGGCAGCGGTCCATCATCTCGGCGAAGTCAGCGAAATGGTGCCGGGCGTCATGGGGCCCCGGTCCGGCCTCGGGGTGGTACTGGACGCCGAAGGCGGCCTCGCCGTCGACCGCCAGGCCCTCCAGGGCATTGTCATTGAGGCACAGGTAGGTCTCGGTCACGTTCGGCACCGACCCTGCTTCCACCGCGAAGTTGTGGTTCTGGCTGGTGATCTCGATGCGCCCGGTGGCGGTGCAGCGCACGGGCACATTGCCGCCGTGATGGCCGAAGCGCATCTTGAAGGTGCGCCCGCCGAGGGACAGCGCCAGCAGCTGGTGGCCCAGGCAGATCCCGAAGACCGGGACCTCGCCGACGAGGCTCCCTATCGCCTCGACCACCGGGCCGGCCAGTTCCGGGTCGCCCGGTCCGTTGCTGAGGAACACGCCGTCGGGCTCTGACGCCAGCACCTCCGCCGCGGGAGTGTGGGCGGGCACGACGGTCACGGTGGCCAGCTCCCCCAGGCAGTGCAGGATCGTGGACTTGATGCCCAGGTCGTAGGCCACCACGTGGCGGGGGCCGCTGCCCACTGTGTAGGGATGCCCGGTGGTGACCTCGCTGACCAGATCGACGCCGCTGGTGCCGGGCTCAGCGCGAGCCGCGGCCAGCAGAGTGCCCTCGTCGGCCGTGCCGAACGCTCCGGGCATGGCTCCTGCATCGCGTATGCGGCGGGTGAGCCGGCGGGTGTCGATCCCGGTGATGGCGGGCACGCGGTGGCGGCACAGGTAGTCGTCGAGGCTGCCGGTCGACCGCCAGCTGCTCGCCCGCCGGACCAGATCTCGCACGATCACACCCCGGCAATGAGGCCGAGGCGACTCCGAGTCGGACTCGTTGGTGCCGTAGTTGCCGATATGGGGATAGGTGAAGGCGATCATCTGCCCCGCGTAGGAGGGATCGGAGATCACTTCCTGGTACCCGCTCATGACCGTGTTGAACACGACCTCGCCGGAGGCGACCGCGGCGGGCGCGCCGGCGACCTCGCCCTCGAACACCTCCCCGTCGCTCAGCACCAGCAGGGCGGGCTCCGGCGCGGTCATCGCTGCGGCTCACCGTCGATCACGACCGGCTTGCCGGCGAGCCGGGTCATCGCTGCGGCTCACCGTCGATCACTACGGGCTCGCCGGCCAGCAGAGTGTGGCGGACCCGGCCCCGCAGCGTCCGTCCCTCGTACGGGGTGTTGCGACTCGGGCTGGCCATGGCCGCGCCCGACACCGTCCAGGTGGCCTGGGGGTCGATCACGCACAGGTTGGCCGGTGCTCCGGGCACGATCGGCCCGCCGTGGCTGTCGTCGATGGAAACGAGGGCGGCCGGCTGCCACGACATGAGGGCCAGGACCTGCTCGACGGGCAGGTCCAGCTCGGTCAGGGCCAACCCCAGAGCGGTCTCCAGACCCAGCATTCCCGGGGGCGCCGAGTCGAACGGCCTCTCCTTGTCGGTGCTGGTGTGGGGGGCGTGGTCGGTGGCGATGGCGTCGATGGTCCCGTCGGCCAGCCCGGCCCGTATGGCGACCACGTCGTCGTCGGTGCGCAACGGCGGATGGACCTTGAAGACGGTGTCGTAGCCGGCGCAGCTTGCGTCGGTGAGGGTGAAGTGGTGGGGGGTGGCCTCCGCGGTCACCGGCAGGCCGGCCTCCTTGGCCGCTCTGACCATGGCCACCGACCCGGCCGTGGACAGGTGCTGGAAGTGGACCCGTGATCCGGTGAGGCGGGCCAGGGCGATGTCGCGCATGACCATCAGCTCCTCGGCCTCCGAGGGCTGGCCGCCCAGGCCCAGCCGGCTCGACCAGGCGCCCTCGTGCATGTGCCCGCCCGCGCTGAGCTCGGCCACCTCGCAGTGCTGGGCCAGCACGACCCGCCCGCCGCCCGCGAGGTGGTCGAGGCCGCCCGCGTACTCCAAGGCCCGGCGCATGACCTGGGCGTCCTGCACGCCGTCGCCGTCGTCGGTGAACACGCGCACCCCCAGACGCGCCAGCTCGGCCATGGGGGCGAGCTCCGAGCCCCGGCGCCCCACCGTGATGGCGGCCGAGGGATACACGTCACAGCAGGCCGTTGCGCCCAGCTCCTGAACCTCGCGCACGACTGCGGCGCAGTCCATGGGCGGGTCGGTGTTGGGCATGGCCACCACCGCGGTGAAGCCTCCGAGGGCGGCTCCCCTGGCTCCGGTGTCGATGGTCTCGGCGTCCTCGCGGCCCGGCTGGCGCAGGTGGACGTGCAGATCGACGAGCCCGGGGGCGACGATGCAGCCGGAGGCATCCAGCGTGCGGTGGGCGGCCGGGCCGCCGTCGGTGTCCGGGCCGACCGCGGTCACCCGGCCGTCGCCCACCACCACGTCGGCGCGGCGGCTGCCCGCGGAGTCCACCACGGTCCCGCCCCGGATCGCGATCGTGCCGAGGGGAGTCACGGCAGTGAGCCGGGCGCTCATGCAGCCACCTCCCGCTGTCCCTCAGCCTGGTCGAGGCCCGAGCCGAGGAGCAGGAACAGCACCGCCATGCGCACGGCCACCCCGTTGGCGACCTGCTCGGTGATCACCGCGTTGGGCCGGTCGGCCACGTCGCCGTCGATCTCCACGCCCCGGTTCATGGGCCCGGGGTGCATGATGAGGGCGCCCTCGGCGAGGCGGTCGGCCCGGGACGAGTCGAGGCCGTACTCGGCCCGGAACTCCCTCAGCGAGGGCACCAGGGCGCTGGCCTGACGTTCGATCTGCATCCTCAGCAGGTAGCAGATGTCGATCTCGCCGAGGATGGAATCGAAGTCGTGGGTGACGGCCACAGGCCATCCGTCGAGGCTGGAGGGAAGCAGCGGGGGTGGGGCCACCAGCGTGACCTCGGCGCCCATGGCCGCGAATGCGAGCACATCGGAGCGGGCCACCCGGGAGTGCAGGATGTCCCCGACGATGGCCACCCGGGCGCCGTCGAGACCGCCGAGGTGGGTCCGGGCGGTGTACAGGTCGAGCAGCGCCTGGGTGGGATGCTCGTGGCGGCCGTCGCCGGCGTTGATGACCGAGGCGTCGATCCAGTCCCCCACCCGGTGGGGAACCCCGGCACAGGAGTGGCGCACCACGATGGCGTCGATTCCCATGGCGTCGATGGTCTGCACCGTGTCGCGCACCGACTCGCCCTTGTTCACCGACGACGAGCGAACAGTGAAGTTCAGCGTGTCGGCCGAGAGCTGCTTGGCGGCCGCCTCGAACGACAGCCGGGTGCGGGTGCTGTCCTCGTAGAACAGCCAGGCCACGGTCTTGCCCCGCAGGGCCGGGACCCGGGGCATGGCCCGCTCGCTCACCTCCGCGAACGAGTCGGTGAGGTCGAGGATGCGCTCCATGTCGGGACGGACCAGATCGTTCATCGACAGCAGGTGCCGCCGCGGCCGGTCGCGGCCTGGCGGGCTCATGGAGTCGCTCCTTTGCGGGCCGCGGGAACGCTCATTCCAGCTCCCCCAGGTACACCCCGTCGGGGCCCACGTCGACCATCTCGGACCGGCTCGTGGGGAGGTTCTTGCCGACATAGTCGGGACGGATGGGCAGCTCCCTGTGGCCCCTGTCCACCATCACCGCCAGTTGCACGGCCCGGGGCCGGCCCCAGCTGTGCAGCGCGTCGAGCGCGGCCCGCACGGTGCGACCGGTGAACAGGACATCGTCGGCGAGCACGACGACCTTGCCGTCGAGGTCGGTGGGAATGTCGGTGACGGCCTGGGGCAGCACGGGCCGCAGGCCTATGTCGTCGCGGTGCAGGGCCACGTCGAGCGAGCCCACCGCCACGTTGGTTCCCTCTATCTCCGACAGGGTCTCGGCGATGCGGTGCGCGATGGGGACACCGCCGGTCTGCAGGCCGATCACGACCAGGGACTGCGTGCCGTGGTTGCGCTCGATCACCTCGTGGGTCATGCGCCGGACGGCCCGCTCCACGTCGTCGGCGGTCATGACCCGGGTCCGGGCACGGAACGTGCCGCTGGTGTGAGGCACCGTGAAGCGGCGTTCTCGTTCGGCCATGCTGTCCTCCCCGTTCGGGCCTCACCGGACCCGTTTCACGGTCGGGCGGCGACGGTATCACCGGTCGCGGCCAGTCGCGCGCATGGCTGACTCGAGCTTTGTGACCTCGTTCTTTGGCGCGCCCGTGATGCGCTACTGGACGGACTCGACCCGCAGGCGTTCGATCCTGAGCGCCTCCTCCAGGCGCGGGTACGGCGACGACAGGCACACACGGGCTTGGAGGTGGACCGCGGCCGCCAGAACCTCGATGCCGAGCAGGTTGAGCCGGTGGCGGTGCCGGAGACTCCCGATGAGAGGTCCCAGGGTTCCCAGGCTCTCCAACCCGATCTCCGGGGGCAGTTCGAGCAGTTTGGCGAGGGCTCTGCTCCGCAACGCCGGAGGCTGGTCGGCGAACACGCTGGAGAGCGCTCCGGCACGCTCGGATGCGCCCAGCACTGCCTGGCACAGGCGGACGTACCAGCATCCGGTGGTGTAGACCGGCTCGTCCGGCCAGGGCGGGTCGCCGCCCCGAAGCAGCCCAGCCAGGATCCTGTCGTCGACGAGCAGCGTCACTCAGTCGCCAGTTCCCGGTCGCCGAACCCGGTTCGGGCCATGGCCCAGTCGTCCTCGGTGAGGGACTCCAGAAGCTGGCGGCGGAGGCTGGCGATGTCGCCGGGCGCGATCACCACAGCGTCACCGAGGTCGAGGTACGCCACCTCGCCGCCGTCCTGGAGGCCCCAGCGCCGGCGGGCGGACGCCGGCAGGCTCATCTGCCCCCGGGCCGACACCCTCAAGTCTCCCGTGTCCGCCATCCCTCCACCATATCCCTCTATCTTACAAGGCGAATTCCAACATTGCATTGTATCACTGGTCTGGCCGTCGTAAACCGCCTGAGCAGCTCACCGTCGCACCAGGGTGATCGGACAATTCGGCCCGGGCGCTCCGGCCAGCCGCGCATCCGCGGTCAGCAGCGGGCATTCGAGGGCCTCCGCCAAGGCCACGTAGCTGGCATCGTAGGCGGAGAGATTGTGGCGCAGAGCCCAGATCCTGCTGGTCAGTCCGTGAACTGCGAGACGCGTCAATCCGAGCCGGCTCCACTGTCGCACCGCCGCTTCGGTGTCTGCGGACTCCACCGAGCCGCTAGCCGCCAGCTTGCGCAGGGCCTGGAGAACCTCTGCGTCGATCAGGTGCGGCGCGGCGAGACTGTCCGCACTGAGGTACCGACGAGCCTCGCCGTCGCGCAGCAACGCCCCCACGGCCGCCGACGCGTCGACGACTATCACCTCTCAGCGCGGACCTCGTCCAGCGCGGCCATGACCTCGGACATGGGAACCTCCAGGTCGGGAAGGTCACCCAGCAGGGCGGCGTTGTGGGCTCGGCGGGTCGATTCGGCCAGTTCTCGGACGGCCATCCCGGAGACGGAAAGGCCCTCTCGAGCAGCCAGCAGCTTGAGACGGTCCAGGACATCGTCGGGAACGTTTCGCAGGTACAGCGTCTTCATGTTGCAGAATGCTAGCACATGAGTCGCATGCCCTCGCGGCCGGCCCTGTCTCGCAGCGATCCTGCTTCCGCCGCACCAGCGCTCTCCCGACCATCGAGAACCCGAAGGTCGCGGGTCGGCGCTCCGAGGCGCAGAGGCTGCCGCGGCGGTCCATCCGTGCATCCCGCACCCGCACAGACCATGATCTCATCCGTGGGCTTCGCGGCAATCACCGACCGTCACTGCATCCACCTGGAAGGCCGGCACCCGGTCAGGCTCCACTCAACCGCCTCGTTCACGCCTCGCGGCGGGTCAGGCGGAGAATGCGCTCGCCGCGACGAGATCGCCCCGAGGACATCCTCGGGTCCCACCATGTGGCCATGGCGATGAACGGGCACGTGTGACTGCCGCCGGCTCCCCGTCGGTCGTCCTGTTCGACTGGAACGGGACCCTCCTCGACGACATGGAACGGGCCCGCATGGCAAGCAGCCTGATCCGCGAGCAGTGGGCCGGACTTCCAGGCCTCACGCTCGAGGAGTTCCGGGAGGCCTGGTGCCTGCCGCTCTCGGATCACGTCAGGCGTCTGGGCGTTCCCGACGATCGCCGCGAGGACGCGGCCCGGGCCTGGAGCACGCACCTCGCAGCTCTCGACGCCCCCCTCTCCCCCGGAGCGTCGGCCACGCTCGAGGCCCTGCTGGACGAGGGCATCACCATCGGGGTGGTCAGCTCGGCCAACGACGAGGCCGTGCGGCGCGACCTCCGAGACCACGGTCTCGATCGACGATTCGACAGCATCCACTGCGGAGTGATCCAGAAGGGCGACGTGGTCAGTCGCTACGTGGAGGGCGCGCCGGCCGGTGCGGTCTGGTACGTGGGCGACACCAGGTTCGACATGGTGCAGGCCCGCGGGGCCGGCTCGATCGCCATCGGATACACCGCCGGCTATGACGCCGCCGACGCGCTGCACGACGGCGGGGCGCACCACCTCATCGACAGGCTGGAGGACCTGATCGCTCTCATCGCCCGCGCGGAGCCAGATCGCCGCTAGCACGTCCGATCGGTCCGCGAGCGTCGAGTGCCCGGGCAACCGGCCCTGGGGCCGTCGGCCGGCGGTGAGCCGACCGCGTCCGATCGGTCCGCGAGCGTCGAGTGCCCGGGCAACAGGCGGGGTTGTACGCTCGCCGGCACGATGCACGACCAGCACCGGCTGTCCGAGACCGTCGAGTACGTGGCCCTGCAGCGCCTGCAGAGCCGGTACGCGGACGTGGTGACCCGCCGCGCCTTCGGCGAGCTGTCCGCCATGGTGCGCCCCGACTGCCCGATCGTCGTGGACGTGCGCCACCGGAGGTTCGAACTGACCGGGCCGTCCGAGTACGGCGACTTCATCGCCCGCCAGATCGAGCGCTTCTCGCTGTTCGAGTTCGTGCTGCTCAACACGGTCATGCGCATCGACGCCCAGGCGGGCGTCGCGGCCGCCAGGGTGTACATGCAGGAGATCCGCCAGAACGTCTCGGACGGTCGCCGCACCGACGCCTACGGCGTGTACCACGACCGGCTCGAGCGCGACGGCGAAGGTCGCTGGTGGTTCGCCAAGCGGCACTACCGGAGCCTTGCCCGCACCGCCGAGCCCCGCGTCGCGACCGACTACGACGTCTTCGACGTCGGTGCCATCGACCTCGAGGACATCCTCGACAACGGCTAGCCGGAGCCCTCGCTGATGCGGGTGCGGGCAAAGACGAGTCGCGGCGCATCCCCCGGACCGTGGGCGGCCCGCCGGGAGGCGTCGACCCTGCGCATCCCGGCCCGGCGGGCGACCGCCGCCGACGCCGGGTTCTCGGAGTCGATCTCGGCCATCACCGCGTCCAGCGGCCCGTCGGCCAGCACCCAGTCCAGCACCAGCCGGACCGCCTCGGAGGCTCGCCGTCGGCCCCGCCAACCCTCCGCGATCCACCAGCCGATCAGGGCCGCCCGCCGGACGGGGTCGAGCCGGCTCAGCCCCACCTCGCCGATCACCTCGCCCGACGGCGGGTCGGTCACGGCCAGGTCCACCGAGCGCCCCTCGGCCCAGGCCAGCTCGCGCTGCGAGATCCAGCGTGCCGCCGCGGCCTCGTCGGCCGGTTCGGGCACGTCGAGGCGCTCCCGGATCGCCGGATCCCGCCAGGCCCCGGCCAGCACGGGAGCGTCAGCGGCCCGCCACGGCCTCAGCAGGGTGGTCGGACCGGCGAGGCGCCGCACGTCAAAGACCATGCGGGCAGTCCCACCAGCTCCGGCGGCCCCGCTCCACCCCTCGCGGACCCCCGGCATTGGTGCGCCTACCCGCTCGGCTGCTCGGCACGGACCTCGTCGGCCACCGCCCGCAGCACCCCGTTGAGGAAGCGGGGCGAGTCGCCGCCGCAGTACTGGGTGGCCAGGGCCACCGCCTCGGACAGCACGACACCGGTCGGAACGTCGTCACGGTGGGCCAGCTCCCAGGCCGCGATCCGGGCCAGCACCCGATCGATCACCGCGAGGCGCTCGACGCGCCATCCCACCAGATGCGTCCGCAGCAGGCTGTCGAGATGGTCGCGGTCGGCGTCCACCCCCAGCGCGATCTCGACCGCGTATCCCGACGGCGGGACGGCCCGGCGGTCCAGCGCCTCCTGTGACGAACCGCCCGCGATCTCGGTCTCGTAGAGCACGGCCAGCGCGTCCTCGCGGGCTTCGCGGCGGGTCCCGAAGCCGGGAACGCTGGTCAAGGGGGTCGCCGCATTCCCGACCGGGGTCAGGCCCGCCCGATGTATGCCGCGGACCGGGTGTCGACCTTCACCCGCTCCCCGGGAGACACGAACAGCGGAACCTGCACCACCAGTCCCGTCTCCAAGGTTGCCTGCTTGGTGGCGCCCGAGACCCGGTCGCCCTGGATACCCGGCTCGGTCTCGGCGATGGCCAACTCGACGGCTGCGGGAAGGTCGGTGCCGACGATCTCGGTGCCGTGCATCAGCATCACCGCCACCGAGCCCTCCACCAGGAACTGGGCCGCGTCACCGAGTACCTGGGGCTCCACCGTGAGCTGGTCGTAGGACTCGTTGTCCATGAAGACGAGGTCCTCGCCCTCCCGGTAGAGCAGCTGCATCTCGCGCTTGTCGATGGTGGCGCGCTCGACCTTCTCGCCGGCCCGGAACGTGCGGTCGACCACGGCCCCGGTCCGGGCGTTCTTGAGGGTGGTGCGCACGAAGGCATGTCCCTTGCCCGGCTTGACATGCTGGAACTCCACCACGCTGAACAGGTTCTGATCGATCTCGAGGGTCATGCCGTTGCGGAGATCGTTGGTCGTGATGGTGGGCAAGGTCTGCTCCTTGTCGGTTCTCGGTAGTGGGGACGGTCGCCGCTCTCAGGCCGGCAGCGGCACCAGGGGAGTCTTCGGATGGAGCGTAAGCGGGCGATGCCCCGAGTCGGTCACCACCAGCAGGTCCTCGATCCGGACACCCCCGAACCCGGGAAAGTACACGCCGGGCTCGACGGTCAGCACATTGCCGGGCTCGAGCGCCGCAGCCGAGCCCGACGCCACCCGCGGCAGCTCGTGGATGTCCAGCCCGACGCCATGGCCCGTGCCGTGCACGAAGGCGTCGCCCATGCCGGCGCCGTCGAGGACCGACCGGCAGGCCGTGTCGATCCGACCCGCCTCGACGCCGGGCTCCACCGCGGCCGCGCCGGCCGCCTGGCTGCGTTCGACGGCCTCGAGCATGGCCGCAGCCCGATCGCTCGGATCACCCAGCACGAATGTGCGGGTCATGTCGCTGCGGTAGCCGTCCACCAGCGCCCCGACATCGATGATCACCAGGTCGCCGGACTCCAGCCGCCGGCCGGTCGGCGCGGCGTGGGGAAGCGCTGCATTGGGACCCGACGCGACGATGGTGTCGTAGGCGGGTCCCGACGCTCCGGCCGAGCGGATGGCGCCGTCGAGAGCCCGCTGAAGGTGCGACTCGGTCGTGCCGGGCCGCAGCATGGGCACCACCGACGCCAGGGCCCCATCCGCGATGTTGGCGGCCGCCTCGATACGGGCCAGCTCGGCCCCGTCCTTGACGGCGCGCAGCCTCTCGACGATCCCCGACACCGGCACCGTCTCCGCGGTGACCGCCTCGCTCCAGCGGATCTGCTCGCCCCAGGCGACACGGTCCTCGATGCCGACCCGAGCCGAGGCCCCGAGCCGGGGCGCGGCCGCCTTGGCCGGGTCGCGAGCCACGACGACTTCGATCTCGCCCGAGCAGCCGGCCTCTCCGATCTGGGCGGGGGCCTGCTCCTCATAGCGGGCGTCGGTGACGAGCAGCGCCTCATCCGCCCCCAGCACCACGACCACGCCGTTGGAGCCGGTGAAGCCGGTGAGCCATCGGACATTGGCCGGCTCGACGATCACCGCTGCGTCGACGTCGGAGCCGGCCACCCGGTCCCACAGCCGACCGAGCCGCCCGCCGGTGCGCAGCGGAGGCAGGCTCGCAAGCACGCCGGCCTCGCGGTCCGGCCCGCCCGGCGGCCCGCTCATCGAATCGCGGCCAGCGCCTGCCGGAGCACCGCTTCGGGCACCGGGGTGACCGGCTCCACCCCCCGGGCCGAGTCGAGCACCAGTGTCAGGCCGTCGACGGCCTTCTTGTCCCGGCCGAACAGGGCCAGCAACTCGTCATCGTCGAGCAGCGCCGGCAGCCGGGACGGCAGCCCGTAGCCGGTCACGACCCGGCGATGGTAGGCCACCCGGTCGTCGTCGATGCGGCCCATTGCGGCGGCCACCTCGGCCGCGTAGACTAGGCCCACGGCGACCGCCTCTCCGTGGCGCAGGTCGAACCGTCCCGCGGTCTCGATGGCGTGAGCAAGGGTGTGGCCGTAGTTGAGGATGGCCCGGCGCCCTCCCTCGCGCTCGTCCGCGGCGACCACATCGGCCTTGATCCGCACTGCGGCCGCGATCCGCTGCGCCAGGTCGAGGGCGTCCAGGCCGTCGCCGCCGAGGAAGTGGTACTTGGCCAGCTCTCCCTGGCCGCTGCGCATCTCCCGCGGCGGCAGCGTGGCCAGGACTTCGGTGTCGCACAGCACGGCGTGGGGCTGCCAGAAGGCGCCCACGAGGTTCTTGCCCTCGGGCAGGTTCACACCGGTCTTCCCGCCGATGGCCGCATCCACCTGGCCCAGCAGCGTCGTCGGCACCGACACGTAGCGCATGCCCCGGTGGTAGACCGCGGCCACGAAGCCGGCGACGTCGGTGACGACCCCGCCGCCGACGGCAACGATCACGTCGGAGCGGGTGAACCCCGCCGACGACATGTCCCGGCAGAGCCGCTCGACCACGGCCAGGCACTTGGCTTCCTCGCCGTCGGGCACCTCCAGGACGGACTGGTCGAGTCCGCTCTCGACGTGCCAGCCGACGTTGGGCTGGGTGATGACCGCGGCGCGGCGGGCACCGGTCGGGACGACTGAGCTGAGGCAGCTCCGGACCCCGGCTCCCACGTGGACGTCGTAGGAGCGGTCGCCCAGGTCGACGCTGACGACATGGGGATCGGGGGCGTTCGAGGACACCCGAGCAGCCTAGCGACGCGCCGACAGGGCTCTCGAGGGACGGCGGGAGCCACAGGCGAACCGTCCTCGCCCACTTCGTCGCCCCGGCCTCGAACGGCGAGAGCGCCTCCGTGACCAGCGCCTGCGAGCGTCCGCAGGCAGGTGAGATCCTGTCGCGTCGCAGCGGCGTGAATCCCGCTCTTGTTCGCTGCGCTCACGGGCCGCTCGGGCCACGGCCTCGCACCGTGTGGGCCGCGTGGTCCCGCCTGTTCGCTCGGCCTCTGCGACGATCGCGGACTCAGAGGATCAGCGCCTCCGGAAACAGCACCGAGATCATCGTGCCCGCGGCCAGTGCCGGACCGAAGGGGAAGACCGTCTGGAGCAGCCCCGGGGATGGCGGGGAGGCCCGCTCACAGCCCGGACCGGGCCGCGGTTCCGGGCGCCTGCGGCGGAGCACAGCCTGCGCCAGGCCCATCGCCAAGCCGATCAGGCAGCTCAACAGCAGCGCCTGGACCGTGAGGCTCACCACGGCCCACCACTCCGGGTGCGAGGAGTACGCTGCCCAGCCGAGGTGCAGCCCGAGCAGCGGGGCGAGCTTGACGTCGCCGAAGCCGAGCCCGCCGGGCCTCATCTCGTGAGCGGCCCAGAGGACCGCGCCGTAGCCGAGTCCGGCGGCCACCGCCGCGACGATGGCGCCGGGCCGGGCCGAGGCGATCGACGCCGCCACGACGGCAGCCAGACTCGCGGCCGAGGCCGGGAACACGATGGCGTCGGGCAGCCTGGCGCAGCGCAGATCGACGATCGACAGCGTCAGCAGGGACACGGCGGCCACCAGCGGCGGGACCGCGCTCCAGCCCAAGCCGAAGCGGGCCACCACCGCGGCCAGCAGGACCGCGGCCGAAACCTCGATCAATCCGATCGGGCGGCGAACGCCGCTGGGCGGCGCGAAGCGACCGGCCACCACCGCCGCCAGCCGCCCGGCAGCCAAACCGCCGACGAGAGCCAGGACGAGGTTCGCCGCGTTCACCCCTCGCACGATAGGGATCGGGAGGGCGGGCTCCCTAGGCGCCGGTGGCGGCTCGGCGCATCGCCTCCACCGGCGCCTCGGTCCCGGTCCACAACTCGAAGGCCGCGGCGGCCTGGTGCACCAGCATCGACAGCCCGTTGTGGGCCTCCACGCCCTGCTCGCGCAACGCGGCCAGCCAGGCCGTCTCGATCGGCTCGTACACCAGATCCACGGCCACCTGGCCCGGACGCAGCACAGTCGGGTCACAGGGCATCGAGGCGTCGGACCCCATGCCGATGGAGGTCGCGTTCACGACGAGGTCCGCGGCCGCGATGTCCTCCATCGACCCGACCCGTCCGCGGCGACCCGACCCGCTGGCGGCATCGGCGATGGACGCGGCTGCCTCCGCCTTGGCACCCGTGCGGTTGATGACGGCCACGTCGGCCGCGCCGGCCGCGGCCAGCCCCCAGGCCACCGCCCGGGCAGCCCCTCCGCCGCCCATCAGAGCAACCCGCAGACCCTCCGGCGAGAGCCCAGTGTCGGCCTGCAGCCCGGCCACGAAACCGGAGGCGTCGGTATTGGCCGCACGGAGGCGGCCATCGGCCAGCGGCACGATGCAGTTCGCCGCGGCCAGGATCTCGACCTCAGCATCGGCGGTGTCCGCCGCCGCCGCCGCCTCGGCCTTAAGGGGCATGGTCACCGACATGCCGGCCAGGCCGAGAACCCGCATCGCTTCCAGCGCCTCGGCGCCCTTTCCCGCGGGGACCTCGAAGGCGGTGAACACCCAGTCGATGCCCGCCGACGCGAACGCGGCGTTATGGACAGCCGGTGACCGGGAGTGGCGAACCGGGTCGCCGATCACCGCAGCCACCCGCCGCGCCGGCATCAGCAGTACCCCAGCTCGCGGCAGATCTCCACGTATTCCAGGTGCTCCTCGTAGGTGTCCGAGAAGTGGTGGGCGCCACGGACTCCCTCCTCGTCGGTGCGCACATAGAAGAGCCAACTCCCATCTTCGGGCTGCAACGCAGCGATCAGCGACGCCTCGCCCGGCGCGGAGATCGGGGTGGGCGGCAGACCGGTCACCGCACGGGTGTTCCACGGCGAGTTCCGCTGGATGTCGGCCGAAGTGAGGTCGGCGCACGACTTGCCGGCCGCGTAGCACGCGGTGGCGTCGATGTCGAGGCGCATTCCCTCCTCCAGCCGGTTGTAGATCACCCGGGCGATCTTGGCCCGATCCTGCTGCAGCAGGGCCTCCTCCTCGACGAGGCTGGCCACGATGACCAGGTCATAGGGCCGCAGGCCCAACTCGACGATGTCGGGGTGGATTCCGGGATCCTCCAGCAAGCGGGCGAGCCGCCGGTCGAACTCGTCCGACATCCTCAGCAGGAAGCCTTGCTCGTCGGAGAGGTCGTCGGCGTTGATGTCGTAGGTGGCCGGGAACAGCATTCCCTCCAAGCTCCGGGCGCGAGCGTCGTCGGGAAGGTACGACGCCTCGCTGACCAGCGACACGTAGGCCGCCTCGAGGTCGTCCCGCTCGAAGGAGGGGTTCTCCTCCAGCAGGCGCGGGACCATCTCGATCCACCGCAAACCCTCGGGGATGCGGACCAGTTCGAAGACTTCCGGCAGCGGCCCGGCATCGAACACCGTGCGGACCGAGGCGAAGTCCATGTTCTCGTAGAGGATGTAGTCGCCGGCCTCCACCGCGACGACGGAGTCGCAACCGAGGAACCCGGTGATGGTGATCTCGCCGTCGCAGCGCAGCCAGTAGCGGAAGACGGTGGCGTTGGAGATCACGCCCTCGCTCTGCAGATCTCCCGCGATCTCGTTGACAGAGGCGCCCTGGGGGATGGTCAGCTCGATGGCGTCGCCGGGCAGGCCCTCGGGTGTGATCTGGGCGTCCATCCACCCGTAGACGCGGCCTCGCACCCACAGCACGGCCAGGATGACGATCACCCCCAGCACCACCAGGCGGATGAATCCGCCCCAGAACGGTCGGTAGCGGACCCAGTTGCGGTCGTCAGCGTCGTAGACCGGATCGACGAGCGGGTCGTCCCCGAGCTCCTCCTCAACCACGACCATCGCGCCGTGGTCCACGGTCGACCAGCCGCGCTGAGCAGCAACGGTGCGTTGCTCGTCGCGGCGGGCCCCCTTGCGGGCTGCCTTCCGGTAGGACCGCTCGGCCCGAACCGCGGTCCGCTGGGCCCGGCGATCGGGTCGAGCCTTGGGAGGCCTGGGGGTCTTGGGCGGCCTGGGGGTCTTGGGCGGCCTGGGGGGCCTGGGGGTCTTGGGCGGCCTGGGGGGCCTGGGGGGTCTATCCGGCGGGGCTCCCGGCGGACGAGGCGGCGCGGCCGGTGGCCGGGGATCGGCGTCGGGGCGGCCCGTGATGAAGTCGGACAGCTTCGACGGGCGGCGACGGCGGCTGCTGTGCTCAGCCACGGTCAGCCACGGGGCATTCCTGCGTCGAGCCAGGACTGCAGCATCACCGCGGCCGCCACCTGGTCGACAACGCCGCGCCTTTCAGGGCCCTTCATCTGCTGCTCCATGAGGCTCCGCTCCGCGATGACGGTAGTCAGCCGTTCATCGTAGGAAACGACGGGCACGGCCAGGAGCCGCTCGAGACGGTCGATCTCGGCGCGGGCTCCCAGCGCGGCGGGACCCTCGGTGCCGTCGAGGGAGATCGGCAGCCCGACCACCACGATCTCGGCCTGCCATTCGGTCACCCGGTCAGCGAAGGCCCTCAGGTCGCGTTCGGGATCGCCGCTGCGAACAAGCGTCTCGACCGGAGTCGCTACCCTCCCCGCCGAGTCGCAGACCGCCACACCGACCCTGCGCTCTCCCAGATCGAGCCCCAGGGCCCGCACGTCAACTGATACCAGCCGCGGCCCGAGCCAGGTCGAGGGCCTCGTCAAGGCGGCCGGCGTCCCGGCCCCCGGCGACGCACAGGGCGGCCGCCGACTTTCCACCGCCGCCGATGGTCTTCTTGGCGTCGCTGATCAGGTCGCCGGCGTGCAACCCGCTGCCGTCGGCCGCGGCGGCGGCCAGGGCGGCTCCACCGGAGTCGAGCGCTGTGCCCAGGACGACCGCCCGCACGCCGTCGATGTCGCGGATCGACACCGCCAGGTCCCGAAGGCCGTCGCGGCCCACACCGTCCACGCGGGCCACCACCACTCCGTCCACCGCCTCTGCGGCCAGTTCCGGAGCCCGGCCGAGAGCCACCCTGCGCCGCAGTTCGCTCACCTCGGCCCGCAGCGCCTTGGTCTCGCCCTGGCGCTTGGCCACCCCGTCGGCCAGCTCGGCCGGGGGCACCCCCAGCGAACGGGCCACATCCGCTATGAGCGACTGCTGGCTGCGCAGAAGGGAGAGGGTGTCGTGGCCGGTGATGGCCTCCAGCCGGCGCATGTTGGCACCGATCGATGCCTCCGACGTGATGTGGAAGGCACCGATGTCGCCCAGAGCCCGCACATGGGTGCCGCCGCACAGCTCCACCGAATGGCGGCCGGCCTCCAGCACCCTCACCACCTCGCCGTACTTCTCGCCGAAGAAGGCGATGGCACCCAGTTGCTGCGCCCGGTCGAAGGTCGTCTCGAAGTGGCGGCATGAGGAGTTGTCGAGCACCTCGGAGTTCACCAGGTCCTCCACCCGGGTGATCTGCTCGGGTGTGAGGGCCTCGTAATGGCTGAAGTCGAAGCGGAGCCGGTCGGGGCCGACCCAGGACCCCTGCTGCTTGACGTGCTCGCCGAGGATCTCCCGCAGCGCCCAATGCAGGATGTGGGTGGCCGTGTGGTTGCGGCGGATGCCGGCCCGGCGCTCGGAGTCCACGGCCGCGGTCACCCTGTCGCCGACCTGAAGCTCTCCCTCGACGGGCTCGACGATGTGGACGTGCAGCTCGTCCACCGCGTACACGGTGTCGACGACCCGCGCCCTGGCCCCGGTCGCTTCGCATGAGATCACGCCGGTGTCGCCGATCTGGCCACCGCTCTCGGCGTAGAACGGCGTGCGATCCAGAACGACCCGGCCGTCGGAGGCGTACAGCACCTCGCCCTCAGACGCCAGCTCGGCCCGTCCACAGAACTCGGTCGGACCCGCGGCCGACAGCAGGGCCACGAAGGGCGTCACATCGTCGGCGGCGGCCACCGAGCGGGCGCTGCGGGCCCGCTCCTGCTGCTCGGACATCGCGGCCGCGAAGCCCTCGGTGTCAACCTCGACGCCCCGCTCGGCCGCGATCTCCACGGTGACCTCGAGGGGGAAGCCGTAGGTGTCGTGCAGCAGGAAGGCGACGTCGCCGTCGATCCGCTCGCCGGTCGCCAGGCCGGCCATGCGCCCGTCGAGGATGGCCTGTCCGGTGCGCAACGTCTGGCGGAATCTCTGCTCCTCGCGGTCGATCACGTCGCGTACGTAGCCGTGGTTGCGGGCCAGGTCCGGGTAGGCCTCGGCCATCACCTCCACCACGGCGTCGACCATCCCGCCCATGACAGGCTCCTCCACGCCGAGCAGGTAGGCGTGGCGCACGGCTCGCCGGATGATGCGCCGCAGCACGTAGCCGCGGTCCTCGTTGGAGGGGAACACCCCGTCGCTCACCAGCAGCGACGTGGACCGGGCGTGGTCGGCGAGTATGCGAAGCGACACGTCGCCGGCCTCGGAGGCGCCCAGCTTGGCCCCGGTGAGGCGCTGGGCCGCGTCGAGCAGGGCCACGAACTCGTCGGTCTCCCACACCGAGTCCACGCCCTGGAGCACGGCCACGGTGCGCTCGAGGCCCAGGCCGGTGTCGATCGAGGGCTTGGGAAGCGGAACCTCCTCGCCGTCGGGGGTGCTCTCGAACTGCATGAACACCAGGTTCCAGACCTCGACGAAGCGCTCCTCGCCGCCGTGGGCGGGACCGCCGTCGGGGCCGTAGTCGGGCCCCTTGTCCCAGAAGATCTCCGAGCACGGCCCGCAGGGACCGACATCGGCCATGCGCCAGTAGTTGTCCTCGCCGAGGCGCTGGATCCGCTCGGCGGGCACGCCCACCTCCTCGCGCCAGATGGCCTCGGCATCGTCGTCGCTGTGGTGCACCGTCACCCAGAGCCGCTCGGGGTCGAGGCCCAGCACGCCGGTGACGAGTTCCCAGGCGAAGGCGCAGGCGTCGGACTTGAAGTAGTCGCCGAAGCTGAAGTTGCCGAGCATCTCGAAGAAGGTCAGATGCCGGGAGGTGCGCCCGATCTCGTCGAGGTCGTTGTGCTTGCCGCCGGCCCGCACGCACTTCTGGACGGTGACGGCCCGCGGGAAGGGGGCCGGCTGCTCGCCGGTGAAGTACGTCTTGAACGGCACCATGCCGGCCACCGTGAACAGCAGGGTGGGATCGTGGGGGATCAGGCTGGCCGAGGGATGGTGGGTGTGGCCCCGCTCGACGAAGAAGTCGACGAAGGCCTTGCGAACCTCCGCCGCGGTCATCGCCTTCATCGATCGCGCGCTCCGGAGTCCGGTCCGGTGACGTCGTCGTCGCGCAGCTCCGACTCGGTGTCGTGCATGGTTTCGCGCCCCTCGGCGACCGCGTGCTTGATGTCCTCGGCGATCCGCCGGGCTTCGCGCCCGAGGTTCCTGGCGCTGTCGGCCGCGGTCTGCTGGGCCCGCTGGGCGGCCTGCTTGGACCGGTCGGCGACCGCGCTGCGCACGTTGGCGGGCGCGTACCGCTCGGCGGTCTGGCGGGCCTTGCTGCGCACCCAGGCGGCCGTGCCGAGGCCGGCCGCGTAGCCCGCGCCGAGCCACCACAGACGCCTCATCGCCGTCGCCTCGGGGTCGGGCGGGAGCCTCCGGGTTGGCTCCGTCGATCCGGCCCGCCCGGCGGTGAGGCCGGAACGGACACGGTCGCCGGGGTCTCCGGACTCGATGCCAAATCGAGGGCGCGCCGATGGCGGCGCCGGTCCCGCAGGCGGCGCCCGGCCTGACCTGCGCCCGACACCAGCGACAGGCCCTTGATCAGCGGCGGGGCGAACGCCCGGTGGGTGAGCCGGCTGGCGTGGTCGACGGTGGCGGCGATGCGCTCGGCCCGCCCGATCACGCGGTCCACTCGGTGCAACTCGGCGTCGGCCTTGGTGACGGTGGCATGGAGGTCGTCCACCATCGGCAGCGCCGAGTCCCGCAGGTCGTCGACCACGTCGCGCAACTCCCGCATGGTCCTCACCAGCGAGATCACCGCCACCGTGAGGACGGCCACGGTCGCCAGGCAGACGACCGTCACGATCACGGCGGCCAGATCCACAGCGGTCACCCCGTCAAGATACCGGGTAGCCCGGAGGCCGAGCGGGTGGACCGCGGGTTGCCCGAGGCGCCGAGCGAGGCCGTGGGCAGTGTCTCCGGATTTGGGCGGCCCGTGAGCGCGGCGAACAAGAGCGGGAGACGCAACGCCTCACCGCGAAGCCCGGAACGTGTCGACTCGGCTGCCTACGGGTGTTCGGGGCCGGGCCTGCGCTCGGACAGGGCGGCCTCGGCCCCGTGATCCGATGGCTCGTAGTAGACGTTGCCGGCGATCTCGGCGGGCCGGTGCTCCTGGGCGACCCAGCCGTCGGGGTGATCGTGGGGGTAGCGGTACCCGTCTCCGTGGCCGAGGGACTCGGCCCCCTGGTAGTGGGCATCGCGCAGGTGCATGGGCACCTCGCCCGCCCCGGCGGTCCTGGCGTCGGCGACGGCCCGTCCCAGTGCGACGTACACCCGGTTGGACTTGGGTGCGGTGGCCAGGCGCACAACGGCGTGGGCCAGGTTGAGCTGGGCCTCGGGCAGGCCGACGTACTCCACGGCCCGGGCGGCGGCGTCGGCCACCAGCAGGGCGCCGTCGTCGGCCAGGCCGACGTCCTCGGAGGCCAGGATCACCAGCCGCCGGGCGATGAAGCGGGGATCCTCGCCGGCTTCCAGCATCCGGGCCAGCCAATAAAGGCCGGCGTCGGCGTCGGAGCCCCGGATGCTCTTGATGAAGGCGCTGATCACGTCGTAGTGGCCGTCACGGCCGTAGCGCACCGCCTTGGCGTCGGCGGCGGCCTCGGCGTCGGCCAGCGTCACATGGACCGGACCGGGCGGCGCGGCGCCGGATCGGCTGTCGACCCGGCGGCCGGCCAGCGCCACGGCCACCTCTATGCCGGTGAGGGCGTGGCGGCCGTCGCCGCCGCTGCGGGCCGCGAGATGCTCGACGGCCTCATCGTCGGCGGTGGCCTTCTCGGCGGCCAGGCCCCGATGGACCAGTTCGACGAGCGGCTCGTCTTCGAGCGGGTTGAGGCGGAACAGCGTCGAGCGGGACATCAGCGGCGGGTTGACCTCGAAGTGCGGGTTCTCGGTGGTGGCGCCGATCAGCACGATCAGGCCCTCCTCCACGGCGGGCAGCAGGGCGTCCTGCTGGGCCTTGTTGAAGCGGTGGACCTCGTCGAGGAACAGGATCGTGCCGGTTCCCTGAGTGCCGAGGCGGTCCCGGGCCCGCTCGATCACAGCCCGCACGTCCTTCACCCCGGCGGTCACCGCGGACAGCTCCTCGAAGGCCTTGGCCGTGGTGAGCGCCACCACCCGGGCCAGCGTCGTCTTGCCGGTGCCCGGCGGCCCCCACAGGATCACCGACGACAGCCGGTCGGCTTCGATCAGCTCCCGCAGCGGCCGCCCCGGCCCGACCAGATGGTCCTGGCCCACGATCTCGTCCAGGGTCCGGGGCCGCAGCCGGGCCGCCAGCGGAGCCCGGCCGCGCAGGCGCTCAGCCGCAGCCGCATCGAACAGGTCAGGTGCCACCCCTCGACCCTACGCCCTCAGTCTGTGACCGAACTGCGCTTCCTTGTCCGCGCCCCGCCGGTCCACACCAACGAGACCCCGAGGGCCAAGGTGACCGCGCCGAGAGACAACACAGACTCGGTGACGGTCACGATGTCGCTGGTGGAGTGGAAGGTGTACTCGTCGGGCCGCCATGACGCCGGGTCCTCGTGGAGCAGCAGATATCCGAAGGCGAGCAGCACCGCGGCGGGGAGCACCGTCGACAGGCAGAGCTCCTCCCAGCCCAGATACCGCTGCCGCCCGGCGCCGAGACCGATCACTCCCCTAGCGAAGAGGAGGATCGCGACCGGCAACAGCAGGATCGTCACCGCGGTGACCATGCACATGAGCCCGAGCGTCGCGCTCGAAGTCGCCATGAGGGCCGGCCGGCCACGGCGCCCGCCCAGGAAGGCCAGGACACCCAAGGCGCTGTATGGAAGCCCGACCGCCAGCGCAGCCAGTTCCGCGTTGGGAAGCCCCTCGTCGGAGCCCAGCCAGCGGATCGCCACCAGCCCCAACCCGGCCATGACGAAGATCGGGCCGGCAATCTCCTCGAGCCTCTGGGGCCACGACCGGGGCTCACCAATCGCCGGCCCAAGATCGTGAGCCGCAGCCGGGCCCTGGACATCGCCGCCCACTTCCTCATTCTAGGCCCCTGGACATCCCAGGTCAATCAAGGCTGTGGTAGCCCGGCCACCATTGGGAGCAGCTGGATATATCCAACTAGATAGTCAGTGGATATACTGACGGGGTGACCAAACGACTTGTGGACATTGACGACGACCTGCTCGAGGAGGTCCGCAGCCTGATCGGAGCGGCCACCATGAAGGAGGCGGTGAACGGAGCCCTCCAGCATGTGGTCGACTTCGACCTGCGTCTGCGCCATGTCCGCCGGCTGCTGACCATGGACGGACTCGATCTGGCCGACGACCAAATCATGCGCGACGCCTGGCGGTGAATCCGAACTATCTGGCGGACAAGAGCGCTCTGGCGCGAATCACGCACGCCCCGGTGGCCGAGCGCCTCGTTCCCCTCCTCCTCTCCCGGCAGGTCGCTACCTGTGCCGTCATCGACTTGGAGGTTCTCTACAGCGCTCGCTCGCTCCGCGACTACGAGGCGACCCAAGTCGAGAGGGCAGGCCTTCCCACGCTGCCTCTGACTGAAACGGTTGGAACCCGCGCGCTGGAAGTGCAGCACCTGCTAGCCCGACGAGGCCAGCACCGCGTGGCTCTGCCCGACCTCTTGATTGCAGCAACGGCAGAGATCAATGGTGTTGCCGTGATCCACTACGACCGTGACTACGACCGGATCGCCGAAGTGACTGGCCAGGCCACCGAGTGGGTGGCCCCCCGCGGCTCGATCTGAATCGCGACATCCGCGACGCACGCGCCCCGGTACCCCATATCAGGCGGGGGGAAGGACTCTCAGGCCGAGTTCTTGCAGGTGGGTGTCGGCAATGGGGCTGGGGGCGTCGGTGAGAGGGTCGGCGCCGGACTGGGTCTTGGGGAAGGCGATCACCTCGCGGATGTTCTCCTCCCCCACCAGCAGAGCGCCCAAGCGGTCCAGGCCGACCGCGAATCCGGCGTGGGGCGGGGCGCCGTAGCGGAAGGCGTCGAGCAGGAAGCCGAAGCGCTCCTGGGCGTCGTCGGGTGCGATCCCGAGGACTTCGAAGATGCGCTGCTGGATGTCGCGGCGGTGGATCCTGACGCTGCCCGAGCCGAGCTCCCAGCCATTGAGCACCAGGTCGTAGGCCTGGCTGCGGAGGCCCAGCAGCGCCTCGCCGTCGAGCGGCTGTCCCGACATCAGCACCGGCAGGTCGTCCTCGTGGGGCATGGTGAACGGGTGGTGCGACGGGATCGGCTCGCCCTCGGCGTTGAGTGCCTCGAACAGCGGGAAGTCGACCACCCACAGGTAGTTGAAGCGGCCGTCGTTGACCGGCGGGCGGCCCAGCTCCAAGCGCAGCAGCCCCAGCACGTGGCGGACCAGCGGTCGCTCGTCGGCCACTAGGAACACCATGTCGCCGGGGCTGGCGTCCAGGGCATCGATCACCGCGGCGCCTTCGGCGGCCGACAGGAACTTGGCCACCCCGGCGTCGAGGGCTGAGCCGCCTGTACCGGCGGCCACGACCCTCATCCAGGCCAGGCCCTTGGCTCCCCAGCGCTGGCAGGTCGCCACCAGCTCGTCGACCCGGCTGCGGGGCAGCGTCTCGGCTCCGCCCATGAGGCAGATCCCCTTCACGCACGGCGCCTGGAACACCCGTGCCTCGGTGTCGGCGAAGACCGGGGTGAGCTCGGCCAGCTCCATGCCGAAGCGGGTGTCGGGCTTGTCGGAGCCGTAGCGCTCCATGGCGTCGTGCCAGGTCATGCGGTCGAAGGTGCCGGGATCGTGCCCGGCTACCGCGACGGTGGCCTCGGCCACGGCCCTCGTGACGAAGCCGAGGACATCGTCGCGGGTCGCGAAGGACGCCTCCACGTCGAGTTGGGAGAACTCGAACTGGCGGTCGGCCCGCAGGTCCTCGTCGCGCAGGCAGCGGGCGATCTGGTAGTAGCGGTCGACTCCGCCGACCATGGTCAGCTGTTTGAAGATCTGCGGGCTCTGGGGCAGGGCGTAGAACGAGCCGGGCTCCTTGCGCGACGGCACCACGAAGTCGCGGGCCCCCTCGGGGGTGGAGGCGATGAGCATCGGGGTCTCCACCTCGACGAAGCCCTGCGCGTCCATGGCCCTGCGTATGGCCCGGTTGAGCGCGGCCCGGGCCCGCAGGTTGCGCTGCATACGGGACTTGCGCAGATCCACGTAGCGGTGGCGCAGGCGCAGTGTCTCGTCCACGTCGGTGCGCTCGTCGAGGGGGAACGGCGGCGGCTCGGCCCGCGACAGCAACTCGACCTCGCAGTCCTGGAGCTCTATCTCGCCGGTGGCCAGCGCCGGGTTGGCGGTGCCCTCGGGGCGCAGCGTGACGGTTCCGATGATGCGCACCACGTACTCCGAGCGCAGGTCGCGGGCGCCGTCCACCACGCACTGCAACACACCGCTGTGGTCCCTCAAGTCGATGAAGGCGAGGTGCTCGCTGTGCTCGCGACGGCGGTCCACCCAGCCGCACACGGTGACGGCGCGACCCGCGTCGCCGGATCCGAGACGGCCGCAGAGATCGGTCCTCATGGACGTTCCATCGATGTTGCTCATGTCGCGGCCCCCGCCGAGGCCCCTGCCCCGAACTGGCAGCAATCTGCACGCATACCGGGCAAAACGCTGCCAGTTCCCACCGAGACCACAGCCGACGACCCGAACTGGCAGCAATCTGCACGCATACCGGGCAAAACGCTGCCAGTTCCGAAGAGGACTCGGGTGATCATTGGACGCCCCCTGTCAACAGCTCGGTCACGGCCGCCACGAGATCGTCGGCCGCCACCTGCCGCTGGCCACCGCCGGGACGCATGTCGCGCACGGTGGCCGTGCCCGCGGCCTGCTCGTCGGGGCCGACGATGACCGCCACTGTGGCCCCGGAGCGGTCGGCCCGCTTCATCTGGGCCTTCATGGAGCGGCCGTCGAAGGCCCGGTCCACGCCGAGGCCGGCCTGCCGGAGCCGGTCGCAGAGCACCACCGCGCTGCGGCCGTCGGCCACGTCCACCACGAAGACCTCGACCGGCGGCGCAGTGCCGCTGAAGGCGTCCTCGGCGTCGCAGGCCAGCAGGATGCGGTCCACGCCCAGGGCGAAGCCGATGCCGGGGGTCGGGGGCCCGCCCAGCTCCTCCACCAGCCCGTCGTAGCGGCCGCCGCCGCCCACCGCGTTCTGGGCGGTGTCGAGCGCGTCGGCCACGAACTCGAAGGTGGTGCGGGTGTAGTAGTCGAGCCCGCGCACGAGACGGGGCGACACCTCGTAGACCGCGTCGAGGCTGTCGAGCCCGGCCCTGACCGCCGCGAAGTGCTCGGCCGAGGCCCCCGAGAGGAAGTCGGCCATCACCGGCGCCTCCGCGATCACGGGCTGGTCCTGCTCCCGCTTGGAGTCGAGCACCCGCAGGGGGTTGCGCTCCAGGGTCACCAGGGACTGCTCGGAGAGTTCGCCCCGCCGGTCTTGCAGGTAGGCGGCCAGCGCGGCGTTGTAGGCCGGGCGGCTCTCAGAGTCACCGAGACTGTTGATCAGCAGGCGCACCTGCCTCATGCCGAGGGCCTCGTAGAAGCGCACACCCAGTCCGACCACCTCCACGTCTGCGTGGGGGTCGTCGGTGCCGAGGGTCTCTACTCCGACCTGCTCGAACTGCCGGTAGCGGCCGGCCTGGGGGCGCTCGTAGCGGAACTGGGGGCCGGAGTACCAGATCTTCCAGGGAGGGGTGGGCCGGTGCTCGGCGAAGGCCCGGCACACGCCGGCGGTCAACTCGGGGCGAAGGGCCAGGTGGCGGGGAGGGTCGCCCTTGTCGAAGAACTCGAACAGTTCCTTGGTGACGACGTCGTTGTTCGCGCCGAGACGCTGGAACACTCCGAGCTCCTCGAAGATGGGCGATTCCAGCAGCGAGAAGCCGCTGCGGTCGGCCAGATCGGCGAACACGCGCACCAGCCCACGGCGCCGGGCCGACGCCGGCGGCAGGATGTCGCGGGTGCCCGCAGGGGCACGGAACAAGGGCTGGGCCACGACCCCCGAGGCTACCGCCGCCCCGCTCGTGCAAGGGTGGCTCCAAGCCGCGTCACGACCCCGAGACGGACCCGAGTTCGAGCGACATCTGGACTGCCGCCAAAGCGAAGCCGCCGAGGCGGGACCAACACGCCGACGGCGCGGTGTCGGCAGAGGCGCAGGGTTCGGCGGGGTCTCGGGTTGAGCCTCGGTGTCAGCGGCTGCTAGGACACGGCGGTCGTCACGGTGACGGCAGTCTCGGCGGGCGTGGCCGGCTCCCACCCTGTGCCGCTCCACATGAACAGGAACGTGGTTGCTTTCCCGATGCCGAAACCCTCCTCTACCCAGACATCGACAGCTGCGACATCGTCCGCGGGGAAGTGAGTGCGGACCACGTCAAAGAGAGTGGCCCCGCCATAGGTGCCACTCGGCCCAGTCGCATCCTGGAGTTCTTCGAACGAGAGAAACTCGACATCTGTTCCGAACGCATCCTCCAGCGCAGCCCTCAGGTCGGGGCCCGCATGCAGGTACGCGTACACGGTCTTCGTGTCACAGGACGCCGCCAAGCAGGCCGCAGACAACGCTCGGGCCCGGATCTCGATTCTTGTCGCTGGGGACAGATCCGGGCTGCTCTGGATCTCACTTGTCGTGGGTTGGGACGGATCCGGGCCGCTTGTGTCGCCGTTGCCACGCCCGCACGAGGCAGCGAGGATGCTCACGGCGACGGAGACGACCAGTATGGGACCGACACGGGTGCTGGCAGCCCTCACAGCCCTTCGCCAACCCCAAGTGGCCGCTGGGTCACATCGTCCACACAGTGTAGGAACACCCTCCCAACGAGCCGCCAGACAAGGTAGCCGACGCCCAGAGCGAGCGCATGCGCGATTAGGGGTGCTCCCGACCAGCCGACGGTCGGGTTGCCCAACCACATGTGGCAGCGCTCCCAACTCGGAACCCCGCCCTCATCATCGCAGCCCGGGTCATCGCCAGAGTCGGAGCCGACCCCGAGCACGCCGACGAACCCGCCCTACTGCAGATGGCCCGGGGCGTGCCTGTCGACCTGTTCGGGCGCATGACCCGCCAGTACGCGGCCCAGAGCGACTCGTGTGCCGAGCACAACCGCCAGCACGCCAACCGCTGGGCCTCGCTGGTGCAGGACCCCGACGGGTCATGGCGGCTCTCGGCCTACTACGGCCACGACACCGGCAAACGCATCAGCGTGGCCTTCAACCAGATGGTGCGCACCTACCGCAACCGCGTCGCCGTCAACGGCATAGACCGCACCGACAGCGGCACACCGGCGCAGCGCCGCGCCGACGCCTTGGCCAACCTCATCACCGGCGAGGGACCCCACAACCGACCCGACACCACCCTTCTGGTCATCGCCGACTACGACACCGTCTCACGCCAGCTTCACAACCTGCGCCACGACGACGCCACGCCCGTGCCCGCGGACCGGATCGCCAACATCGCCGCAGAAGCCAAGATCCTGCCCGCCATCTTCAACGCCGACGGCGACCCGCTGTGGCTCGGACGAACCCAACGACACGCCAGCGCAGGCCAGCGCATCGCGCTCGCAGCCCGCGACGGCGGCTGCGCCAACTGCGCCGCGCCCGCCGAAGGAAGCGAACCCCACCACATCGAATGGTTCAGCCGCGGCGGAGCCACCGACATCGACAACCTCGCACTGCTGTGCGAACGCTGCCACCACCTCATACACGACGACGGATGGCAACTCCACCCCAACAACGGCCAACTCAGACTCCGGCCACCCGCACCGCCGTCAACACCAACCCGACCCCGCCACAACACCCAACCCCAGCGTGACAACCACCCCAGACCCCAACACAACCCAATCCTGCGAACCTGACCACAGCGAGTTTGGCAGCAAGTGCGAAAATATGGTGCTTGCAAGTGCGAAAATATTGAGTTTCGGAGCGCTGGATCAGGGAGATCAGGCTGGGGTTGGCCCCTGCGACCGTCTTGGAGTTCAGGTCGACCGGAGGCGGTCAGGCGGATCCCGGGTTACGGCCGGGGAGGACCCGGTAGGCCTCGAAGACGGCTTCTAGGGACAGGACCAGCGACAGCACCGAGTCGAGCTGGGACAGGTCGGCCAGTTCGAACTCGAAGTCCATGCGGGCAATGAAATCGTCGCCGGTTTCGGCCTTGGCGCTGATGATGCTCAGCCGGTGCTCGGCCAGCACATTGCTCACATCCCGCAGCAGGCCGGGCCGGTCCAGCGCATGCACCGAGATCGTCGTGAAGAACTTCCCGACGAAGTCGGTGTCCCACTCCACCTCGATCAGCCGGTCGGTCTGGCCCTCCGCTGGCCCGATCACGTTTACACAGTCGGCCCGATGCACAGACACGCCCGGGGCCCCGGGTCACGAACCCATGATTTCGTCGAGCGGGGAACCGGCGCAGGATGAACTGTCCCGGCCTGGCACGGCGGTCATAAAGCATGACGCATCGAATTCCAAATCCGCGGCGCCACCGATGGCGCGAAAGAGGGTTCGCTGCCCTGTCACAGGGGTCCGCTACTGTCGGTCTCATGGAGTCTCCAGGCGTACCCCACGGTCGTCCGGCCGTGCCGTCTGCCCCGGATGTCGCCCTTACGCAGCTTCTGCAAGAGGTTGTCGTCTGGGGGGACGCCGGGGAGTGGCTGCCGAGCCTGCCGGATGGAAGCGTCGACCTGTTCTTCACATCGCCACCCTATGCGGACGCTCGTTCGTACTCGGAGATCCACCCGGACCACTACGTCGAGTGGTTCCTGCCCTTCGCCGCCGCGATGCTTGAGGCGACCGCCGAGTCCGGGTCGTTCGTGCTGAACATCAAGAACCGCGTCGCGAGCGCCGGTTCGCTCCGGGGACAGCGACACCCCTACGTGTACGAGTTGGTGCTGAGCATGCAGCGGATGGGCTGGCGGTGGATTGAGACCTACATCTGGTCGAAGCCCAACGCCATCCCCGGTCGCTTCGGACCGCGCACTAAGGACAGCTTTGAGTACGTCTACCACTTCGCCAAGGGTCCGAAGCCCTACTTCGACTTGGACGCCGTGCGGGTTCCGTACAAGGCAGACCACGCCGAGATCAATCGCCGACGCCTGGACGGCAACGGGCGGCGCAACACGGAAGCCGGCTTCGGGCGCGACAGGCGCAAGACTTACGACAAGGGCGGCGCTGACCCGGGAAACGTCGTCGAAGTGTGCCAGACGTACAACCAGCACAAGGGCCCCGCGGGACAGCACACGGCAGTTATGCCCGAAGGGCTCGCGGCGTTCTTCGTGAAGGCGGCCTGCCCGCCTGACGGCTTGGTGGTCGATCCGTTCGCGGGGTCGGGAACGACGGTTGCCGTCGGTCGCCGACACGGACGACGATCAGCGGGGATCGAACTACACCGGGACTACGTCGAGGTCTCTCGCAGCCGCATCGCCGCCGACGAGGCAGACGACCCGCAGGGACAGCTGAGTGTCGCTGTCTGACGACGAACGGAGGATCCTGGAGGAAGCTGGGGGCAACCCCAACCCCGTCGACCGCCAGCGGGCTGTCGGCATCTACCTAAGGAAGACCGGCCCAGACCGAGCGCGGGCAGCGGACCTGCTGGTCAAGGGCTTTCTCGACCACCTTCGTCCGTCGTTCCACCTGATCCCGAAGGGTGATTCGATGGCCGACGAGGAGAGCTTCGCCGATGCATACGCATCATTGGCTGACGGAACCGGAGACTTCTCGCGTCCAGACGCTGAATCGCTGGCCGAAGTCCTGCAGCGCACTCCAGCCGCATTAGCCCCGCTTCGGATGATCGTAGGGCTGACCCACAACGAACTCGCTGTGGCGATCAGGCTCACAAACCCAGATGCTGGCGTCAGCGGAGAGGCTCTCAAGAAGTTCGAGCGAAGCCCCGCTCCTGAGCAGGCCTCCCCGAGGCATGAACGATTGGCCACAGGCATCGCTGGCGCAATCACCGCTGCGATGAGCCGAGAGATCCTGGCTGTCCCATCAAGTGCCGCGGTGCACTTTCATTCGAAGCTGGATAAGCGCGACACCCGTGATGGCTGGTCGAGCGTGCGCGCCGACTCAACTGGTGTCCCGTACTCGGCGCTGCTCTACCAGCGATACGTGGGAGGGGTCTGGAGGCAGGTGCAGGATGCCTATTCGGAAGTGAAAGGCGACGCCGTTCTTGAGTTTCCGTTGCGCGACCTACTCGATGAGCACGGCATTCCCTATCACCACACGAGACCCGGTGCCTCGGGTGCCCGGGAGACTGCCGAGCGCTACGGCATGTCGCCCGGTCCTGACTTTGTCATACCAGACGAGTCCCCGACCCTCGTGGTCGAGTCGAAGGTCGGAGAGGACGGCGGAACTGTCCGCGACAAGGCCGCTCGAATCAAGAGCATGACAAGCGCCGCGGACCACAGGGGCCTGAAGGCATGCGCACTGGTTGACGGCAAGGGCTGGACCGAACGCACGACAGCTCTCCTAGAGGTCATCGTCACCACTCAGGGACGCACCTACACACTTTCGACACTCGACCAGATCCTCCAGTTGCCAGAGATTCAGGCGGTCTCCCACGGAGCCTGAGCGTCCCTGGGTTCGCTGTTTGGCTATGACGGACGCCTGCTCGTCTGAGTGCTGAATCGTTGGAGGGCTAGGGAACCCGGTCTATCATCGGAAAGCGGGCTGGGCTTGCCTGCGGCCGTTCTGGAAGCTAGGTCGAGCGATTGTTGCGGCCGGGGAGGACCCGGTAGGCCTCGAACACGGCCTCCAGGGACAGGACCCGCGACAGCACCGAGTCGAGCTGGGACAGGTCGGCCAGCTCGAACTCGAAGTCCATGCGGGCGATGAAGTCGTCGCCGGTCTCGGCCCGGGCGCTGATGATGCTGAGACGATGCTCGGCCAGCACGTCGGTCACATCCCGCAGCAGGCCGGGACGGTCCAGCGCGTGCACCGCGATGGTCGTCGAGAACCGTCCCGCGAAGTCGGCGTCCCACTCCACCTCGATCAAGCGGTCCGTCTGGCCCTCCACCAGGCCGATGGCGTTCACGCAGTCGGCCCGGTGCAGCGACACGCCCCGGCCCCGGGTCACGAACCCGATGATCTCGTCGGGCGGCACCGGCGCGCAGCACTGCGACAACCGGATCAGGATGTCGTCGAGACCCTCCACGTGCACGCCCACGTCGGCGTCGCTGCGCCGGTGCCCGGCCCGGCGCCGGGCCGTCGTGGGCAGGCGGTCCCGTTCAGCCTGCTCGCCGGCGTCGTCGGCATCGTCGCCCCGCAGCGCCCGGGCGAAGCGACCGGCCACCGACGACGCCGACTGGTGGCCCTCCCCTATCGCCAGGAACAACAGATCGGTGGAGCTGTAGTTGAGTTGCTCGGCGACGGACTCCAGCATCTTGTCCTTCAGCAGGCGCTGGGCGGGAAGGCCCTCGCGTCTCAGCGCCTGGATCAGGTCGTCGCGGCCGTTCTCGATGGCGTCGGCCCGGCGCTCACGGGAGTACCACTGCTTGATCTTGTTGGCGGCCCGGCGGCTGGCCACGAACTTCAGCCAGTCCCGGCTCGGCCCCGCGCCCTCGGTGCGGGTGGTGAATATCTCCACCACGTCGCCCGACAGCAGGCGGCTGTCCAGCGCCACCAGCCGGCCGTTCACCTTGGCGCCCACGCAGGCGTGGCCCACGTCGGTGTGGATGGTGTAGGCGAAATCCACCGGCGTGGCCCCCACCGGCAGCTCGATCACCTTGCCCTGGGGCGTGAACACGTACACCTCGTCGGTGTCGAGCTCGATCTTGAGGTTGGACATGAACTCGGCCGGATCCGACGTCTCGGACTGCCAGTCGACAATGCGCGACAGCCATGCCATCTCCTGTGACGAGTCGTCCTTGTACTCCCAGTGGGCGGCCACGCCGTGCTCGGCCCGGTCGTGCATCTGGCGGGTGCGGATCTGCACCTCCAGCGTCTTGCCCTGGGGCCCCACCACCGTCGTGTGCAACGACTGGTAGAGGTTGAACTTGGGCATCGCGATGTAGTCCTTGAACCGGCCCTGGACCGGTCTCCAGGTGGCGTGGATCGAGCCCAGCGCGGCGTAGCAGTCCCGCACCGAGTCCACCAGCACGCGGATGCCGATGAGGTCGAAGATCTCCTCGAACGAACGGCCCTTGACCACCATCTTCTCGTAGATCGACCACAGGTGCTTGGGCCGTCCGGTGACATCTGCGTTGATGCCCAGCTCCGACAGGCGGGACTCGACGTCCCCCAGAACCTGTTCCAGGTAGATGTCGCGCTCGGGGGCCCGTTGCTGGACCATCTGGTCGATCTCGGCGTAGCGGCGGGGCTCCAGAGCCGCGAAGGCCAGGTCCTCCAGCTGCTGCTTGACGTCCTGCATCCCGAGGCGGTGGGCCAGGGGCGCGTACACGTCGAGGGTCTCGCGGGCGATGTAGTCCTGCTTGAAAGCGGGCAGAACCGCCAGGGTGCGCAGGTTGTGCAGCCGGTCGGCCAGCTTGATGATCAGCACCCGCAGGTCCCGGGCGATGGCCACGATCATCTTTCGAACCGAGGCGGCCTGCTGCTGCTCGCGGGTGTCGTACTGGACCCGGTCGAGCTTGGTGACCCCGTCGACTATGCGGGCGACCTCCGGACCGAAGTCGGCCTCGATGACGGCCAGGGCCACATCGGTGTCCTCCACCGCGTCGTGCAGCAGCGAGGCGGCGATGGTGACGTCGTCGAGCCCGAGCCGGGCCACGATGGCGGCCACAGCCACCGGATGGCGGATGTAGGGCTCCCCCGAGAGTCGCATCTGGCCCTCGTGGGCCTTGGCCGCGACGTCGAAGGCCCGAACGATCAGGTCGGGTGAGCCGTCACGGTGACGCTGACGGTAGAACTCCAGCAGCGGAGCGATCTCCGCGGCTGCGGGCCTCCGGGCTCCCCGGCGCCAGGGCAGGACCCGGGTGACTGTCGCCACTAGACCGGGCGCGGGGAGGCGGCTGACCGTCGCATCACAGTGGTGCCATTCCCGCTCTTGTTCGCTTCGCTCACGGGCCGCTCGGGCCCTGATGCCGGCTCCCTCCGAGTCGAGAGCATCCCCGGACTCAACGCCTCTTCTTCTTGCGGGGACGGGGGGGAATGGCCCCGGACGCCGCCGGTGCCGCGGGCTGGGAGGCCGGACCGGCCCGGCGAGCAGTGGCCGACCGCTTGGCGGCCACCGATGTGCCCAGCACCGCGTCGTCGGCCTCGACGGTGCGGGTAGGTCCGCCGCCTGCGCCGCGGCGCAGGCGGATCCTCTCGGCGATCTCGATGTAGGCGGGCTCGCGCTCCTTCATCTTGGCCACCACCGCGGCTGCTACGAACAACGAAGAATAGGTGCCCACCACGATCCCCACCAGCAGAGCGATCGCGAACTCCTGCAGCGTCACCGCGCCCAGCACGAACGAGCCGATCACCAGCATCGACGCCACCGGGATCATCGACGTGATCGAGGTGTTGACGGAGCGCATCAGAACCTGGTTGAGCGACAGGTTCATCATCTCGGTGTAGGTGTAGCGGCCGGTGGCCGACACCCGGCCGACGACCTCTCGCACCTTGTCGTAGACGACGATGGTGTCATAGAGGGAGTAGCCCATGATCGTGAGGAATGCGATAACCGTGGCCGGCGTGATCTCGAACTGGAACAGCGAGTAGAAGCCCACCGACAGCACGATGTCGTGGGCCACTGCAATCAACGCCCCGACAGCCATCCTCCATTCGAGCCTGATCGCGATGTAAATGGCGACGAGGGCGAAGAACACGATCAGAGCGATCTGGGCGTTGGTGGTCGTCTCCGAGCCCCACGACGGGCCCACGGTGGTGACGCTCACCTCGTCGCCGGTGACACCGGTCAATCCGGCCAGGGCGCCGCGAACGCTGTCCACCGCCTCAGTCCCCTCGACGTCGGCGCGCACCCTGATGGTGTCGCCGCCGACGGTCTGGATCTTGGCGTCGGCGGCGCCGGTGCCCCGCAGGGCGTCCCGCACCTCCCCCACCGACAGCCCCGGCGCGGGCACCTCCCAGGATGTGCCCCCCTCGAACTCGATGCCCAGGTCGACGCCCCGCAGCGCGATGCTGCCGAGGCTCACAAGCACGGCCGCCAGCGAACCGATCAGGGCCCGCCGCCAGAGACCGGGGAAGTCGATCTGGTGCTCGCCGCGGTACGCGGCGGCCAACCAGCGCAGCGAAGGACCTGTCATGGTGCCGATCCCGGCTGCCCGGCGGAGGTCTTCGCGAGGGAGGCGGGTATCCCGAAGCGGCCCGGATGGGCGAACAGACCCGAGCCTCGCGACATCAGGCCGATCAGCGGCCCCATGAAGAAGTAGGTCGCGACCAGGTCGAGGATGGTGGCCAACCCCAGGTAGAGGGCGAAGCCCCGCACCGGGCCGGAGGTCAGCCAGTACAGGACGCCGGCCGCGATCAGAGAGGCGAAGTCCGCTTTGACAATGGTCGAGTAGGCCACCGGGAAGGCGCGGTCGACCGCGGAGCGCAGGGTCCGGCCCGAGCGCACGTCCTCCTTGAGGTGCTCGAAGTAGACGACATTGGAGTCGACCGACACACCGATGGCCACGATGAGGCCGGTGACGCCGGCCAGGGTCAGCGCGAGTCCCTGCGACTCGCCCAGCCAGGCGATCATCGTCCACAGCATGGCGCCCGACAGGGCCAGGCTGGCGATGGCCACCAGGCCGAGCAGGCGGTAGTACACGATGAGGTAGGCCGAGACCAGGGCGAGCCCGATGAGCCCGGCGATGACACCGGCGGCCAGGGCGTCGGTTCCCAGCGACGCCGACACGATCTGGCTCTGCTGAGCCTCCAACTCGACGGGCAGGGCGCCGTAGTCCAGCACCAGGGCGAGGTCTCTGGCCTCGTCCTCGGTGAACCGGCCGGAGATGGTGATCTCGGACCGCGTGAACGGAGAGAACACGGCGCTGTCGGTCTGGACCGCCGGCGCGCTCACGACCTCGTTGTCGAGTTCGATCGCCACCTGCCCGGTGGGGCACGACGGGTCGCGGCTGTGGCACCGGCGACTCACCGCGTTGAACAGGTCGATGCCGTCGGGTCCGGGCTTGAAGGTAGGCGCCACGTGCCAGCCGATGAAGGAGTGGAATTGGGCGACCGCACCCTCGAGGCTGTCGCCGGCGACCGCGCTGGGGCCCAGGCGGTAGCGGGCCACGATGTTGCGCTCGTCGTCGTAGTTGGGCAGCACCACCTCGGCGTCGGCGGGGGCCTCGCCCTCGGTGATGGCGTACAGGCCGGCGATGGGGTCCTCCGCAGCTGCCGCGGCGTAGTCCGCCTCGCCGAGCACGCTCATCACGGGGCGGAAGCGCAACTCTGCGGTCTGGCCCACCAGGTCAAGCGCTCGCTGCTGCTCGTCGACGCCGGGCAGCTGGACGAGGATGTTGCCTCCCTGGGTGGAGATCTCGGGCTCGGCGACGCCGAGACCGTCGACGCGGTTGCGGATGATCTCCACCGCCACTTCGAGCTCGTCGGGCTCCGGGGTCCCGGTCGGCTCCAGCACCACGCTGGCGCCGCCCTGCAGGTCGAGGCCGAGAAGGGGCTCGTTGCCGGCGACCAGCGTGTAGACCACGCCGCCCACGGCGACCACGACGATGGCGATCACATAGACGAGCTTGCGGCGCACGGCTCTTCCCGCGGTCTCGCCAGCGGCTCGGTGGAAGCGCTCTAGGCCTCGTCGTCCGCCGGGTCGTCCGCGGCTTCGTCGTCCGGTTCGGCGACCTCGTCGTCAGGCTCAGTCACCTTGCCGGCCACCGCATCCCGGGAGAACTTCAACTCCACACCCGGAGCCACCTCGAGCCACACCACGGCCTCCTCGACCTCGACCACCACGCCGTGGATGCCGGAGTTGGTGACCACATCGTCACCCACTTGCAGGGAGCGCACCAGCTCCCGGCGAGCCTTCTCACGCTTCTGCTGGGGACGCAGCAGCAGGTAGTAGAAGGCGCCGATAACGAGAATGAGGAAGAAGAAGGATCCGATATCCATTCCTGGAGCCTATTTGAAGACGCGGCTGACGCCTGCGCGCAATTCGTCGAATGTTCCTGCCCGCACCGCGGCGCGCACTCGATCCATGAGACGCAGCAGCCACGCCAGGTTGTGAAGGGTCACGAGCCGGGCCGCGGTCGGCTCGTGCGTGACCAGCAGATGCCGGAGGTAGCCGCGGGACCAGCGCCCGGCCGGGCTGTCGGGAAACGAGGGGTCGAGGGGCTCGTCGCTGCCGGCATGGCGGGCGGCCGCGAGGTTGTACCGGCCCCCGTCGCTGAGGACGGTGCCGTGGCGGCCGAGACGGGTGGGCAGGACGCAGTCGAACATGTCGACGCCGCGGGCGACCGCCTCGACGATCCCCACCGGGTCGCCCAGGCCCATGAAGTACCGGGGGCTGTCGACGGGAAGCACCGCGGTGCACGCCTCCAGAGCGGCCAGCATCGCCGGTCGCTCCTCGCCCACCGACAGCCCTCCGACCGCGTACCCGTCGAATCCGATCTCCACGGTGCGCTCGGCGGACTCGCGCCGCAGGTCGACGGCGGCGCCACCCTGAACGATGCCGAACTGGCACTGTCGCTGCGCCGCGTCCCGATGGGCTGCGAACGCGTCGCGGCCCCGCCGGGCCCATGCGGCGGTGCGGCGGACGGCATCCTCGAGCACGGGCCGCTCCGCCACCGCGGAGGGGCACACGTCGAGGACCATGGTGATGTCGGCGCCGATGAGCGCCTGCTCTGTCACCGCGTCCTCGGGGGTGAGCCGGCAGGGCGAACCGTCGTAGACCGATGAGAAGCTGGCGCCCTCGTCGTCCACGGCGGGGTCCAGCGAATAGATCTGGTACCCGCCCGAGTCGGTGAGCACATGGCCGGGCCAGTCGGCGAAGCCGTGGATCCCGCCCAGGCGAGCCACCGTCTCGGACCCGGGTCGGAGCATCAGGTGGTAGGTGTTGGCCAGCACCACCTCCACGCCCAGAGCCTCCAGGTCCGACGAGTCGAGGTGCTTCACCGCCCCCCGGGTGCCCACCGGCATGAAGCACGGCGTGGTGAAGCTGCCCCGCCCGGTGGTCACCGTCCCGGTGCGAGCGTCCCCGCAGGATGCCTCGAGTTCGAAGATGGCGGCAGTCACGACGCTCTCCAGCCGAAATTGATGACGAGACCGCCCCTATAGGACCAATTCCGGCACCAATTTCGTCCCGGCATCACACTGGGGCCGGACGAACCCATCACGACGCTCGGTGGGTCGGGGCAGCCGGCTCGGAGCGGACCACGAACATCGCGTCGCCGAAGGACAGGAACCGGTAGCCGCGTTCGAGCGCCACGGTATAGAGGTGCCGCCAGCGGGGCCCGACGAACGCGTCCAGCATGCACAGCAGCGTGGACCGCGGCAGGTGGAAGTTGGTCATGAGAGCGTCGACGATTCGCCACCGGTACGGCCTGCGGATGAACAGGCTGCTCCGGCCCGACGCCTCGCCGGTGACCGCCCACGTCTCCAGGCACCGCACGACGGTCGTCCCCACCGCCACCACTCGCTCGGCACGGCCCAGCACCTGCTGGGTGCCCTCCGGCACCCGATAGCGCTCAGTGTGCATGTCGTGGTCGTCGAGCCGGGCCGCGGTGACGGGCCGGAAGGTGTCGAGCCCGACAGCCAACTCCACCGCAGCCACCTCTGCGCCCGTATCCCGCACCCGGGCCAGGAGTTCATCGGTGAAGTGCAGCCCGGCCGTGGGGGCCGCCGCTGAGACCGGCGCGCGAGCGTACACGGTCTGATAGCGCTCACCGTCTTCGATATCGGTTGTGATGTAGGGAGGCAGCGGAACGGCGCCGATCTCGTCGAGCACCTCCAGCAGGGGCCGGCCGCCAGTGCGGACGCGCACGATGCGGCGCCCCTCCCCCAAGTCGTCACGCACCTCGACACCCGCCGCAGCGACCTCCGAATCACCACGCACCCCGACACCCGCCGGAGCGACCGCGTTCTCGGGCACGACGATCTCGCCGGGCCGCAGCCGCCGCGAGGGCCGCACCAGCGCCTCCCAGTCGCCGTCGTCGCGTTCGTGCAGCAGCAGCACCTCCACCGCTCCCCCGGTGGACCGGCGCAGCCGCAGGCGGGCCGGCAGTACCCGGGTGTCGTTGACCACCACGACATCGCCAGGGCCGAGCAACCCGGGCAGGTCGCTGACCCGGAGGTGCGACACGCGGTCACCGTGGTCCACCAGCAGCCGGGCCGCGTCCCTGGGCTCGATCGGCGACTGCGCCACCGCATCGGGCGGAAGGGCGTAGTCGAGATCGTCGGGAGTGACCGGCGGCGCCGCGCCCGTTCGCCAGCTTCTGGGCGCGGGCACGGGCGCGTCGGATCGAGCCCGTCTAGCGGTGCCGGACGCCCTTCACCGTGACGCCGGGAACCGTCTCGATGTCTTTGATGGCCGACTCGACGGCCTCGACCAGCGTGGCCGCCTCGCGGTCGAACTCGACGGACCCGTGCCGGATCGTGGCATCGGAACAGCCTGCCTCGTACAGGGCGTCGATCATCTCCCAGGCCAACAGATCGGCACCCTCGGTCTCGATCTCGAAGTGGTGCACACTCGTGGCTCGCTCGACTACGGCGTGCTCCGGTGCCCGGGCTGTGCTCATGATGTCACGCTCCTGCGCTCGCAGCGCCTTATCGCGGACCGTAGTCTACGCGCCTCGTAATGTGCAACGGCCGGCGTCTGATACATGGAAAGAGTGCATTCGAGGTGTCCCAGCGGGCAATCGGCCCGGGCCCAAGCGTGGCTGCTTCGACCTGCCGAGAGATGGATGATCCAGCCGGCAGCCTCCATCTCCCGCACGGCCGCCTCGATCTCCTTGTTCGGATGGCGCGCTCGCGGCATCGGAGGGGGCCCCGGCAGTCAGGTGAACAGGCCGGGCTGGGCTCCCGGGTCGGTCCCGGGCGGCTCCAGGCCCAGATGGGTCCAGGCCGCAGCGGTGGCCACCCGGCCCCGCGGCGTGCGCATCAGCAGCCCCTGCTGGATCAGGTACGGCTCGTACACGTCCTCCACTGTCTCGGTCGGCTCGCTGACCGCGATGGCCAGCGTGGACAGCCCGACGGGACCGCCTCCGAAGCTGCGGCACAGCGCTTCGATCACGGCCCGCGAGGCCCGGTCGAGACCGATCTCGTCAACACCGAAGAAGGCCAGACCGTCGGCCGCGACCTTGGCATCGACCCAGCCGTCGCGATGCACCTCGGCAAAGTCGCGTACCTGCCGGAGAAGGCGGTTGGCGATGCGGGGAGTCCCCCGGGCTCGCCGAGCGATCTCCGCCGCGCCGGGCGAGTCGACGCTCACGTCGAGGATCCCCGCGGTGCGCTCGGTGATCGAGACCAGGTCATCGACGGTGTAGAAGTCGAGTCGGGCCACCAGCCCGAAGCGATCGCGCAGCGGGCCGGTGATCAGGCCGGTCCGGGTTGTGGCCCCTACCAGGGTGAACGGCTCCAGGTCCAGGGGGATGGACCGGGCCGCGGGCCCCTTGCCCAGCACGATGTCGATACGGAAGTCCTCCATGGCCGGGTACAGGACCTCCTCGACCGGCCGGGGCAGGCGGTGGATCTCGTCGATGAACAGCACATCGCCGGGCTCGAGCTTGGTCAGCATGGCCGCCAGGTCCCCTGCCCGTTCGAGAGCGGGGCCCGAGGTGGACTGGAGGTGGGCGCCGAGCTCGTTGGCGACTATGTGGGCCAGCGTGGTCTTGCCCAGGCCGGGAGGCCCGGCGAACAGCAGGTGGTCGACGGGCTCGCGGCGCTTGCGGGCCGCGCCCAGCAGCACGTCGAGATGGCCCTTGAGCTCGCCCTGGCCGACGAACTCGTCGAGGGTGCGGGGCCTGAGAGCCGCCTCGCCCCGACGGTCAGCCGGCAGCGGGTCCGGCGACAGCAGCTCCGCGGCACCGGACTGCGACGATCCGTCTCCAGCCGGTTCAGCCGCGTCGGCGGTCCGGGCCAGCGTCTCGGAGCGGGACATGATCGGCGACCCTACGCTCTCTCGGAGTCAGGCCGCACCGGCCAGGCGCCGCAGCGCCTCGCGCAGCAGCGATCCGGCGTCGTCGCCGGCGGGCATCTCGGACAGCACGTGCTTTATCTCGTCCGCGCCGTAGCCCAGCTCGTCGAGAGCTGAGCGCACATCGGCGCGGGCATCGTCCTGCGCGGTCGTGGCAGCTGGAGCGCCGTCGGTTCCGGGAGGCGCCTCCACCTCGGGCAGATCGAGGCGAGACTTGAGCTCGACCAGCATCCTCACCGCGGTCTTGGGCCCCACGCCGGGCACCAGGCACAGGAGGTCCACATCGTCGCCGGCCACCGCGCTGCGCAGCGCGTCCGGGTGGTGAACGGCCAGGATCGCCAGCCCGAGGGAGGGACCCACCCCGTGGGCGCCGATCAGGGCCTCGAAGGTGCGCCGCTCGTCAAGCGACGAGAAGCCATACAGCGTCTGAGCGTCCTCGCGCACGATGTGGCACACATGGACGAACACCTGCGAACCGACCTCGCCGGCCGCCGCCGCGGTCCGGGGCGTGGCCTGCACGCGGTAGCCGACTCCGGACACCTCGACGATCATCTCGGCGTCGGGCGATCGGGCGAGCAGCGTGCCCCTCAGCGACCCGATCATCGGAGCACGCTCCCCGCCGGGGCCCGCGGGCCCCGTCCGGCCCCGGCCGGGCCGATCCGAGCCAGGTGGCACAGCGCGACGGCCACCGCGTCGGCAGCATCGGCGGGACGCAGCAGGTCCGGGAGCCCGAGAAGGACCCGCACCATCTCGGCCAGCTCCAGCTTGTCGGCGCCGCCCCAGCCGGCCACAGCCTCCTTCACCTCATTGGGCGAGTACTCCACCACCTCGCATCCCGCCGCGGCCGACTCGGCCAGGACCACGCCGACGGCCTGCCCCACCGACATGGCTGTGGCCACATTCCGCTGGAACAGCACCCGCTCCACCGCCACCACGTCGGGCTTCAGCTCCGCAATCAGAGCCCGGATGTCGCTCTGCAGCTCGGCCAGACGCGACGCCCGGTCCATGCCGGCGGGCGTGCTGAGAACGCCGGCGGCCTCAGCAGCAGGACGGCGCCCATGGCGCACCGCGCCGTACCCGCAGCGCGACAGGCCCGGGTCTATGCCCAATACGAACACACGCGCGACTCTATTGACCGTCCGGTACCCGGTCGCGGATGGCGCGTGAGATTCCTCAAGGCGTTCTTCTCGTCCCTAGAACCGCACTCGCGACGTGACGCGGCCGGGCCGGCCGGCTCAGCCGGCCAGCTCCTCTATCAGGTCGTCGCCGATGTCGAAGTTGCTGTGCACGTCCTGCACGTCGTCGAGGTCGTCGATGAGGTCCATCAGCTTCAGCACCGCCCGGGCTGCGCCGGGCTCCGTTACCGCCACCGTGCTGCTCGGCAGCATCGTCAGGTCTGTGCCGGCGACGGTGATCTCGGCCTCGGCCAGAGCGTCGCGGACCGCGTTGAGGTCGCCGGGGTCGGTGGTGACCCGCCACATGTCGCCCTCGACATCGAGGTCCTCGGCGCCGGCGTCGAGAACGACCATCATCAGGTCGTCCTCATCGGCCGCGGCCGACGGCACGAGCACGAGGCCCTTGCGCTCGAACTGCCAGGCGACGGAGCCGGGCTCTGCCAGCGAGCCGCCGTTGCGGGTGAGCGTGCTGCGGACCTCGCTGCCGGTGCGGTTGCGGTTGTCGGTGAGGCACTCGATGTAGAGCGCCACCCCTCCGGGGGCGTACCCCTCGTAGGTGACCGTCTCGTAGCTGACGCCCTCGAGCTCGCCGGTGCCCCGCTTCACGGCCCGCTCGATGGTGTCGAGCGGTACCGAGTTGTCCCGGGCCTTCTGGTACATGGTCCGCAGCGTCGGGTTGGCGTCGAGATCGCCGCCACCCTGGCGGGCGGCCACCTCGACCTGTTTGATCAGCTTGGCGAAGAGCTTGCCCCGCTTGGCGTCGGCCGCGCCCTTGCGGTGCTTGATGGTCGCCCACTTGCTGTGCCCGCTCACGGACGGGAATGCTACAAGTCAGCCAGGAAACGGGCATGCAGGCGCTCGTCGCCCGACAGCTCGGGGTGGAAGGCCGCCACCGTCGCCCGGCCCGACCGGCACAGGACCGCCCGGCTCTCGTGGCGGGCGAGCACCTCCACGCCCGGTCCGGCCCGTTCCACGACGGGGGCCCGGATGAACACCGCGTGGAACGACGACTCCAGGCCGTCCACGTCGATGTCGGCCTCGAAGCTCTCGATCTGGGTGCCGTAGGCGTTGCGCCGCACGGTTATGTCCACCAATCCCAGGGCGTGCTGGTCGGCCCGCCCGTCCACCACCTCTCGGGCCAGCAGGATCATCCCGGCGCACGTTCCCAGAACCCCCATCCCGTCATTGAGGCGCTCCGAGAGCGGCGCCAGCAGCCCGGAGCGTTCGAGCAGCATCGACATGGCGGTGGACTCCCCGCCGGGCATGACCAGAGCGTCCACCTCTGCGAGCTGCCGGGGCGTGCGGACCTCAACGGTGCGGGCCCCGAGCCGGTCGAGGATGGCGCCGTGCGCGGCGAACCCCCCTTGCAGGGCGAGCACGCCGATGCGGGGCTTCACCAACCCCGTTCTGCCATCTTGGTGGCGAGTGCCGCCGTCTCGAGGCCGGCCATGGCCCGACCCAGACCTGCGCTGATCTTGGCGAGAATGTCGGGGTCGCGGAAGTGGGTGACGGCCTCCACTATGGCCGACGCCATCTTGGGCGGGTCGGAGCTCTTGAAGATGCCGGACCCCACGAACGCCGCCTCGGCCCCCAGCTGCATGACCAGTGAGGCGTCCGCCGGCGTCGCGATGCCGCCCGCACAGAACAGGGGAACCGGGAGCACCCCGGTGCCGGCGATCTCCTGCACCAGCGGCAACGGCGCCCGCAGCTGCTTGGCCCATTCGAACAGCTCGGCCTCGTCGCCCGCGGCCGCGATCCTGCGGATGTCGCCCACGATCGAGCGGAGGTGGCGGACCGCCTCGACGATGTTGCCGGTGCCGGCCTCCCCCTTGGACCGGATCATGCAGGCGCCCTCGGAGATCCGCCGAAGCGCCTCCCCCAGGTTGGTGGCCCCGCAGACGAACGGCACGGTGAAGGCCCACTTGTCGATGTGATGGACCTCGTCCGCGGGCGTGAGAACCTCCGACTCGTCCACGTAGTCGACGCCCAGGGCCTGAAGGATCTGGGCCTCCGCGAAGTGGCCGATCCTGGACTTGGCCATCACCGGGATGCTCACCGCGGCCTGGACCTGATGGATCATCTCGGGATCGGACATCCTCGACACGCCGCCGTCGGCGCGGATGTCGGCGGGAACCCTCTCCAGCGCCATCACCGAGACCGCTCCGGCATCCTCGGCGATCCGAGCCTGCTCAGGTGTGACCACGTCCATGATCACACCGCCCTTGAGCATCTCGGCCAAGCCCCGCTTCACAAGGGTGGTGCCGGTGGCCGGCCGGTTCTGGCTCGCAGCGGCGCCAGACGCGCTGGTTTCGGGGTTGGCGGACATGGTTGCCATCCTAGAGGCCGAGCGGATCGCCGCGTCCCGATTGCCGGCTCCTACGGGACGCTTGCCGCCGCTGCGGCCTCCCTGGCCTCAGCCAGCAGCCGGGTCCCGTCGGCGGCGGCCAGAACCTCGGCCCCGGTCACCGGGAAACGCCGGCTGCTGTTGGCGATCAGCAGCCAGGTGGAACCGGGCGAGAGGCTCAGCGGGTTTCCGGCTGTATCGGCGAACCGGAAGCCGGCGCGGTCCTCGCTGCGCTCCCAGACGGCCTCGTGGACCGCGCCCGCGGTCAACACCAGCGCGTCGCCGGTGCCGTACGACACGGTCAGGGGGGATTCGGCATCGGAGGGCGCGTACCCGTGGGTCGTCCACACGACCGCCACGTTGACGGGGGCTACCTCCCTCAGGCCGGAGCCGGTCTCGGTCATCATCAGATCGCCGCTCTGGATCCGAACCCATCCGCCGACGGCAGCGTCCCAGATGTGCGACACCACGTTGCCCGTGGGCCGGTGGTAGGTGACGGTGACACCATTCGCGCCGGCGATGCCGGCGGGGTTGGACGAGCCGTAGTCGAGCAGCGGCACCACCGGCGTCTCCAGCGGCCCGCCCCGGAGCGCAGCGCCGTCGGAATCGGTGAGGCTGTCGCTGTCGAAGTAGAGGTTGTACGGGGACCGGCGAGCAGGATCGCGGGAGTAGGGCACGAAGGTCCTCATGCCTCCGACGTCGACGATGGTCCCCGCCCTCTCGGCCCGGCGCATCTCCGCCAGGACCGTTGCATTGGCTCCGGAGGAGGCCAGGTAGGGCCTCGACAGGTCGGCAAGAAGGTCGAAGTCGCTGGTCCGCGCCGAGCGGACAGGACCGACGCGACCGGGCATCTCCGAATGGAACACGGCCACGAGCCTGCTCCGGCCCCCCTCGATCAGCATCTCGTAGACGATGTCGGCCGCCGCGAGTCCCGCCTGGGGACGGGAGCGCCGGCTGCCGTTGCCCACCTTCACGGCGAGGGCTCTGCGCTGGGCCAGGGTCAGGTCGGTGGTCGGCTCGCCGGTGAGGGGAGCCCGCAGATCGTAGCGGACTGACTCAGGCACTGCCATGTCCATGATCTGACCGATCTCCGACGTTTCAGCGCCCTCCGCGACCGCGCCCTCCGCTTCAGCGCCCTCGGCTACAGAGCCCTCAGCTTCAGCGCCCTCGCCGACCGCGCCCTCGGATTCAGCGCCCTCGCCGACCGCACCCTCGGATTCAGCGCCCTCAGCAACCGCGCCCTCAGCTTCAGCGCCCTCGGCTTCGGCTGTGCCGCCCTCCCCCGCGAGGACATCGCCCGGAGCCTCCGTGCCGCCGTCCGCGTCCGGGACGGGGTCGACCTCAGCCGCAGCGATGTCACCGGACGCCGGATCGGACCGGTCGTCCGGACTGTCCTCGACGGGCGCTTCGCCTGCCTCGGCGGGATCGGCGGGATCGGGCTCCGGTTCGGGCGAAGCATCCACCGAGGCCCCGGCGACCTCGGCCCCAACAGGATCCTCGCCCCCGCTCTGTGAGCCCCCGCACGCGACGGCGAGCGCCACGACCACGGCCAGCAGGGCCAGCCCGGCCGACGGGAGACTCAGGGACCGCACGTTCGTATCAGTGGCGCTGCCCGCGGCCTCGGGACACGGCCGCAGGACCATCAGATCTCGCCCAGGACGTCGATCCGCTGAGCCATCGACGGCTGCGTCCCAGCCGCGAGTTCGGACCCTTCGGGCGCCACCAGCCAGAGATGCCCTGCCGCTCCGGATGCCTTGATGCTGGTCACAGCCGTGGACTTGGACAGGGCGGAGGCCAGAGCCGGCGGGTAGTTGGTGAGGCCCACCGCCTCGATGTCGACGTCGCTTGCCCGCTGACGGCGGGAGGCGCTTCGGGACAGTCGGACGGCGAGACTTCCGATCGCGGGGATCCGGGCGACGCCGGCCCGAGCCGTCTCGACGGCCACTCCTCGCCTGATCTCGCATAGTTGGCGGGCCACCACCGCCTCCAGCTCCAGGCGGTCGAGCTCCGCCAGTGCCCCGCGGGTCAGGATCAGATGGGCGCCGAGGTCGCGCCGGCCCGCTGACGCCGCGTTGATGGCCGGCGTCTCCACCACATGCAGCGAGGGGCGGTTGAATCCATGAGTGGTGCAGAGGCCCTCCACGAGGTTCTCGAGCCGCGGGTATTCGCCTCGGGCAAGCGGCCGGGCTCCGAGGGCGGCCAGCGCCGACTGGGGCGCGTTGAGCCACAGCAACGCGGCAACGGCCACGCCCACGACCGCGGCAGGGGCAACCGCCGCCAGAGGCGAGACGCCCACGGCCCAGAGGATCGCCCATACGGCGAGCCCGATGATGGCGGCTGGGGGAGCGATGACGGCTGCGGGGTGATTCCTCAAGGCGTTCTGCGGTGTAGCGGACGTTCGGGGCTGCCACCGTCGAGTCCGGCAGCAGCAACGGCTCCGTCGGCGGCACCTCGGACCCGGCCGGCGGTCACGTGGTTACTGCCGTCAAACCCGAGCCATCGTACCGCTGACAGCAGCCGCCTCGCGCGCTCCGTCTATGCCCGCTTGGCATTCGTCGACACCGCGATCCGCTCGTAGCGCCGGAGATAGTGGTCGGCGAGGCCGGACATGGAGAAGGCCTCCGCTCTCAGGCGCCCGGCCTCCACCAGCCGCGACGACTCGGAGGGGCTCGACAGCACCCGGTCGATGGCGCCGGCCAGCGCCTGCGAATCGCCCGGCGGCACCAGCAGCGCGTCCAGGTCGGGGCGGGCGACATTGCGGTAGCCGGGGAGGTCGCTGGCCACAACCGCGGTGCCGGCGGCCATGGCCTCCAGCAGCACAATGCCGAAGGACTCTCCCCCCAGGGACGGAGCACAGAGCACGTCAGCCCCCTTCAGCCGGGCGATCTTCTCGCTGCCGGTGATGGTGCCGAGCCACTCGATGCGAGCATCGCCTGCCCACCGGTCCCGCAGCGCAGCCGTCTCGGGACCGGTGCCGGCAATCCAGAGCCTGACCGTCGCGGGGAGCAGTCCGAGCGCGTCGAGCAGCACGCCGAGACCCTTGCGGGGCTCGTGACGGCCGACGAAGAGGATCGTCGGACCATCGGTGGGCGCGGGCTCTGCGATCCGGTAGGGAGCCAGTTCCACGCCGTTGTAGAGCAGGTCGTAGTCCCCGCCGAGAGTCCGACGAGCCGTATCGCCGGCGTCGGGCGAGACCGCCACCCTCAACTCGAGACGGTTGGCGAGGAAGCGGGCGGCCCGCGGGAAGACCTGGTACGAGATGTAGCCACCGGCCGCGTGGAACGTCCCGATGAGAGGGGCGGGCCTGACGAGGAGCGCGGTCATAGTCGGTCCGGGCGCCAGGGGCTCGTGGAGGTGGATGACGTCGAAGGACTCGTCCCGCATGGCTCGGATGGCCCGCAGTTGGCACGACGGGTCGGGGGCGACAGGGGCTATGGAGCCATTGGCGATCGCGGGGAGGCTGTTTCCCAGGGGCGTCACGTTGGGATCGGGCGGCGGGCCGTCGCACGGGCCGAGCACCCGGGTGGGGTGCCCGCTGCGACTGAGCGCCCGAGCCAGCCCCAGCACCTGCATCTGCACACCGCCCGGCAGGGTGAGGCTGTACGGGCAGATGATGCCTATCCGCACCCTTGAGAGGCTAGAGGCCGAGCGGAGGGACCGCCGTTGCAGCCGCTACAGGCCTCGCAGCGACTCCGGGACGGGTCGGCCGAGCGCCTCGTAGTCGCTGGGCCAGTTGGGTGACATCAGGTGCCACTGCTCGGGCGCGGCCCGGATCAGCTGCTCGAGGGCAGACGCGTAGGACTGGACGACGCGGGACACGTCGGCACGGATGCCGCCGAGCCGCCGGGTATCGAGCGGGGGTGCCGCGACGGCGTGGCGACCGGATCCTCTCCAGTACACCGCGGCGGGAATGAGGGGGGCGCCGGTGCGCAGCGCCAGCAGGGCCGGACCGGCCGGCAGCCTGGTCCGCTCCCCGAAGAAGTCCACCTCGACGCCGTTGCCGGCGACGTCCCGGTCCGCCAGCAGGCACACCACATCGCCGCGCCGTATCGCGGCGGCCAGGCGCCCGCCCGCGTCCGGTCCCAGAGGGATGATGTCCATGCCCAACCGCCGGCGGAAGGAGGTGAACCACTCGAAGACCTCGGGAGGCTCCAGCGGCTCGACCACCGCCGTCACCTTCACCTTCGGGATCAGAGCCAGCCACCATGCCGCCCACTCCCAGGTGCCCAGGTGGGGCATGACCAGGATCGGTCCGGTCCCCGAGCGCACGGCCCGCTCGATGGCGCCGACGCCCTCGTAGCCGAAGCCGGCGTCGATGTCGGCCGCGTCGATGCTCGGCAGCTTGAAGCTCTCGAGGTAGTACCGGGCGTACCAGTCGAAGACGGCGGTCACCCGGCGGGCGGCCTCGACCCGTCCCATCGGCCGGTCCAGGGCCCTCTCCAGGTTGCGCCGGACCAATAGCCGCTTGTCGCCGCTGGCCGCCGCGGCTGCCAGCGCGACGGCCAGCGCCCCGCCCCTGGCTACCGCTGACGGAGCGCGGCGGGCGAAGAGCTCGCCGGCCCGGTAGGCCGACGCCGACGGCATTGTCGCTCAGGCAGCGTCGGTCGGCGGGCGGCTGCGCATCCGGTCCCGCCGGGCGGTGTCGACGCCGCGCCGGCCGGCCCTGGGCCCCCGGGACCGGCGGAACCGGCGGCGTGAGCGGGGGCGGACCGGCCGATCCTCCGACGCCTGCCTCCAGACCTTGATGAACCGCTGGACCGCGGTTACCGCGGTCAGCACGAGCATCAGCCACAGGGTCCAGATGAGCAGCTCGTTGAACAGCAGGCCGAAGCCGAGCACGATGAACCGCTCGGCCCGCTCCATGATGCCGCCCTTGGCGTCGTAGCCGAGCAGCTCCGCCTTGGCCCGCTGGTAGGAGACCAGCATCGCCAGGCTCATCACCGCCACCGGCAGCATCAGGATGCGGCCCGGCTCGGTGTCCGACAGGTACCACGTGAGGCCGCCGAAGAGCAGCGCGTCGGTGAGACGGTCCGACACCGAGTCGAAGAACGCGCCGCGCTGCGAGGACGTGCCCGAGGCCTTGGCCACCGCACCGTCGAGGGCATCGGGGATGCCGGTCAGGACCAGCATCAGGAACCCCAGCCGCAGGTGGCCGGTGGCGATGGTCACGGCTGCGCCGGTGGCCATGACGATGCCGGTGATGGTCACCATGTCGGCGGTCACGCCGGTGCGGCGCAGCGACACGCCTATCGGTGTGAGCCCGCGGTCGACTGCCTGACGCCAGTTTCCGTCGAACATTCAGCGCTCCCGTCGCGGCTGCATTCGCACGCTATCAGCTCGGCCTCAGAGCGCCCGTGGACGGGTGTGAGAGCCTGTCGGGTGGCAGCGGTGTCATTCCCGCTCTTGTTCGCTGCGCTCACGGGCCGCTCGGGCCACGGCCTCGCGCCGTATGGGCCGCGGTTCGGCGCCGATCGGCTCGGCCTCAGGGGTCGAGGCCGGTCCAGTCCTCGGGATTGTCCTCCACGAAGCACCCCACCACCGCGCCGTCCACGCCGTCGACCAGCACCAGTCCCCGGCTCGATGGCGACGGTTCGTTGGAGTACAGCAGGATGCGCCACGTGGGCCGGCTGCGCAGGCCCCGCCAGGCGAGCTGGGCCGAAGCGTGGCCGACCGGGAAGCCGACCTCCCGGGTGGCCGCGACCAGCGCGTCGTTCTCGTCGACGGCCAGGTTCCACCCGGCCTGCAGGCAGTACAGCCCGAAGAGGATGAGGCCGATCCCGCCGGCCGTGAAGCCGCCGTTGACGAGCACCGCGTCCTCGTCGACGACCAGCGGCACCGCGATGGCGGCCGCCCCGATCAGCAGGTAGAGCACGCCCGCAATACGGCGCCTGCTGTTGTTCGGGAACAGGTACGGGCCCACGTACCCCGACGCGTCGAGATCGTCGGGGAGCCTGTCCCGCACCTCGGCATCGCCGGCCGCAGAGCCGGAGAGCCCTGCTTCGTCGCCGGCGGCCGGTTCCTCGGTCACGACCGCAGCCTAGATGGGCAGGTTGCCGGTGGCCCGGCGGGTGGTGCCCTCGTCGGTGTAGGCGGCGATGGTGCGTTGGGCGATGCGCATCTGGTGCACCTCGTCGGCGCCGTCGGCGAAGCGGGCCCACCGGGCGTGCTGGTACATGTGGGCCAGCGGGGTGTCGGTGGAGTAGCCGAGCGCTCCATGCACCTGGATCGAGCGGTCGATCACCCGGTTCACCATGTTGGCCACAAAGTGCTTGGCCATCGACACCTCGGACTTGAAGTCGTCGCCACGGTCGATCTTGTGGGCCGCGTGCAGAACCATCAGCTTGGCCTGGTACAGCTCCATGGCCGAGTCGGCGATCATCCACTGGATCCCCTGCTTCTCAGCCAGCAGCGAGCCGTGCGAGAAGCGGTTCAGTGAGCGGTCCACCATCATGTCCAGCGCGGTCTCGGCCTGGGCGATCCACCGCATGCAGTGGGCCAGCCGGGCCGGGCCCAGCCGGTACTGGCCCAGCAGGTGGCCCTGGCCCCTGCCCCCGAGCATCTGGTCGTTGTGGACCCGGAGGTCCTCGATGAGGATCTCACTGTGGCCGGTGCTGCCGTGCATGGTCTCGATCTGGCGCACCTCGGTCCAACCCTGCTGCGGAAGGTCGATGATGAAGGCGCTGTTGGCCGCCTGCGGGATGTCGGGATCGTCCTCGGTGCGGCACACCAGGATGGCGAAGTCAGCCCGGTGGGCGTTGGAGATGAACCACTTGTGGCCGTTGATCACCCACTCGTCGCCGTCGGGGTAGGCACGGGTCTGGATCAGGGTGGGGTCAGATCCGGCCACCTCCGGCTCGGTCATGGCGAAGCACGACCACACCTTCCCCTCGCACAGCGGGCGCAGGTACTTCTCGGCCTGCTCGGGCGTGGCCCAGTGCAGCAGAGTGTGCATGTTGCCCTCGTCGGGGGCCTGGCAGTTGAGCACCCAGGGTCCGTAGTACGACTTGGCCGCCTCGGCCTGCACCATCGCCAGCGCCACGTGCCCGAGGCCCATCCCGCCCCACTCGGCAGGCATGTGCGGCAGCCACAGGCCGGCGTCGCGGGCCTGCCTGCGAAGGTCGACCAGCACGCTGACCCGGTCGCCCCCGGTGAGCGGCTCGCCGCCGTCTCGGCCCTCGATGCGGTCGGTGGCCGGCTTGACCACGTCGTCGATGAACGACCGGACCCGGATCCTGGTGTCCTCCAGTTCCGGGGAGAGGGTGAAGTCGATGGCCATAGCTGCTCCTCAGAGGTCCCAGCGGCAAGTGCCAGCTGCGTGGCGGTGCCACAGGTTGCTTGCCGTACAGTCTGCCGGAGAGCCTGCGCTCCAATACGCTGAACTGGTTCGGCGAGGACAGGAGACAGCGTGACCGAGACTCCCATGACCCGTCCCGGCGAGGTGGCCGGATGGCCCAAGCTGGTGGTGACCTATCGAACCGACCCTGCCGGAGTGCAGCAACTCGTGCCGCCCGGACTGCTTCCGGGCGAGCCGGTGGTGACCGTGGGCGTCTACTGCGTGCCGATCCTGGGCGAGCCCGAGTTCGGCATCAGCGTGAAGGTGCCCGCGTCCTGGCAGGGCACCGAGGGCCTCTACAACCTCGGCATGGGCATAGACCAGGAGGCGGCCGTCTCGATCAGCCACGAGACCAACGGCCAGCCCAAGTTCCTGTGCAAGATCGACTTCTTCCGCCTCGGCGACCATGTGGCGGCCCGGGCCACCCACCAGGGCTACACCTTCGTCGAGTTCAGCGGCGACGTGACCGGGCCGGTCGACCCGCAGCCCGGCGATGTGAACGATCACGAGTGGTGGGTCAAGTACTCCCGGGCCATCGGCGGAGCCGCCGGGCAGTACGACTTCGCGCCCCACGTTGTGGACGTGTGCACCACCTTCGAGCAGCGCCACGTCGAGGACATCGACGGCGAGCTCAAGCTCCTGGACAGCCCGTGGGATCCGATCGCCCGCTATCTGCCGATCCGCGAGCAGCTGTCGGCGCAGCTAGTGACCCATCAGGCCAAGGCCCGCAGCATCACCAACGCGGGCCCGCTCGACCCCGACGCCTTCTGGCCCTACGTCGACACCATCGGGGCATCCCGCTGGCCCGGGACCCGGGGCGGCCCCCGCGCCGACTAACACTCCCGTCTACTCCCGTCGCGTGCCGCGCCTGGCCGGCGAGGTACCGCGACGGTTGCAGGATCAGGTGGCGAGATCGTGGCCGCGGGGCATCTCGGCCCGGCCGATGGCATCGGCCCTGTCATGGAGCAGCTCGGCGGTCCCGTCGAGGTCGCGGGCGATGATGTAGCGGCGCTCGGCCACGCCGTCGAGAACGAACTCTCCCAGCTCGTCGAGGTCGGCCACCTCGGGCTCGGTCCCCCGCATCCTCGCGACGATCGCCTTCAACTCGTCGAAGGTGAGGCTCTTGCGCCCGGTGCCCTCCCCTACCCGCTGCAGGTGCTCGGGACGGTTGCGCTGGGCGTTGAACAGGCCGGTGTCCATCAGGCCGCCCGAGGGGTAGAACACCGACGCCCGCAGGTTGGTGCCCTCGCTGATGAGGTTGTGGTTGAGAGCCTCGGTGAAGCAACTGGCCGCCGCCTTCGACGACGCGTACACCGAGGCGGTGGGCACCGGCGCGAAGCCGCCGTCTCCCGAGGACGTGACGATGACCTGGCCGGGCTCGCCCGACTGGATCATGCGGGGAACGAACGCCCAGGTGCAGATGGCCACCCCGAAGACGTTGACGCCGAAGCACCAGCGCCAGTCATTGGGCTCCTGCTGCCACGGCTTGCCGCCGCCGCCCGAGGTGACCCCCGCGTTGCAGAACAGCAGGTTGCACTGCCCGTGAGTGTCGAACACATGGTCGGCGAGCGCGGTGACGGACTCCTCGTCGCTCACGTCGGTGGGCACGCCCTCCACCGGCCCCAGAGGTGACAGCTCCTCCACGGCCTGCTGCAGCACCGGCGCCTCGATGTCCGCGATCACCACCCGGGCGCCCCGGCGAAGGAGCGCCTTGACTATGCCCTTGCCGATGCCGCCGGCCCCGCCGGTGACGACCGCCGTCATCCCCGCAATGTGGAGGCGGCGATCGTCGGTGCCAGCCGCGAACTCGCCCCGGGGGCTGCTCGACATGGGCCGGAGGGTAGCCCGCAGCTCAGCCGTCAGGACTGGTCGAACGTCAACCCGACGAGCTGCTCGCTCAGTTCCCACAGCCGTCCGGCGGTGGCGGCGTCGGCGATCCAAGGCTCGTGGTCCCGTTCTGCCGGGCCCGGGACGGTCGGTCCGCAGTCGGCCAGGTAGCCGCCGTTGTGGGCGGCCGCATCGGGCGAGGTGGCCGCCCACACCTGCGTCGCCGCAAGACGCTGCCAATTCCTCGCCGCCCTCTCCAGCCCCGCCGAACTGGCAGCACAATGCACGCATACCGTGCAAAACGCTGCCAATTCCTCGCCGCCCTCTCCAGCCCATCCGAACTGGCAGCACAATGCACGCATACCGTGCAAAACGCTGCCAATTCCGAACGAGGGTCAGACTTCGAGCATCAGGGTGACAGGGCCGTCGTTGGTCAGCTCCACCGCCATGTCGGCCCCGAACGCGCCGGTGGCCACGGTCGCTCCCAGACGCCGCAGTTCGGCGACCAGTTCGTCGATCAGTCGGGCCGCGTCGTCGGGGGCGGCCGCCGCCACGAACGACGGCCGGCGGCCCTTGCGGGTGTCGCCGTAGAGCGTGAACTGGCTCACCACCAGCACCTCGCCGCTGGTGTCGGCCACCGACCGGTTCATGTGCCCGTTCTCGTCGGCGAAGATGCGCAGATGCCAGAGCTTGGAGGCCAGCTTCACCGCGGCGTCCCGGTCGTCGTCGTGGGTCACCCCCACCAGGCAGCACAGCCCAGGACCGATCTCGCCGACAACCTCGCCGTCCACGGCGACCCGAGCCCGCCCGGCCCGCTGCACCAGTGCCCTCACGGACTCAGCCTAGGAGCCTTCCCGTATAGGTCGAGCGAATTGACCCCCCTCCACGACTCCACCGTGAGTCCGCCGTGCGTTCGATGCGCATGAGCATCGCCGCCGAGGGGATGACCTTGCCGCTCAGATACGTGCTGAGCCGTGATGCGCTGGTGCCCACCGATGCCGCGAACTCCGCTTTCGTCATCCCCGTCCGCTCGACGGCGGCCCGGACGCGGGAAACCACATCGGCCCGGTCGGCGCGCTCGACGTCCTTGCGGGCCCGATCGATGGCCAACGCGAAGAGCGTGCTCACACCGTCGGGGTCGCGGTAGCCGAGGTAGCGCTCGACCCGCCGGGCCACGGGCCCCCATGGCGACCGCCGGATCTCCGCGAGCACGGGTCGCCAATCAGGGACCAGGCCGCGATCGATCGCGGTCACCAGCGCCTCGTAGGGCCAAGTCCCGACGTCGTCGGCCGGGTCGGCGTCGACGTTGCGGAACCGCAGTCCGCTCATGCCGCGCCGCTCAAGCGCAGGGCCAGCTCCTGGCACGCGGCCACCACATCGGACCAGCGGTGCCACCGCGGGTCGAGGCCCTTGTAGCGAGGGAGCTCGTCGATCACATCGGTGTCACGCGGCGACGGCTCGGCCAGCGCCACCACCAGCGAGGTCAGGACCGACGCCGGATCGTTCGACCGGTCGACGTAGTAGTCATCGATGCCCGAGAGCACGCCGACGGCCACATCCGCGCCGATGTGGTCGACGAGTGCGACGACGTCGAGGAAGTCGCGCACCACGTTGCGCTGCACGACGAGGAAGGCCTTCACCCGCAAGGCTTCCGCCTCGGTCGGCGCCACGACGACAGCACCGGCGCCGACGTCGACTTCGACCGTCTCGAGCGGCCGGGTCCGGCGCATCTGGCGGAGCCCGGCCTCGATCCCGTCGAGACTCCCCATGATGGTGAACGGCGGCTTCGAGGCACGGACCGACGTCGCCCATCCCTCAGTCGCCTCCACCGCCCCCAGGACCGCCTCGTACCGGTCGACCAGGTCGGCGAGAACGTGGTCGTGGTCGTAGGAGTCACGGTGACCGGCATGCAGCGCCGCCGCCGATCCTCCCACCAGGACGGCATCGGGGACGACCGACTGCAGCCGCGCCGCCGACTCCACCACCCGTCTCAGCGTCGTACTCATCGCTTCCATGCTGCTTATCATATGTGATAATCAACATTCGGGGCGACCACCCTCACCGCAAGCTGCCCGCGCCCGCCCGGCTGGACGCGGCGGTGCCGTAGAGGACCCCGGCCAGCACGACCGCCGCGCCGGCCACGGTAACGACGCCGGGCAGCTCCGACAGGAACAGGGCGGCCCACACGGTCCCGGCCACCGTCTCGATCGGGGTGAACAGCGCGACCTCCGACACCGGGGCGAAGCGGGGCGCGTTGGTGTGGGCCAGCCGGCCGAGCGGGTTGAAGCACAGCCCCATGGCCGCGATGGCCAGATAGGCGCGAGCATCGAGCGAGAACGGCGAGGCAGCGAAGCTCGTCACGAGAATCACGATCACCGCGCTGATGGAGAGGCCGGCGCGCCGGCTCATGTCCGGGTACCTGCGCCAGATGGTCATGTTGATCGCGAAGGCCGTGACCGCCACCAGCGCCAGGAAGTCCCCCTTCAGGGTGGGCTGGCCCAGCGAGCTCGACACGATCACCGCGATGCCGGCCATGGTCACGGCGATGGCCGTCGCCACCCTGCGAGTGATCCGCTCCCCGAGCGCCAGCCGCGCGCACAGCGCAGCCAGCAGCGGAGACGCGGCCACGATGGCGACCACATTGGCGACCCGGGTCTGGGTGATGGCGGTGATGAACGTGAGCTGGCTGACCGACGACAGCGCACCCGCTCCCACCAGCGGCAGCCGGTGGCGCCGCAGCGACTCCATGGCGGGGCGGCGGTCGAGCAGCCGGCCGAACGTGGAGTACACCACCAGCGCGCAGCACGCCACCCAGAAGGCGATGTCGACCGCCTCGGCCTCGGACACCCGGACCCACAGCGAGTCGGTCGACACCGCGACCATCCCCACAGCGGCCAACAGCCACCCCAGCCGTCGCCTGTCGTCGGGCCCTTCTGCGCTCACCGGGCCAAGCTAACGGCCGCCCGCCCACCGGGAAGGGAACAGGAATCGGAACCGGCGGGCACCGATCAAGTCTCCATCATCTCATACCGACTATTCGTACCCGAGCCTCGGCGAGGCTGCTGCCAGTCGCGCGGTGGCCGGCAGGAGCCACGCTAGTTTCAGAGAAACTGCCACCAGGGGGAACAGCCGTGCCGGCAAGCGATGACGACCTGCGCTCCAGGCTTTCCGACCTCGGCGAGGACGCGCACTGGGAGTTCAAGCAGATCGAGTTCTCGGGCGCCAAGCCGAAGCGCCCCACCCAGCAGCAGCTCGCCGACGAGCTAGCGGCGTTCGCCAACGCCGAGGGCGGCACCCTGCTTTGCGGCGTCACCGACGCCGGCGAGCTGCAGCATCTCTCGCGGGAGCAGCTGGAGGCTCTGGAACTGCGACTTGTGGAGGCATGCCGCAGTTCGATCAAGCCGCCAATCGCGCCGAGGATCGCTCGCCGGAAGCTCGACGGCAGAGCCTTCATCGAGGTCGAGGTCGAAGCGGGGAGCGCGATGCATCGCAGCCCGGGCGGCGCCTGCCTCCGCGTCGGGAGCAGCAGGCGCGAGATGAGTCCGGAGGAGAGCCTCCGGCTCGCGGAGCGGCGCTCGCGGGCTCGGCATGTCTGGTTCGACCGGCAGCCGATCGCCGATGCAGGCCTCGCGTCCCTCGACGAGAGCTTGTGGAGACCGCTGCTCAGCGCTAGCGGTTCGCTCAACCCCGAGGCCGCCCTGCTCCGCATGGGCCTGTTGGCTGACGATCACGCCGGCCGGCGGTGCGCCACCGTGGCCGGGCTATTGCTGTGCTCCGCCAACCCGCAGCATTGGCTGCCCAACGCTCGAATCGTCGCCACATGCTACGGCGGCACCGGGAGAGCCACCGGCCAAATCGACGCTCAGCGCATCGGCGGTCCGATCAGCCGGCAGATCGCCGAGACGGTTCGCTTCGTGCTGCGCAACTCCCGTGTGGCCGCCCGCAAGGACCCGGCTCGAGCCGACGTTCCACAGTTCAGCGCCCGGGCGGTGTTCGAGGCGACAGTCAATGCCGTGGCACACCGCGACTACTCCATCAAGGAGCGCTCCGTCCGCGTCTCCATGTTTGCCGACCGGGTGGAGTTCGAGTCTCCGGGAGCACTCCCCAACGGCTTGACCGAGGACAACATGGCGCTTCATCAGTCGACCCGAAACGAGGCACTCGCCTCGGTGCTGCGCTACATGCCGGTGGGCGAACTGCCCGGCGCGCAGGAACGCCGGTACTTCATGGAGACACGGGGCGACGGCGTGGCGATCATCATCGACGAGACGCGCAAGGCCACCGGCCGCGAACCGCTGTTCGAACTCGACGGCGAGACGCTGAGGCTGACAATCCCCTCCGCGGAGCTGCGGCCGACGGCGGCGACGGTCGCGGTAGCAGTCCGCTCAGGCGGCCGGCCCCTGGCCGGCGTGGACGTGGTTGCGCTCTTCCCGGACGCCACCTGGGTGAGAGGCACTACCGGTGAGCATGGCGAAGCGCGACTCGAGTTGCACTCGACGCACCTGCCGATGACCGTGTTCGCTGCCGCACCCGGCCTCGCGGCGGGCCTCGCCGACGGCTGGATTCCCGCCGAAGGAGCGTTGGCAGTAGACCTCCACCCTGTGGATGTGGGCGGCGGATCACTCATCATGGAGGAGGCCAGCGGCGAGGTGCCCGGACTGCTGGGCCGGTTGAACCCGATCCGCGACCACCTCGACCGCACCTATCTGTACGCCAACCGCATAGCCATCAACGACGGCGCGCCCCAGCCGGTTCACTTCACCTTCGGCGAGACGCTCCGGCTCTCCGACCCGCTGGGCGCCGAACTCGAAGTCGAGATCGTCGACATCGTCGGAAAGTCGGCGCTGGTGCAGTACCGCCGAGCCAACCGGCCCCCGCAAGGACCGCTCCCCTCAGGCCGCGGCTAGGAAGGCTTGCGGGTCGGCGGTGAAGGCTCGCTTGCAGCCGGGGGCGCAGAACCAGTAGTCGGCGCCCTCGTGCACGGTGTGGTACTTGGCGTCGTCGACCGGCACCGTCATGCCGCAAACCGGGTCGGTGGCCTCGGCGCGAGCCGGCACCGGACTCGAGCCGGTCGCCACCAACTCGCCCCTCGCCCGCCGGGCTACCAGATCGGCCATGACCGCCACCGCGATCTCCGCATTGGCGACCGCACCAAGGTCAAGACCTGCGGGAGCCTGCACCCTGTCCAACTCCGCTGCGGCCACTCCCCGGCTGTGGAGATGGTCGAGCACTGTGGTCGCCCGCTTCTCCGAGGCGATCAACCCCACGTAGCCGGCATCGCTGGCCAGCGCAGCTTCGAGTGCGAGATCGTCGTAGTGGCCCTGGGTGGCGACCACCACCGCGGTGGCGCCGTCGATGCCGAGATCCAACATGTCGAGCTTCGTGCGCACCAGCTCGGGGCGGGTGTGCTCGTCGGGGTTGCCGCCGTCGTCGATGACGGTGGCCTGCCAGCCGACGGCGATGGCCAGTTCCGCCAGGGCATCCACCGCCGGGGACCGGCCCACCACAATCACTTGGGGCTCGGGGCGGTGCGGCTCCAGGTAGACCTCCAGCGCTCCCTCGGACTCACAGGCCATGGCTATGGAGCGCACCCCCTCGGAGGATCGGCCGTCGAGCTCGTCGGGCTGGCCGAGGAACAGCAGCGCAGGCTGGCCGGTGTCGAGGCACTGACGGGCGTGATGCACCACCGAGGGCGCCGCGCAGGCGCCGCCCAGCCAGCCCCGGACCGTCCCGTCGGCCAGAACGACCGCCTTGGAGCCCTGCCGCCCCGACGAAGGCCCCCGCCGCCACACCACCGTGGCCAGCACGTACGGCACCCGGTGGGTGGTGAGTTCCACCGCCTCGGCCAGCACCGACACGTCCATGGCACCGCGGCTCCCTCAAGTCGCCGTCGTCGTCGGTTCCTGAGTCTAGGACCGGCCTCGATCGCCCGACATGGCGAACCCCTCGGTCAGCCCGCCGTGGATCTGGCCGTCCACGATCATGGGGTCGATGCGCACCCGGCAGTGATCGAGGGCGACCATGCGGCGCACCTTCCACACCCCCGGTGTCGGGATCGACGTCCAAGCTCCGTCCGACTCGTACGCATACGAGCTACAAACAAGAACGCAAAGACGAAGAGATGCGAAAAGACGAATAAGAACGAATAGCTGCAAGGCTGGGCAGTAGAATGGTTGCTATGGCTGCTGGCCGAGCCAAGAACCCGTTCTCGCCGACCTTCGGAACCACACCGCCGCTCTTTGCCGGACGCGACGACGTTCTGGCGAGGTTCTCCGACGCCCAAGACACCGGGCCGACTCATCCCGACTACACGCTGCTCATCACCGGCGACCGAGGAACTGGCAAGACAGCGCTGTTGAACGTCCTTGAGGAGCGCTCCGCGGCCCGCGGGTGGATGGCGATCACCGCCGCGCCGTCGTCGGAGTCCGTGTCGGCGCGCGTCACAGGCGAGGCGCTTCGCTGCATTGAGCGCATCCAGGGCGCCCACGGACGCGCCCGGCTCAGCTCAGTGAGCGCACTGGGCGTCGGATTCTCGTTCGAGCAGCACCCTGGGCAAGCAGCCTCGGAGCCTGGCCTGCTCTCCGTACTGGAAGAACTTGGCGAGCTGCTAGCCGAGACGGGCGCAGGGCTGCTGTTGACCGTGGACGAACTGCACGATGTCGAGCGTGACGACGTGCGCGACATCGCCTCCGCCGTGCAGATTGTCACGCGCCGCCGCCTGAGGCCCGTTGCACTGGTCGCAGCGGCCCTGCCGCTGATCGAAGACACGCACCTCGCGGATCCGAACATGACCTTCCTGCAGCGCTGCGCCCGCGCCCCGCTCGGGCCGCTGCCCCCCGACGAGGCGCGTCGGGCCCTGCGGCAGCCCATCATCGACAGCGGAGGAAGGATCGACGGCGACGCTCTGTCAGAGGCTGTCGCAGCCGCCGGGGGCTATCCCTACATGATTCAGTTGGTCGGCTTCCATGCCTGGCAGATGCGCGAAGACCCCGATGAGCCGATACGCCTGGACCACGTCAGGGCCGGTGCCATAGAGGCCGACAATGCCATGATCGACCAGATCGCCGGTCCGATCTGGAACCGGTTGTCGCTCATGGACCGGAGGTTCCTCGTCGCCATGCTGGCCGACGAGTTCGACTCCTCGCTGGCCGACATAGCCGCGAGAATCGGACGTTCGCTGCAATACGCCCGCACCTACCGGCGGCGGCTGATCGCAGCCGGGGCCATCAGTCCCACGGACAAGGCCCGGGTCCGCTTCCGTCATCACGCGCTGCGGAAGCGCGCCGAGGCCGCAACCCGGGACGACCCGGCCCTCTCCTAGCCCACCAACAGCCGAACGCGTGAGCCGGGAACCCGTGCTCGTGTTGGCCGTTGAGCCCCACGAACAGTTCAGCCGCTGGCTGAGTCGATGGCCTCCCACACCCGGTCGGGCAGCACCGGCATGTCGATGTTTCGCACCCCTAGGTGGGCCAGGGCGTCGACGACCGCGTTGACGAAGGCGGCGGGAGAGCCGACGGTGGCCGACTCGCCGATGCCTTTGGCCCCGATCGGGTGGTGCGGCGACGGCGTGACCGTCTCCAGCAGCTCGAAGCGGGGCGTCTCCCAGGCGGTGGGGACCAGGTAGTCCATGAAGTTGGACCCGATGCAGTTGCCGTCGTCGTCGAAGGTGATCCACTGCATCGACGACATGGCGAACCCCTCGGTGAGGCCGCCGTGGATCTGGCCCTCCACGATCATGGGGTTGATGCGCACCCCGCAGTCGTCGAGGGCGATCATGCGCCGCACCTTCCAAACCCCGGTCTCGGGATCGACATCCACCACCACCACATAGGACCCGTACGGGAACGTGAGGTTGGGCGGGTTGTAGTAGGTGACGTCCTCGAGGCCGTACTCCATGCCCTCGGGCAGGTTGGTGTAGGCCGCGAAGGCGGCGTCCTGGATGGACACGGCCTGGTCGGGCGAGCCCGCCACGTGGAACTTGTCGGCGTGCCGCTCGATGTCCTCGGGCGCGGCCTCGAGCAGGTGGGCGGCGATGTGGCGGGCCTTGTCGGCGATCTTGCGGGCCACCATGGCGGTGGCCGCCCCGCCCACCGGGGTGGAGCGCGACGCGTACGTGCCCAGCCCGTAGGGCGTGTCGTCGGTGTCGCCGTGGACCACCTTGATGTCGGTGGACGGGATGCCGGTCTCCTCGGCCACGATCTGGGCGAAGGTCGTCTCGTGGCCCTGGCCCTGGGTCTTCACCCCGAGCTTGAGGATGGCCTTGCCGGTGGGATGGACCCGCAGCTCGGCCGAGTCGATCATCTTCAGCCCGGCGATGTCGTAGGTGTGCGCCGGCCCGGCCCCCACCGCCTCGGTGAAGTGGGCGATGCCGATCCCGACCAGGCGACCCTCCTCGCGGGCCGCGGCCTGCTCGGCCCGCAGCTCCTCGTAACCGGCCGCGTCCAGCGCCTTGCGCAGCGCTGTCGGGTAGTCGCCGGAGTCGTACACGAACCCGGTGGCCGTCTCGTAGGGGAACTGCTCGGGCTGGATGAAGTTGCGCAGCCGCAGTTCGGCCGGGTCGATGCCCAGCTCGTCGGCCGCGGTCTGCATCAGCCGCTCGATCAGGTACGACGCCTCGGTGATCCGGAACGAGCAGCGGTAGGCCACCCCTCCCGGCGCCTTGTTGGTGAAGGCGCCCCGGCACTTGATGTGCGCGTGGGGGAAGTCGTAGCTGCCGGTGCACACATGGAACAGCCCGGCCCGGTAGCGGGTGGGCTGGGCGTCGGAGTAGAAGGCGCCCTGGTCCGACAGCATGTCCACCCGCATGGCCTGGATCCGGCCCTCGTCGGTGAGGGCCAGCTCGCCGGTCATGTAGTAGTCCCGCCCGAACCCGGTGGAGATCAGGTTGCCGGTGCGGGTCTCCACCCACTTGACCGGCCGGCCGATCAGCAGGCTGGCCGCGGTGGCCACCACGTAGCCCGGATAGATGGGAACCTTGTTGCCGAAGCCGCCGCCGATGTCGGGGCTGACGATGCGGATGTTCTGCTCGGGCAGCCCGGCCACCAGCGCGAACAGCGTCCGGTGGGCGTGGGGCGCCTGCGACGTCATGTAGATGGTGGCCTGGCCGGTCACCGAGTTCACGTCGGCCACGATCCCGCAGGTCTCCAGCGGCGCGGGGTGCGAGCGCGGGTAGTGGGTGGTCAACGACACCACCCGGTCCGCGCTGGCGAAGGCGGCCTCGGTGGCGGCCTCGTCGCCGGTCTCCCACGTGTAGGCCAGGTTGTCGGTCTGGCCCTCCTTCTCGTCGCGGATCAGCTCCGCGCCCTCCGCCAGGGACTGCTGGGGCGTGGTGATGGCGTCGAGCATCTCGTAGTCGACCTCGACCAGCTCGGCCCCGTCGGCGGCCGCGTACGGGTCGGTGGCGATGACCGCGGCCACCTCCTGGCCCTGGTAGCGGACCTTGTCGGTGGCCAGCACGGCCTGGGTGTCGCCCGACAGGGTCGGCATCCAGGCCAGGTTGTGAGCAGCCATCAGCTCGCCGGTCACCACGGCCAGCACGCCGTCCACCGCGGTCGCAGCCTCGGTGTCGATGCCGTTGATGCGCGCGTGGGCCACCGGCGAGCGCACCAGCGCCATGTGCAGCATCCCGGGCAGCGAGATGTCGTCGAGGAAGTTGCCCTGGCCCTCGATGAGCCGGGCGTCCTCCACCCGCTTGACGCTGTGGCCGATGCCGCCGATCTCGGGAGGCGTCGTCGTTGTGTCAGTCATTGCGTGCTCCCTTTCAGCTGTCGCCGTTGGACGACGACGCCGCAGCTGCGGCGGCCTGGATGGCCTTGACGATGTTCATGTAGCCGGTGCACCGGCACAGGTTCCCCGAGATGGCCCAGCGGACCTCGTCGTCGGACGGCGCCGGGTTCTCGTCGATGAGGGCCGCGCCCACCAGCATCATGGCCGGGGTGCAGAACCCGCACTGCAGGCCGTGCTCGTCGCTGAAGGCCTGCTGGACCGGGTGCAGCCCGTCGGCGGACTTGAGGCCCTCGACGGTGGTCACCTCCCGCCCGTCGGCCTGCACCGCCAGCATCGTGCACGACTTGACCGGGGTGCCGTCCACCAGCACGGTGCAGACCCCGCAGCTGGTGGTGTCGCAGCCGATGTGGGTGCCGGTCAGCCCGGCGCCGGTGCGGATGTGGTCGACGAGCAGCCGCCGGGGCTCCACGTCGGCGGTGTGGTCGGTCCCGTTGATGTTGATCGTGATCTCCATGTCTCCCCCTCTCAGGCCTGGGCCTGCTCGGCTGCGGCCGCCAGTGCCCTCCGGGTGAAGGTGGCCACCACCCGGCGCTTCCATCGGGCCGAGCCCCGTTCGTCGTCCTTGGGATCGCACGCCGCTGCGGCTGCCTCCCCGGCCTCGGCGAAGAGCTCGGCTCCGGGGGCGTTGCCGACCAGCAGCGCCTCGGCGCCGGTCGCTTTGAGGTTGATGGACGCCACCGACGTCATGGCCAAGCCGGCCGCGCCGATGGTGCCGTCGCCGGCCAGCTCAAGATGGGCGGCCACTCCCACGGTGGCGTAGTCCCCGACCTTGCGCTCCAGCTTCTGGTAGGAGCCGCCCGAAGGGCCCGACGGCACCGGGATGTGCAGAGCGACCACCATCTCGTCGTCGGCGAGGGAGTTGGAGAAGAAGTCCTCCACGAAGTCGCCTATGGCAATGGCCCGCGACCCCGAAGGACCCTGGGCGATCACGTCAGCACCGGTGGCCAGCAGGACCGAGTTCCAGTCGCCCTTGGGATCGCAGTGGGCCACCGACCCGCACATGGTTCCCAGATTGCGCACCAGCGGGTCGGCGATCCATCCGGCGGCCGAGGCCACCGCGCCCGACACCGCGCTGGAGGCCGCTATGTCGGCGTGACGGACCAGCGCCCCGACGTGCAGGTGTCCGTTGCGACGCTCGATGGTGTCGAGGCCGCCGATCCGGTTGATGTCGATTAGCATGGCCGGCGAGGCGAACCGGAGCTTCATCATCGGCAGCAGGCTCTGCCCGCCGGCCAGGAACCGGGTCTCGTCACCTCCCTCGGCCTTGGCCGCGATGGCCTCCTCCACCGAGGAGGCCGCTACGTAGTCGAATCGGGCAGGCAGCATCCTGCACCCCCATAGTCGCGGTGCGCGTGGGATCCACGCGGACTGCGGACACTACATCAACGGACTCTGCTTCGCCCGGCGAGCAGGCCCGCAGCTTGACAGCCGTGCAGCAACTGCTATGTTCGCCGTTGGTGCTATACGAAGATTTGCGGGTTCAACGCGGCTCAAGCGCGGCTCTTGCCATCGTGATGGGGCCTGGTTGCGCGGACGCGCGCCGATCTAGCCCCACGGGCTTCCGCTGTGTCTAGACGTATTAGGCCGCTGCTCGCTCCCGCAGACCCCCCCCCCCCC
>Ga0209021_1000142_pt1 | contig 98201 bp, 94 predicted proteins | sample PinacodermFT_FD_187299 | JGI IMG/M metagenome (GOLD analysis project Ga0209021, IMG submission 187299) | Host-associated microbial community of the marine sponge Aplysina aerophoba from Gulf of Piran - sponge pinacoderm, lysed by freeze-thaw... | ecosystem: Host-associated > Porifera > Sponge >... | reverse complement strand
AATCCCGGCGGCATTTACCGGGCGCCGCGTGACCGGAACGACCACCTGCGGCTGACATTCAGCCATAACACTGCCGAAGAAATCCGAGACGGGGTCGCCACGCTCGCGGATGTGTTCGAGCGCGGTGGGCTGTTTGCGTAGGCTGAAAGTGATGGATGCGCCTTGATTTACTCTGCTGACCTGCACCTGCACTCGCCGTATGCGCGAGCGACTAGCAGGGAGTTGACCTTCGAGAATATGGCTCGGTGGGCGCGGATCAAGGGCATAGACCTACTGGCGAGCGCGGACTTCACGCATCCGGAGTGGTTTGCGGAGACGAAGCGGAAGCTGCGACCTACGGGGGACGGGCTGTATGAGTGCGACGGGGCGCGGTTTGTTCTTGGAACCGAGGTGAACTGCAACGGGCACGAAGGGGGCAGGAACCGGCGCATTCACATGCTGATGCTTGCGCCGAGCATCGAGGTTGTGGGGCGCATCAACGAGGCGCTGAGCGATAAGGGGCTGCTGGCGTCGGACGGACGGCCTACGCTGCACATGACGCCGCGTGAGTTGCTGGAGACGGTGCTGCATATCGACGATCGGATTATGCTGATTCCGGCGCATGCGTGGACTCCGCACTTCGGGCTGTATGGCTCGCGGACGGGGTTTGACTCGCTGGAGGAGTGCTTCGGAGACCTGACGCGGCATATCTTTGCCATCGAGACTGGGCTGTCGAGCGATCCGGCGATGAACTGGCGGATGCCGGAGCTTGACGATGTGAGCATCGTGTCGTTTTCGGATGCGCACTCGCTGCCGAAGATGGCGCGGGAGCTGACTTTCATAGACGGTGAGCTGAGCTACGACGGGCTGCGGCAGGCGTTGAGAGAGCAGAGTATTGCGTACACGGTGGAGTTTTTCCCTGAGGAGGGCAAGTATCACCATTCGGGGCATCGCAAGTGCGGCATGAACCTGTCGCCTGATGAGGTTGCAAGGACTGGCGCGACCTGTCCGGTGTGCGGGCGGCGGATGACGCTGGGTGTGATGCAGCGGACCGAGAGCCTGGCGCGGCGGGATGTGAGCGCGGTCAGGGGTGCGGACGGGTTTGTTCGCAGTAATGAGCACGGCAGGCCGCCGTTCAGGTCGCTGGTGGGGTTGCAGCAGATCGTTGCGGAGAGCATGGGGCGGGGCGTGAACACGAAGGGCGTGCGGACGCTGTACATGAAGCTTGTAGATGAGCTGGGGAGCGAAATGCACATCCTTATGGACGCCGATACATCGGAGATAGAGCGGGTTGGTGGTGAGCGCATTGCGGACGGTGTGGAGCGGGTTCGCGGGGGCGACATCTACATCGAACCGGGCTATGATGGAGTGTTCGGCAAGGTGCAGGTGTGGCCGGATGCGGCTGAAATTGATAAGCAGGACGGACGGCGAACGAGAGATACACAGGGTTCTCTGTTTACCGTCTGACACAGGAGAGGCGAATATGGCGATTTCGATGACGGGTGATATGCGGCAGAAGATAACGAATGCGCTGGCGGATGGGTACCCGTGCTTTGTGGGGACGGCGTCAGCGGACGGGAAGCCGCAGATAAGCATGCGGGGCAGCGTGGCGGTGTATGACAGAGAGACGCTTTGCTGGTGGGAGCGGGGGATGCGCTCTTCAGTGGATAATATTGATGAGAACCCGCAGGTGGTTATCTTCTACCAGAACAGCGCGGAGCGGATACGGTGGCGGTTCCACGGCAGGGTTACGCTGCATGCGTCGGGGACTGAGCGGGAGCGGGCTATGGGGCTGACGCCAAAGGGGGAGATGGACAGGGACCCGGAGCGCACGGGTGTGGCGGCGTTGATGCGGGTGGAGAGTATTACTGAGCTGTCGGGGAATGTGCTGCAGAGCGCGTGATATTTTCGGAATAATCGTGAAAGTGTGAATGCCTGCGAATCTGTCCGGCGCCAAGGGTCATTCGACTATTTTGAGCGCAGCAAGAAATCTAAAGGCCCACCCGTAGCGAGCCTTATTTTGCCACAGCGATTTTAGACCCTTCACTCCGTTCAGGGTGACAACCGAAAGACCATGGTCCGGCGCCGGCGCTTATCCAGCATTCACCAATGCCCGCTCACCTCACCAGGGTTCCCGTTTTCGTGGGGATAGAGTTACGGATTGAGGCGGCTTTTCCTGCGGCTCATAGCGTATGTTCTCGGTGTCACGCATGCGTTAAATGATGCCGCCGATTGCGTCGTGGCCGGTGGGATTTACGTCTGCAGCCCTTTCGACCGAATTTCCAGGGCTACTGGTTGTACTTGGCGCGCTGGCTGAGGAAGGCTGCCATGATTGCGACTGGGATGGAAACGATGATCACGCCGAGCACAATGACGATGGCGAGGGGACCCAAGTTTACGACGCTGTAGAACAGGTGCAACATCCAGTCGATCAGGACCGGGTCTCCCGGCTCTGAGTGGTGCCCCAGTACTGACAGAAGGATCGGAGCCATCAGTCGGCTTCTGCGCTAGCTGCGGCTGCGCGAGGCGTCTGGTAGCGGATGGAGAACTTTCGCTCGTTGACCGAGAAGCTGGCGAGTGTTGCGCCGAGCAAGAAGAGTCCTGCTATGGCGAATGGGAACTCATAGCTGCCGGTGATGTCATATAGGACGCCCGCCATGAATACGCTGAGCGAGCCGCCGATCTGGTGCGACATCGTGGAGAGACCGTTGAGCGTGCCGATGTTCCTGACACCGTATATGTCCGCCGTGAGGGAGCTCGTCAGCGGTGGCGTGGCGATCCACGACATGCCTGCCAGAACCGCGAATGACCAGATTCCAATGGACGGCGGTATTGAGAAGCCCCAGAGCATCATCATGAACCCGGGCGTTACGAGCATGACATAAGCGAGGAAGCGGATGAAGTAGATGGTGCCCAGCAGGTTTTTGCGGCTGAACCTGTCGGAGAGGAATCCCACGACGATTACGCCGACCGCGTTCAGTCCCTGCATGAATCCGAATGCGAGGGCGGCGACGCCGGGGGTAATGCCCAGGTCTATGGCGAACGGCACGTAGTGCGCGGAAATGATGATCGTGGTTACGCCACAGACGAAGTAGGCTCCGGAGAGCTGCCAGAAGGGAGGAGATCTGAGCGAGTCCTGCCAGACGGTCGTTTCCAAGGGGGTCTTCTGTCCTACTGCCGCCTGTCGCTGGGCTGCACGCTGCCTGCCTTCGTCGGTGCCGTCGTCCTGATCGCCGTCCGGGACATCTCCGACCTGATCGGGGGAGTCTCGCAAGATCAGCAGGGCGATGGGGAGGGCAAGGAAGATAACGAATGCGCCGAGGGCAATCCAGGCGAAGCGCCAGTGAGACGAGAGGATGAGGAAGCTCGCGAAAGGCGTGAGGAGCAGTCCGCCCGCGGATGTACCGGCGGTGGCTACACTCAACGCCATGCCACGCTTGTGATGGAACCACTTGGACAGCATGGCGTGAACGGTTACGAGAGAGACACCACTGGAAGCGGTGGACATCACCACGCTGTAAATTATGAGCATGAACAGCAGTGAATTGGTCAGATCAAACAAGCCCAGGACGCTAACGCTAAACTCCGGGCCGTAGGTGCCTGCCAAAGCCATGGTGATTGTGGAGGTTCCGAGCAGCAGGAGGCTCGCCGAGATTACCACGCGGCCGCCGTACTTATCGTACAGGCTGCCAAGGAAGGGCTGGGTCAGGGCGTTTACAAGTGTGCCGAGACCAATAACGGCGGAAATGGCGGCGCGGCTTTCCCAGATGGCGTCCGCCTCCATGGGGTTGATGAAGACGCCGAAACCGTTGCGCGCACCCATTGAAACGAAGAGGGCGAACGAACCTGCAGCAACGACGAACCAACCGTAGAATATACGCTTGTCGCCGAGGACCTGAAACATCTGCTCTCCATAAAACGCACTTTAGAGATTACCTAGTTGAGATTAACATCGCTACACTAGTTTAGCAAGGCGAAATTGTCGTGCGAAGTGGACAAGCGTACCTTGCGGCAGCTGGCTGAGGCTAAGGTAAACGCAAGAGGGAAATTCCCTCTATGACAAGCTGGCCGTAAACAGGTAGAATCGTGCTTGCGCTGGCATGAGCCGGGCGAGATTTGAGATGGGACGGGGTATTGGCACTTCAACTGGCGGGGACATTATCGATGCCGGATGCGCTCGGCGCGCTGCGGCATCGCAATTTCAGGCTTTACTGGTTCGCGGGCATAGGTCAGGCCGTTGCGCTGGGGATGCAGTTCCTAATACTGGGCTGGCTGGTGTTGGAGCTGACGCGCTCGCCGGCGCAGCTTGGGCTGATGATCGCGATTTACGGCGCGCCGAATCTTGCGCTGCTGATGTTCGGCGGAATCTTCGCCGACAGGGTGGACCGGCGGTGGCTGCTGTTTTACAGCCAGACTATCGTTGCCGTGCTTATCTTCGGGGCGGCGACGCTTACGCTGTACCAGCTGATATCCATCTGGCACATATACGGTCTTGCGCTAATCCTGGGGACTATCCAAGGGCTGAACATGCCGGCGCGGATGGCTATTGTGCCGGACCTGGTTGGCAGGGACGATATTCTGAACGCGACCTCGCTGAACATGGCGGTGTTCAACACGGGGCGGATAATGGGGCCGTCGGTGGCGGGCTGGATCATCCAGTATGTCGGGATGGGGCACGCGCTGTACTTCAACGCAATCTGCTATGTGGTGGGCAGCGTATGCCTGCTGATGATGAGCGGTGTGGAGTCTCGCAGCCAGAGCAAGGACGCGAACATGCTTGGCGACTTCTGGGCAGGGCTGAAGTTCGTGTGGGTAACGCCGGTTGCCTTTACGCTGGTGGGCATGAGCTTCGCGTTCGGGTTCTTCGGGGCGGCGTATGTGCAGGTGCTTCCGGCGTTCGGCAAGGAGGTGCTGCGGCTGAATGCGGACGGCGCGGGCTTCCTGCTCACGGTGGCTGGGGTGGGCTCGCTTGTGGGCAACATATACCTTGCGTCGCTGGGGAATACCAAGCATAAGAACTGGCTGCTGCTGGGGATGATAATCCTGTTCGGGATAAGCCTGTTCTTCTTCGCGCTGTCGCCGATATACATCGTTTCGCTTGTGCTGCTGTTCCTCACGGGCGTAGGGTTTACCGGGTTCATCTCGATGGGGACGACGATACTTCAGATGACCACGCCGCCGGAGCTTCGGGGGCGCATGATGAGCTTGTGGCTTATCGGTGCGGCGGTGCATTACATCGGTGCGTGGCCGCTGGGCACGGTGGGTGAGTACTGGGGCTGGGGGATGTCGCTGGGAGGGGGCGCACTAGCGATGCTGGCGCTGGTGTTTCTACTGGGGATAGTGCGCCCTACCCTACGGCAGCTGCGGGTGTAGCGGCTAGTCTCTCGGCTGGATGACAGATGCTGGACTTTACGCGGCTTATCAGGGCACTCAGGTATTCGTACAACGGGTTGCGCGACGCGTTCCTCGATGAGCCGGCGTTCCGGCAGGAGGCGGTGCTTGCGCTGATCCTGATTCCGGTTGCAGTGTGGCTGGGGGAGGACAATGTGGAGCGCGCGCTGATGATAGGCGTGCTGTTCGTAGTGCTGATCGTGGAGCTGCTGAACTCGGCGGTGGAGGCGGCGATCGACCGAATCGGGGCAGAGTTCAGCGAGCTGTCGCGGAAGGCGAAGGACCTGGGGTCGGCTGCGGTGTTCCTGTCGCTGGCGCTGGTGGTGGTGGTGTGGGCGCTGATGCTACTGAATTAGGGCGCTTTTTCGTAGATGGAGATGTGGAATTCGCTGGAGGCTGTGAAGGGGGAGCCGTCCCAGTCGCCCCAGCGGTGGCGGAGGCGGAGGCCGGCGAGTTGTGCCATGAGGTCGAGCTCGGAGGGCCAAGCATAGCGGACCTGCACGGGGTAGAGGCTGATGCCCGATTGGCCGTTGAAGATTTCGTGAGAGCTGACAAGCTGTCTAACCGGGTCGTGATTCACCAGGTCGATTGCGGGGATTTCCTTCCCATTCACCGTTACGGTCGCATTGTCGTCACGCATTCGAATGAAGCGAGTGGGATCCGGGACGAAGGCTTCGACCAGAAAGACGCCGTCGTCGGTGAGATGCGCCGCGACGCTCTTGAAGCAATCTACCTGCGCTTCCTGCGATGTTGCCTGAAAGAGGGTGTTGAAAACGACATAGACCAACGGGAACTTCTTGCCGCCTCCTAAGTTGAATTGCGAAAAGTCGGTGATGGTGACGGAGATGGCTTTGCCGCCGGGCTTGGCGCGCATTTGGGCGACGATGGCTTCGGAGGCGTCGATGCCGTGGACTTCGATGCCGCGAGCGGCGAGGGGCAGCGCGATCCTGCCGGTGCCTATGCCGAGTTCGAGGGCGGGACCGTTGCCTGCGAGCTTCGCGAGGGCGTCCACGGTGGGGCCGACATTGGCGCGCATGGGGTACATGCGGTCATAGACTTCGGCGATTTTGTCGCCGTAGGTTGCGGCGGTGTAGTCGTTCATTGTTTTTTGCGGCGGCATTCTTGTTGTGCCGAGCTAGAGATCTTAATTTCCCACTGAGATGAGAATGGTAGCACAGTTCCATCTACCTTACTGTAACTCGTCAGCCTATGCGAGCGTTCGGGGTAAATTGGCTAGAGGGACGTTGACCGCCAAGAGCGTGAGCGTGTCGGACTTTCTTGCGCAAGTCTCAAATTCGGTATCATTTCCATAAACTGAGGCTTATTGATACTCAGTATCTTGGTTTTGGCGAATTGCGCATGCTATCCTCCTTGGCGGTACTTTAATACTACTGCCAGACGTCCTGCGGCCTCGCGCAGATCCGGAAATTTCGACATTTTGGTTTCTTGTGTCATTTGACTGCTTCACAGTCTCAATAGGCGCGGCAAGGGGGACGTTTGACGCTTGCCTTTTCGGGCAAGCCTGTTGATGACGGCAACTTGTACCGGCGCAGCATCTGAATGCAGACACCAAGCATTATTGATATTTAATATCGTTATTGTAAGGCTCTCTTAGCGTACATTTGGAGAGCGATTCACCCGGTGTCAGCAGCAGGAGCAAGATGCGGAGTCGCTTTCGGGCGCGGGGGTTTTGGTAGCCGGCGGCGAGGAACCAGACACGTCGAGTAGTTAACGGATGGAACGGAAGCAATTAGTTGCTTCCGCGTAAACGAAAGAGAGAGATTGAGAATGAGACCAACTAGCAGAGGATGGAAGATAGGCACTGTGCTGTCGGTTGCGGCGGTATTGCTTGTGTTGTCCGCTGTGATGCTCGTTAGCGGCAACTTCGCCCTGGTGCGCGCGCAGACGCCGGATGCAGATGAGCAGACCTACGAGAATATGGACCCGCTGCTGAATGAGCTTGCTACGCAATTCGCGACGGGTGAGATGTCTGCTGCAGCGGCGGCGGCGAGCGCGCCGGTGAGTAGCGAAGAGTCTGTCGGGGTAATATTCCAAACGGATTCGGGCTCGGCAGAGGATGTGCGGGAGTTTCTGCTGGAAAACGGCGCATCGCCGGGGCCGGCGTTCGACGGTTTCCTCGGAGCGGATGTGCCGGTGAGCCTGTTAGCAGACGCCTCGCAGCAATCAGGTGTTGCCTGGATGCAGGCATCAACACCTAGTCGCGTGCTGGGGACTGATTCCGATGAAGGAGGAACAGCGCCCGAAGACGTGGATATATGGCACGCGAGCGGACTCAAGGGAGAGGGCGTGAAGATTGGGATTGTCCACCTGGGGTTCGACGGCATCCAGGAATTGATGGGCACGGAACTACCTGAGAGGCTGACCGTGCGTTGCTACACTGGCTATGGGCTGTACTCGGATGACATCGAGGACTGTGAGAATGGGATTAGCGGGGGCACCGTCAGGGCAACAAGGATATACGATGTAGCGCCTGAAGCCAGTTACTACATAGTTACGGTAGGGGACTGGGTGGACCTGTATGATGCCGTGGAGTGGATGGTGGAAGAGGAATTGGATGTCGTGAACAGTTCACTCGCCTGGATTTACACAGGGCCGGGAGACGGTACATCGCCTTACGCACTGAGCGATCTGAACAGCGTGGACGAAGCCATTGAAGGCGGTATCACCTGGGTGATGCCCGGGGGCAACGAAGCCCAGAATACATGGTTCGGCGCGTTTCGCGATGAGGACGAGGACGGCTTTCACGAATTCAGTGGGGACGACGAATGCAATAGGGTTGAGCTGGAATCCGGTGAGCGCTATATGGGCCTGATCAGATGGGAGGACAAGTGGGTTGGGCCATTCGATCCACTGGAGTACAGGGACCTGGACCTCCAGATGGTCCATGAGGAGACCCAACTCACGTATAGAAGGAGCTATCGTTCATTCGCGGGAAGAACCGCACCACTAGAATACTTTACATTCTTCCCATTCAGGGAGGGCCCTTACTGCCTGAGGGTGAATCTGAGAGTGGGAACGGCACCTGACTGGGTGCAGGTGCAGTCATTCTTTGGTGAGGACCTGGAGCATCCGAGTCTATTCGGAAGCATCATCAGCCCCGCGGAGAGCAACAACCCGGGCCTGATTTCCGTTGGCGTTACGGCACCTGGCAACACAGACGAAATATGGGAGCACAGCAGTCGCGGTCCGGGGCCGGAGCCGTGGCCAACGGGTAGAATCAAGCCCGAGATAGTAGGAGGACACGGCGATGACTCCGAACAGTTCGAATCGGAGATTGCTTCCGGATGGGAGGCGGCATACATAGCGGGTTTCGCGGCACTGGTGAAGCAGCGATTCCCAGACTTCGGGCCGGAAGATATCGCCGACTACCTGAAATCGCACGCTGAGGACCGAGGCGATCCGGGACCGGACAACACCTGGGGCTACGGGTTCGCGAGGCTGCCGGCTGAGGACGCGGCAGAGCCACCAGAGCCGGATGCCTGCATACAGAAGATATACGGAGATCTGACGATCGAAGGGACCTGGGATGACAGTTGCCTGTCGGAGAACAGACCGGAGGACCAGGCGAGCCCAAGGGGAGGAAGCGACTACTATGCTCGTTTCTACACAATCGGCATCGGCGAGGGGAAGAGGGTGAGCATCAGCCTTTCATCGGCTAACGACACTTACCTTTACCTGATGCGCGGAGTGGGCAGAAACGGAGGGATCGAAGAATACAATGACGATATAACGTCAAGTACCAACCTGAACTCGCGCATAGTGGCCGATAATCTGGAGGCAGGCCAATACACCATCGAGGCAACGACGTATCATCCTGAAACGGGCGGTGACTTCACCCTGACGGTGGAAATCGCGGATGTTGACGGGGGCGAGGCTCCTTCGACGAGCGGGCCATTCAGACTGCTCAGTCGTGGCGCGGACCACATCTGCGCGCTGAGCACGGATGGAACCATATCCTGCTGGGGTGACAACGCTTACGGGCAGGCATCGCCACCATCCGGCGAGTACTCAACCATCAGCAGCAGCGAGCGCGGGAGTTGCGCTCTGCGAGACGACGGCGCGGCCATATGCTGGGGCGCGTTCAGTGTCAGACCATCGTCCGAGGAATCAGCGGAGGGCCCGTTCACGGATATCAGCCGCGGCAGCGACCATGTGTGTGCGCTGGACGAGGACGGCGAAATAACCTGCTGGGGCGACGACAGGCATGGTCAGTCTTCGCCTCCGTCCGGCGAATTCAGCGTAATCAGCAGCCATGAGCGTGGAAGCTGCGCCCTGCGAGATGACGGCGCGCTGGTCTGCTGGGGAAGCGTTACATTGCCGTAGTTTTTTATTGGAAGAGAGGGTTCTAAAGCCAAGCAAGCGCGGCTGTGCAGGAGTAAACCGCTACTATTTGGAGCATTCGTGCGGCACTTTTGCTGGGCTTGTGGACCCTCTCAGGCTTGAGGGCCTTCTCCGAGGCGCGTGTATAATCAGGGCATATCCAAGTTTCTCATAGGTGATTGCCATGACTACTGCCGCAGGCGCTGCGCCACTTCTCGAACAAGATGGAAGTCCGCTGCTCATACTGATAGACGGGCACGCGCTGGTACACCGGGCGCACCATGCGATGCGGGACCCGCTGACGGTGCAGAGCACGGGCGAGGTGGTGTCGGGCGTTTATGGCTTCATGAACATGTTCCTGCGTGCGCTGGAGGAGTGGAAGCCTTCGCATTGCATCGTTACGTTCGATGTTTCCGCGCCTACATTCAGGCACGAGGCGTTCGAGGAATATAAGGCGCAGCGACCACCGACGCCGCCGGAACTGCGGCCTCAATTTGGGCGCGTGAAGCAGTTCATGGAGGCGTTCAATGTGCCGGTGTTCGAAATGGCGGGGTTCGAGGCAGATGACATCCTGGGCACGCTGGGCACGCAGGCTGAGGAGCAACACATAGATACACTGATCGTTACGGGGGACAGCGATATATTGCAGCTTGTTACGCCGTCGGTGCGGGTGCTGCTGGACTCCGGCAGGCAGAGGGCGAGCGCATATGACATCGCGAGGGTGAAGGAGCGGTATGAAGGTCTGGGGCCTGAGTATGTGGCGGAGATCAAGGCGCTGGAGGGGGACAAGTCGGACAACATTCCGGGGCTTCCGGGGGTTGGCAGGAAGACCGCGATACGACTGCTGGACGAGTATGGCAGTATCGAAGGCATTTACGAGAATATCGACGAGGTGAGTTCGCTGAAATTGCGGGGCGCGCAGAAGATTCAGAATACGCTGCGGGAGAACGAAGAGTTGGCGCTGCAGTGCAAGATGCTGACGACTATCAGGCGGGATGTGCCTGTGACGCTGGAGCTTGATGCGGCGCGGTTCGGGGGGTTTAGGCATAGCAATGTGCTGGGGCTGATGCGGGAGCTGGAGTTCTTCAGCATGACGAACCGCATACCGTCTGCCGGCGGGGAGGGCGAGCAGCTGGGGATGATGGGGATGGGGGATGAGGAGCGCGTGCCGACGGAGTATGTCGTGGTGGATACGGAGGCTGCGCTGGAGGAGATGGTGAGGTCGCTGGAGGCATCGGAGTTCGTCGCGTTCGACACGGAGACGACATCGCAGACGGCGATGCTGGCGGAACTTGTGGGGTTGTCGTTCTCGAACGAGGATGGCAAGGGGTGGTATGTGCCGGTCGGTCATGAAGAGGGTCAGCAGCTTGGGCGCGAGGATGTGATTGAGCGATTGAAGCCGTTGCTTGAGTCGGGCGATGTGGCGCTTGCTGCGCACAATGCCAACTATGACATGACGGTGCTGGGGAACTATGGCATCGATGTGGAGATTGCGTTCGATACGATGATTGCGGCGCACCTGTGCGGGCGGACGCGGACGTCGGTGGGGTTGAAGCCGCTGGCGCTCTCGATGCTGAAGGAGGACATGACTCCCATCAAGGAGCTGATTGGCAGGGGGCGCAATCAGACAACGATGGACAAGGTGGAGATCGCGAAGGCGGCGGACTATGCGGCTGCGGACGCGGACATGACATTCCGGCTGATAGATGTGTTCGCGAACGAGCTTGAGGAGAACAACCTGCGGCATACCTTCGACACGCTGGAGATGCCGCTGGTGCCGGTGCTGGTGAAGATGCAGCGGGATGGTGTTGCAATCGATACGGGCGCACTCGCGCCGATGTCCGTTGATATGGGTGAACAGATCGGCGCTATCACCGAGAGCATGTACGAGACGGTGGGGCATGAGTTCAATATCAACTCGCCACGGCAGTTGGGTGATGTGCTTTTCAACGAGTTGTACCTGCCGCCTACGCGTAAGACGCCGAGCGGAGGGTTTACCACTAACGCTGCTGCGCTGGAGGGGCTGAAAGAATTCCTGGACAGCGGGAATGCGGAGGGGGTTGATCCGAAGGCGTACCAGGTGCTGGATATGGTGCTGGAGTACCGGCAGCTGACGAAGCTGAAGTCCACTTATGTGGATGCGCTGCCGACTCTGGTGAACCCGAACACTGGGCGGATTCATACGGAGTTCAAGCAGACGGGATCGGATACGGGGCGGCTTTCGAGCACGGAGCCGAATGTGCAGAACATTCCGGTGCGGACTGAGCTTGGGCGACGGGTGCGGAGCGCGTTCGTTGCGGAGGACGAGGACTGGACGCTGCTGGCGGCGGACTATTCGCAGATCGAGCTGCGGATACTGGCGCACTACTCGCGGGACGAGGGGCTGATGTCGGCGTTTCGCAATGGCGAGGACATTCATGCGGCGACGGCGGCGAGTGTCTATGGTGTGGGAATCGGTGATGTGGACGCGGAGATGCGGCGCGTGGCGAAGATTATGAACTTCGGCGTGCTGTACGGGCTGAGTCCGTTCGGAATACGGCAGCAGACGGGATTCAGCGCGGAAGAGGGAAAGGCGTTTATAGACAGCTACTTCACGAATTATCCGGGCATCCAGAGCTACATTGACGGCATCAAGGAGCAGGTTCGCGCTGATGGGTATGTGGAGACGCTGATGGGGCGACGGCGGCGGATCAGCGAGATTCACTCTCGGAGCTATCACACGCGGGCGGCGGGCGAGCGCATGGCGGTGAATATGCCGATACAGGGGACGGCGGCGGACATCATCAAGATCGCGATGATCAACATCGAGCAGCGGATGGCGGAGCTTGGCATGCGGTCGAGGATGATCTTGCAGGTGCATGACGAGCTTATCTTCGAGGTGCCGCGCAACGAGCTTGAGCAGATGCGAGCGATTGTCACAGAACTGATGCCGTCTGCGGTGCCGCCTGCGGTGGGGTTCGAGGTGCCGCTGGAGGTGGAGATGAAGGTGGGCGACAACTGGGGGGAGATGGAGTAGGTGGTGGCGTGACGATGACTGAGACTTCGCCGAAGTTCGTGGTACGGCTGCACCAGGGTGGGTTCGATTACGCCTACCTGCGGGAGATGTTTCGGGCTGCTGATCGGCTGGGGTATGATGGGGCTTCGCTGTATGACCTGCTGGGAATTCCTACTCTCGAGTGCTGGACTACGCTTTCGGCGCTGGCTGCGGAGACCGAGCGCATACGGCTGATTCCGATGGTGCTGGCGAACCTGTACCGGCATCCGGGTACGCTGGCGAAGATGGCGGCTACGCTGGATGTGATTAGCGGTGGCAGGCTGGTGCTGGGTGTTGGGGCTGGCGGTGGCGAGGGGGACCATAAGGCTTATGGACTGCCCTACCCTTCAACGCGCGAGCGGGTGGCGATGATGGGCGAGGCGGTGGAGGTGATACGGCTGCTGTGGTCAGGGGAGCGAGTAAGCTTCGAGGGGAATTATTACCGGCTGGATAACGCGCTGTGCGATCCGGCGCCTGTGCAGCGACCGGGGCCGCCGATTCTGATTGGTGGGAGCGGTGAGAGGCATCTGCTGCGGGCTGCTGCGCAGTACGCGGACATCACGAATATGCGGGCGGATATGAGCATTGGGGAGCACGGGGCAAAGCGATCGGTGCTGGACGCGCACTGCGCGGCTGTGGGGCGGGAACCGTCGGAGATTGCGCTAAGCCATAATGCGCATGTGTTCATCGGGGAGGATAAGGCGGCGGTGGAGCGCGTGATGGCGGAGCATGCGGGGCGGCATGGGGTGTCGGTGGAGGGATTCAGGGCGTCGCTGGGGAATGCGATTGTGGGAACGCCTGCGCAGTGCGTGGAGCAGTTGCGGCGGTATGTGGACTATGGAATCGGGTGGTTCTTCTTACTGTTTCCGGAGCCGGTGAGCGTTGGGGATTTGGATTTGTTTGCCAAGGAAGTTTTGCCAGCATTTCGCTCCGGCTAGCGGCTGCTGAGGTAGTCGCGTAAGGGGCCGTCTCGCCATTCGAGGGCCGACCTGCAGGTGTTCCTGTGAGGGAGGGAATCTACGATTGCCGTCACCTTCCGAGCCTTCGACCAACGCTGCTCAGTATGCTGCTGTTAAAGAGTACCAAGACCACGGTCACTAATGTCTTGTACAAAGGCTGATCCGGCTGCAACCAAACAGCAACGACTCCAGCAATGAGCACAACAATGACGCCTATGAGTGTGCCCTTCCAAGACTTGGCTCGAACTGCACCGATACTCGCCAGTAATGCAGTCAGCGCGATGGTCGCTGCCAGTACGGCGAGCATGCCTAGTATTGAAATAGATCCAATGGCGAGCAGGACAGTATTTACACCGATGACAATAGAAATAAGAAGCATCTATAACGACTTCTCAATTCCATGCAAGATTCGAATAGTGCCATTCAGAGCTTATGCCACGGCACGGCTCATATTTCATCGAGTGGTGTCCAATCAAAGCATGTGTTTGGCCAAAGGGCAGAGCTAGCGGCTGCCGCGGTAGTCGCGGAAGGGGCCGTCTCGCCATTCGAGGGCTGACTTGAGGCCTTCTTCGGCGGAGCGGCGGGCGAATTCCTTGACTATGGGCGCTTGGTGGGCGATGGCGTCGGTCTCGGCGGCGATGTGCTGGAGAGTGTTGCGTCCCATGAGTTCGAGGGCGCGGTTGACGATGCTCTTGTTGGCGGCGAGAAGTTCCCAGGGGATGCGCGCCATGGTGCAGGCGAGGTCCTCGACGGTGGATTCGAGGTCGGCGCGGGGTACGGACTTCCAGACGAGGCCGATTTCTTCGGCGCGTGTGCCGGATACGGACTCTCCCGTGAGCAGGAACCACTTCGCCCACTGGGGGCCGACCATGTATGTCCACATGTGGGTGGGCGGCGTGCCCATGGAGCGGACGGGCGGGAAGCCGATCTGGGCGTCGTCGGCTGCTATGGATATATCGCAGTGCATGGCTAAGTCGGTGCCACCTGCGATGCAGTAGCCGTGGATGCCGGCGATGATGGGCTTGCTGAGGTTGAGCACCTGCGCCATGGTGTTGGGTGTCTGCTTCATGCGGTGGATGTCGGAGCGGATGTTGTCGCGGCGCTCCTGGGATGCCGCTTGCTCCTCGGGGGTTTCGGGCGGCGTGATGTCGTAGCCGGCGCAAAAGGCGCGTCCGTTGCCCATGAGGGTCAGCACGCGGACTTCGGGGTCGTCGTCGAGGCGCTGCATGCAGTCAACCATTTCATCCTGGAGCTCGCGGCTGAGGGCGTTGAGTTTCTGGGGGCGGTTGAGCCTGACGCGACCTATGCCGTCGGATATGTTGTACTCGATGAATTCGTAGGACATTGGGAATACCTCTGTGATGGGATTGCGCCGGGTGGGTCGGCGGCGGTTGCGCGGTATTGTAGCACAGGGGCTACGGGGGGCTAACATCGATGGACAGGATGGACAGGATGGGATTAGGAGGTCGGTTTTTCGAGGGAGTAGATGATGAAGTTTGGGATGCGGTATTCGTCGTCGAAGGTGGGGTTGGCGGCGAGTTCTTCGGCTGAGGGTATTGGCTCGTGGAGGGCGCGGAGTGTGAAGCCTGCGTCGAAGAATGCGGATATGTAGCTGGAGAGGGTGTAGTGCATGTTGACGAATTTCCTGCCGAACCAGTTGAATTCGCGGGGGCCTTCGTCGGTGTAGTTGTCCACGGGGTAGAAGAGCTTGGTATCGCCCTGCTTGATCCAACCGCCGGGGTTCGGGCTGCGCATGGGGTGGATGTTGCAGACGACGAAGCGACCGCCGGGGCGCAGGACGCGATATGCCGCATTGATGGCGCTGCGGAAGTCGTGCAGGTCAACTAGGACTATGTAGGATACGGCGATGTCGTAGGTGTCGTTGTTGATGCCGTGGAGGGTTTCGGCGTTGCCGAGCAGGTAGGTTTCGTCTGCGCTCAGGGACTTTGCCCGCTCGATGAAGGTTTCGGTGAGGTCAACGCCGGTGACGGTCGCGCCGAGCTGGGAGAGGAGGCGGCTGAACCTGCCGTCGCCGCAGCCGATGTCGATGGCGGACTTGCCGGTGACATCGCCGATTGAGTCGAGCATCCAGCGATCGAGCATGCCGGTGCGGACGGACTGGTCGGCGGCGATCCAAGCCTGAGCTGATTCTGTCCACTGGGTTTGCAGGCGTTGGGGTAGTTCCATGGGTTGTTTCCTGGCCTTTGCTTGGATGAGACGGGAAGGCAATCCTATCGCAATGGTGGAGGCTGTGATGGGGCGGATAGGTCATCAAGTATCAGACCCACCGCCCATTGATACTAATGGACTAGTGTCCAAGTAGCACTTCCACCGCTACGACAAGGCGTAAACCTGTCACCGACGGTGAAGTAAGATGTATCACCACAGATGCTGTCTCGATACGTACCAGCGAAGTATACGACCTCACCAGTTCTACCAATAATATGTGGCATATTGCTGCCTCCTTTCAAAATCTCGCTGGAACAGGAGGCGATCGACCACCGACTTGACTTCACAGGTGCAGGCGCTATACTGCCACTTATCTCGTTTGCAGTGATTGGATAACTACCGTCCCTGTGAGCGTCCCCGTTCCAGCGGGGTTTCGGAAAAGACTCCAGTGTGCTAGCACCGGAGTCTTTTTCTTCCTATTGATAGCACCATACCAAGACATGTCTGGTGAAATCAATGAGAATTGGTGTGAGTTTGAACCTAATTTGCCTTGCGTGATTTAGGCACCTATGGGGCCTTGTGTCGAAAATTGACTGTGATTTCTTCGTATCGCTTAGCTATGTTCGAGACTTCCTATCAAACTCTTACTTGATCACTGATTGAGCGGATCGCTAGGCACCTCTTTCATTGCTGACTTGCAGGTTACTCTCTTTCAGCGTAGTGTGCTATCCTTATCGGGCGAGCGGGAGTAGCTCAGTGGAAGAGCCCCTGCCTTCCAAGCAGGCTGTCGCGGGTTCGAATCCCGTCTCCCGCTCCATCTCCCACAGCACCGGCATACCTCACGATGACAGTTGGAGGTCGCGCAATGCAATTTTCCGGAAGATTGGTCATCATCATCGCGCTGTCGATTACCACGCTACTGGCGAGCAACATCATTGCGATCAAACCGGTGTCGCTGTTCACATTACCCTTCGAGATTTTCGGCGACAACCTGTTCGTGGTGTCTGCCGCGATCATCTGCTTCCCGATCAGTTATATCATCAGCGATGTGCTGACTGAAGTGTACGGCTTCCGGGTGGCGCGCGGGGTGATATGGCTGGGGTTCGTGTGCAACCTGCTGATGGTTATCCTGTTCTGGCTGGGTGGACTGATACCGGGAGCGGTTTTCTGGGAGGCGCAGGACGCTTACAGCGCAATACTCGGCGCTACGGGCTGGATTTTGCTGGGCAGTTTCGTCGCGTACATCATAGGCGAGTTCACGAATGCTGCGGTGATGGTGGTGCTCAAGAACAAGACGGAGGGGCGTCACCTGTGGATGCGAACTATATCGTCCACCGTAGTGGGACAGGGCGTTGACTCGGTACTGTTCTTTGGAATTGCGTTCGGCATTTCCGGCTTGTGGCCGTGGCCTGCGGTGTTCGCGGCGATGATATTTGCGTGGCTTGCGAAGTCGATTTATGAGGTTCTGGCTACGCCGCTGACATACCTGGTCGTGAACTGGTTGAAGCGGACGGACCAGATGGATATCTATGATGCGCCACGCTCGCTGAACCCGTTCGGGATATTCGGAGATGGAGAGGGAGAGAGCGTGAATGCGGCGGCTGGAGCGGCGGATTGATGATCGTAAACTCGATAAGGTTCAGGAGCACAACATGAGGCTTGAAGGTAAGGTTGCGATTATCAGTGGGGGTGCTCGGGGGCTGGGAGCTGCGGAGGCTCGGCTGTTTGCGAATGAGGGGGCGAAGGTTGGCATTGGGGATCTTCGTGAGGAGGAAGGGCGTGCGCTGGAGGCGGAGATCCGGGAGTCGGGCGGCGAGGCGATGTTTGTCAGGCTGGATGTTACGGACGAGGGGCAATGGGCGGATGCGGTGGACGCGGTGATGACCGCTTATGGCAGGCTGGACATACTGGTGAACAATGCTGGGATATTGGAACACGGTAGCGTCGAGGAGACAACCACCGAAAGCTGGGACCGCACGATGTCCATTAACGGCAGGGGTGTGTTCCTGGGCACGAGGGCTGTGATTCCGGCGATGCGTGAGAGCGGAGGCGGATCCATCGTCAATATATCGTCGGTTGCCGGGCTTATCGGCGGATTCATGACAGCTTACAACTCTTCTAAGGGTGCGGTGCGGCTGCTCACCAAGTCAACAGCGGTACAGTATGCTGCTGAAAACATTCGCGTGAACTCGGTGCATCCGGGTCCCACTAATACGGACATGCTCGATGTATTCTTCGCAGACGATGAGGCACGCGAGGCGCGCGCCGCAGATACGCCGATGCCGCGCCTCGGAGAGCCAAAGGATATTGCTTACGGCGTGCTGTTCCTGGCATCTGATGAGGCGTCTTATATGACGGGCAGCGAACTGGTTATTGACGGCGGAAATACGGCGAGATAGGTGATTCAAGGAGCATTTGGCAATGACAACATCGAGGGCAGAAGCGGAAGTAAGGCAGTTCGTGGCGAGCACGCCGAGGTCGAAGGCGTTGCAGGACGAGGCGGCGGAGTACCTGCCGGGCGGTAGCTCGCGGGGGACGGCGTACTTTGCGCCCTACCCTACTTTCGTTGATCACGCGAAGGGGCATTATGTCTATGATGTTGACGGGAATAGCTACCTTGACTTCATGATCAATGCGACCACGCATGTCATGGGTCACGCGCATCCTGAGATCGTTGCTGCGCTGCAGGAGCAGGCGGAGCGGGGGAATTCGTTCAGCGGGCCTACTGAGTCGCAGGTGCGACTTGCTAAGAACCTGTGCGAGCGGGTGCCTTCGCTGGAGACGGTGCGGTTCACGAACTCGGGCACCGAGGGCACGATGATGGCGATTCGCGGGGCGCGGGCGTTCACGGGAAAGTACAAGATTGCCAAGTTTGAGGGCGGGTATCACGGCTCGCACGAGTATGTGTCGGTGAGCGTGCGGCCTCCCGAGGACGCGCTGGGGCCTGACGCGACGACACCCGTGCCAGAGCATCCGGCACAGCCGCCGAGCGTTGCCGAGGATGTCATCACGATGCCGTTCAACGACCTGGAGGCTTGCGAGCGCATCATCAGGGAGCACGGGGACGAGCTTGCCTGCGTGATAATGGAGGCGGTGTCGTCGAGCTTCGGGTACCTGGCTGCCGATGTGGATTTCCTGCGGGGGATACGCGAGATCACCGAAGAGCTAGGTATCGTGCTGATATTCGACGAGGTGCAGAGCTTCAGGGTGTCTTCGGGCGGCGCGCAGGAGATGATGGGCGTGATACCGGATATGACGACATTCGGCAAGATAATCGGCGGGGGCATGCCTGTGGGAGCGTGGGGAGGCAGGCGCGACATCATGGCGCTGTTCGATCCGACGGAGGGACCTCTGGCTCACGCGGGCACGTTCAACGCGAATCCGATGACGATGGTGGCGGGCGAGGTGGTGATGGACCACCTGACGCCGGAAGTGTACGAGCGGATGAATGCGCTGGGCGAGACGCTGCGCGCGAAACTGCGGGCGGTGTTCGACGAACTGGAGGTTCCGGCGCAGGTTACGGGCGTGGCGTCGCTGTTCGGGATTCACTTTACGGAAGAGGAGATCGTTGACTATCGCTCGACGCTGACGGGCGACAGCGATATGACGAAGGCGCTGTTTACGGGATTGCTGAACGAGGGGATACTGATTCAGACCGGCGGCGCGGGCGCGCTAAACGTGCTGACGACGGACGAGGAAGTAGACGCGCTGGTGGATGGCGTGCGGAGGGTTGTGCAGCGGGTGAGGTAGATTTCCGTTGGCAGTTTTCAGTAGTCAGTTAGTAGATTAAAGAAATACGGCGTCTGAGAGTTCAGACGCCGTATTCGTTATTAATAGGAGAGGAATAAGTCTCCGACGGTTCTGGGGCGAATCATCCTACCTTTAGTGGCTTCCCACCGCCGGCGGACCTTCTCGCCCAATTTCTGGAGCCTCTGCAGTAGTCGTGGGAATCGAACCCACTTTCGAACCATCCAAGGATTTGGCTCCGAAGCCTGCTGCCAGCATAGTAGCCTGTCACACGTCCAGCGCTCGGGCTTTCTGGATGCCCCGTGGACACCCGACTCATCGCCGGGAACAGCATCACCTTAACCCTGCGTAGCAGTTTGTTCAGTCACAGGACCATCGGAAACTTGTACCCAGTATGCCAAAGACTTTATATCCGTTCAAGCCATAATAAGTGATAGATAATATTCTCTTTGGAGATATATGGTCTAATGCGTTGGCCGAGCATATTTGGTTCGGGACTCAATCTCTGTGCTTGCCGATGAATGCGGCTACTACGCTGTTGAACTCGTCGGGTGTCTCGAAGTAGGGGGAATGGCCGGCTTCTTCGACGATGTGGAGTTGGGCGCCGGGGATGACTTGCGAGACTTCTTTCAGGACTGCGAGAGGGAAGATGCGGTCCTGTGCGCCTGCGACCATGAGGGTGGGTATGTTGTAGTCGCCGAGCGCGTCCGGTGAGACGCCTATGTCGCCTGTGCCGGTGTCGCCGATGGGCGGGTTGAGGCCTGACATCTGGCGGTAGAGAAATGCCAGTGCAGGGTTCCTATCGAAGCCGTCGGGGGCGAGCGCCTGGTGAGGCTCGTTCCACGCGACGGGACGGTCGAGGTCGATGGTACGGCTGCGGGCGCGGGCATCGCGCGCTTCGATGACGCCGGCGGTCTGTACGCCGCCGGGAGTGCCGGATAGCACCAGGCAGGATACGCGCTCTGTGTTGGCGAGTGTGAATTGCATTCCGGTCCAGCCGCCCATGGACTGGCAGACGATGGCAGCGCGCTCGACACGGGCGTCGTCCATCACGGCGCGCATGTCGCTGGCGAAGTAGCGGGCGTGCTTGTGGCCCGTGGCGAACTGGGACCTGCCCCAGCCGCGATGATCGAAGGCGACGACCTTGTAGTCTGCGGCGAAGTGGGCGATCTGCTGCCACCAGACGAGGGTGTTGCCGCCGGCGCCGTGGGCGAGGATGATGGGCGGGCCTTCGCCGTGGGTTTCGTAGTAGATCTTGGCGTTGTCGGTGTTGACGAATGGCATGTTATTGCTCCATCGGGAATGTGTATGAATTAAGTAAGGCTCAGTAGTGCACGAATGTGTGTGCGCACAGGAACGAAGTGAGCCGTTCGCTCCTGCCTGACTTCATCTTCCGACATTGCGACAATCTCGTAGCGAGCATCCAAACTTCTGGCATAGAGTTCTCGATAGCGTGTTCTTATGGCAGCTAGTTCTATCGTCATGGAGACCAATCTGTTGCGGGCATTATGATTGGATGGGCTTGCGCCAAACCGCTGCACAAAGTAGGCATCGACATAGTGCAGTGCAGCATAGAAGAGGCCAACAACTGCCCAATCGTTAAACTCAGTGCCTATAAGATTATCGTAAAGACGCTCGTTCTTCTCCGCTTGCGCGATGTGTTCAGCCGGTTGAGGCATGTTCACGCTTCCACAGCGACACTGACGATTCATTGGGAAGATAGTCCCAAAGATTATCAGACGCAGTCTCCTGCAGGTTAAGGATTCGGAATTCCAGAATGGGCATTTGTGGCACACTCAACAGGTCGCATTCTACATCGTAAATGGGCGACCGGACATCGAAGTTGAAACGCTCAGCGGACACTACTGTCCAGATCACGGGATAGTTTTCAGGATCTCTCACCAAAATCACTTCCTGAACATCCTCAATGGTTTTCACTCTATCCGTGAAGAGATTGCAGGCCTCATTCAAGCTCATGCGCCTTGCCGAGCCAGAGGCGTCAGCGCTCCCATTTGTCGTTGCGTTTGTCATCACTTGCCCCTCGTCCCGCAAGGCATAAACCACTAACGATCTCTCACATCCTGATGCGATTATACAAGAATCAGCCGAGTACGCCCGCATCTTTGAGGGCGGCGATGTCGGATTCCGCGTAACCGTACTGGTCCAGGACCTCTTCGGAGTGCTGGCCGAGAATGGGCGCGGGGGTTCGGACGGACCCGGGGGTGTCGTGGAGCTTCACCGCTACGCCGATGTTGCGGATGCTGCCTGACTTGGGGTGCTCCAGTTCGACTGCCATTTCGCGGGACTGCACATGCGGGTCGGCGTAAACCTGCTCGATATTGTAGATGGGGCCGCATGGGACGCCCGCCTTCTCAAGAGCCTCTACCCAGTGGGCAGTGGTCTGCGTGCGGAATGTCTCTTCCATGATTGGCGTGAGAGCGTCGATGCTGACCATGCGCTCCGGGTTGGAGGCGAAGCGCTCGTCTTCGAGCAGGTCTTCACGGCCTACTGCGCGGCACATGCGCTCCCAGTTGTTCTGGTTGGCTGCGCCGATATTGATGTAGCCGTCCTTGGTGGCGAACGCCTGATAGGGCGCGATCATGCGGTGGGCAGAGCCTAGCGGACCTGCGACCTCACCGGTGGCGAAATAGGTCGCTGACTCGTAGAGTGTGTACGCCATGCCGGATTCCAGGAGGGAGGCGTCAACATGTTGCCCCCTGCCCGTCGAGAGGCGGTTGATGTATGCGGTGAGGATGCCGTAGGCGCAGAACATGCCGGTGTTGAGGTCTGCCATGGGAACGCCTACCTTTGCGGGAGGAGAATCGGGGAAGCCGTTGATGCTCATGAGGCCGCTCATGCCCTGGGCTACGAGGTCGAAACCGGCGCGGCTGCTGTAGGGGCCGGTCGTGCCGAAACCGGAGACGGTGCAATAGACGATGGCGGGGTTGAGCGCGCTGACATCGTCGTAGGCGAGGCCCATGCGGTCGACGACGCCGGGTCGGAAGTTGTGGATCATCACGTCGGCGTCTTCGAGCATGCGTCGCACAATGGCGAGGCCCTGCTCGCTCTTGAGGTCGAGGACGATGCTGCGCTTGTTGCGGTTGAGCGTGAGGAACGCAGCGGATTCTCCTTCGATGAAGGGAGGGCCGTAGCGGCGGGTGTCGTCGCCGCCGTTGGGCTTTTCGATCTTGACGACGTCGGCGCCCATGTCTGCGAGGAGCATGGTGCAGAAGGGACCCGCGAGAATCTGGCTGAAGTCGATTACTTTGATGTCCTGGAGGGGTAGTTTTCCGTTTGGGGTTTGCATTCTCATTGTCTCCGATAATTCAGGGTGTGCTCTTGTCAGCTGCGGCGTCCGACTGTGCCTCTGGATTCCCGCCTGCGCGGGAATGACGATATGAAGTTTCGGGGGACGGGATTTGACTCTGAAGCTTATTCGCCTGTGAAATTAGGTTTGCGGCGTTCGATGAAGGCGGCGCGACCTTCGTGGAAGTCGGCGCTGTCGAAGTTGGTGAAGGGCAGGTCTTGCTCTTCCTGCGTCATGCCTTCGCCTGACGGGTTTCGCAGGGTTATGTCACGGATGCGCTTGTTGCGCTTGTGGCTGAGTGGGGCGAGTTCCGCCATTTCGTGGGCGAGGGTGTAGGTGTGCTCGTGAAGCTCGCCGGCGGTGAGGAGCGTGGTTATCAGGCCGATGCGGTGGGCTTCGTGCGCGTCGATGAGCCTGCCGCTCAGCAGGATGTATGATGCGTTGCCAGGACCTACGAGGTTTACGAGGCGTCGCATCTCGCCGTAGCCGACGAGGATGCCGAGACGCGCTATGGGGATACCGAAGCGACTGTCGTCGGAGGCGATGCGGATGTCGGTCGCCATGGAGAACTCGCAGCCGCCGCCCACGCAGAAACCGCGGATCATGGAGATGGTGGGCTTGGTCATTGCCTCGACGGTATCCATCGCGCCGTCGAATGCGTCGGCATAGACCTTTGCTATCTGGGAGTTTATGCGGTACTGCTCGAAGTCCTTTATGTCGGCGCCGGCAGAGAACGCCCTGTCGCCCGCGCCGGTGAAGACCACGACTCGCACTGAGCTGTCGCGCTCAAGCTCGATTGCGATACGTTGGAGTTCGAGCCAGCCGGCGTAGCTGATGGCATTGCGCTGGGTTGGCCTGTTGAATGTTACGGTGGCGACGCTGCCGTCTTGTTCGACCAGAATGTGGGGTTGTTCGTTGGGATTGTCGGTCAATTTGTTCACTTCAATTCAGGGGTCTCTTGCGGAAATTAGTTAGAAGACGGGCTCCCATATCGGATTCAGGTTGAGAGTGAAGCCGGGCAGCTCGGGGTCGGCGGATATTGATTCAGGGTTGTCCAGAATCTCAGGTTCTGCGTTGGGGCGATATATGTGGGCTTGTCGCTGCAGAGGGTCGAGGAGCCAACCGAGGCGGGCACCATTTGCCATGTATTCTTCAATCTTTGCCTGCAGGACGGTGAGCCCGTCAGTTATCCAGCGCATTTCGATAACAAAGTCGGGGCAGAGTGGAAAGAAACCTCTCTTATCTTCTATCGTCAATCTTGCTAACCGTGACTTAGTCACCCATGCTGCGGTAGGCGCTCGCATTGCGGTATTGGGCAGTATAAAACCTGCATTAGTGACAGCCACGCCGGTTTCGTCGGTTCGCTCCCACATCCCTAAAGCCATAATTACCTGTATAGTTCTTGCACCACCGTCGCCCACCAATAGGGGTGACAACTCCAAAAGGCCGTCCGCACTGCGCTCGATTCTGACTATTTCGTTCATCTCACAGAAGTGAACAAACTGGTCTTCAGTCAACTCGATTATAGGATCCAGCCGTAGGTTGAGCGGAAGTACGTTCGGAAGTACGCGCTCCATTCTCTCTGCCAAAGTAGAGTCGTTTGTTGCCAAGGTGTGACTCCTTGCTTCCCGTCGAACTATTAGTCAATCAGGCGAGGGACGGGACGATGTCGTTTAGGAATGTGTCGAGTTGGCGTTCCTGGTCGAAGGAGGCGAAGCGGACGATGATGGTCTGGGCGCCTGCCTCGTGGTACTGCGAGATGCGCTCGGCGACTCTTTGCGGGTTGCCGAATGGTCCCCAGCGGTCTCCCCAGATGTTGGAGCCGTAGTACTGGTGGAGGAAGGTGTCGGCTTCTTCGGCGGCGGCGGCTTCGTCCTCGCGGAGATTGACGGTCATGTAGTAGGTCGCCTCGGGGGATTCGGGGTCGCCGCCGTACTCTGCTGTGTAGCCGCGTACCCTGTCCACGACGCGGGCGTACTCGTCGGGGTAATCGGAGATGGACATGAAGCCCGCGCCGAGCTTGGCGGCGCGCTGGAACTGGCGCTCTCGGCCAGCTCGCCAGTGGCAGGCGACGAGGAATGGAACGCCGTTGGATTGGACGGCGCGAGGCTGTACGGTTACGCAATCGTAATTGAAGTGCCGTCCTTCGAATGTAACTTCTTCGCCGCTTGTCAGACCGTTTGTAATCTCAAGGACTTCTTCGAAGCGACGGGCACGCTGGGACGGCTTGACTCCGACGTTGAGCCATTCCTGCTGCTGGGCGGGGTTGAATGCGCCGCCTACGCCCGCGCCGAGTATGAGGCGGCCGCCAGAAATGGTGTCAACGGTGGCGGACATCTGCGCGAGCTGCACCGGATTTCGTAGCGCGGCGAGCATAACCGCCGTGCCAAGGCGAACCCGCTGCGTGCGCATCGCTAATGCCGCCAGGGTTGCCAGCGGTTCGAGGCGCGGCTTGGCGGTGAGGCTGTCGCCGACCCAGACAGAATCGAGACCTGCCTGTTCCACCGACTCTGCCATCGAAATGAGCGGCTCAATGCTGGGCGGCTCGTCGCTGTCCATTACCAGACCGCGCGTTGGAAGTAGTATGCCGAGTTTAAGAGTCATCAGTCTTTCTTATCACCTTTTGGGGTTGAGGATACATCCGCCGGCATCATCGTACTAAGAAACCCGGGTTGCAGCCTGTCGCACAGGGCGAGGTCGTCGGGCGTGTCCAAGTCGAGCGCCAGCCCTTCGCTCAAGCATACAGTATATGGGATGCCGAGCGATGCCGCGTGCTGTTTGTGCCTTGCGTAACTGTCCTTGCCGAGCAGCGGGGGGAATCGCAGGCACTTGGGGATGAGCATGGCGTTAGTGCCGCCGTCCTGCTGCGCAGGGGAGAGTGCGAGAGTCTCACCACCGACCGATGCCTGCACAATCTTTTCTATGTCGGCGGCGGTGACGAATGGCAGGTCGGAGGGCAGGTAGATTGCAGCAGATCCAACTCTGCATGCCTTGCTGAACGCGAAACTCAGGGATTCGTTCAGGTCATTGCCGGGGTCTTCCAGCCACTTCGCGCCGAGACCATTCGAAGCCTGCTTCACGGCTTCATCGCCTCCGACTACCCATACAACGCCCAGTGCTTCGTGCGCCGCGCTCACTACCTTGCTGAACATGGCGAGGCTTAGGTCGGCGCGCTCCTGTTCCGATAGCACACTTGCCAGGCGCGTCTTGGACAAGTTTAGCGGTTTCATCGGGACGACCGCGACTATGCTGAGGCCGGTCATGCAGCCAGACCGCATATGTACTTGGCAAGGCGCACTTTGTTGTCGTCAGTGAACATCATCGTGTTCGTGACGGCGGCGCGCATGCCGAGCGCTTCGATGTCCCCTGCCCTGTCTGCGTCAACATCGTCGAGGACGAATATGTCGCAGAGGTTCTTGTACTGTGAGGCGACTCCGACGCACGAGGTTTCGATGTCCAGTTCGTCCATCATCTTGGCTGCGGGGCCCTTGATGGCTTGGCCGCCGACGATGGGGCTGACAGCGATGCGCGTGCCACCGAAGTTTTCGATTGCGTCTCGCACGCCGGGGATGGCAAGGATTGGCGCGACGCTGACGAAAGGGTTGGAGGGGCAGAAGACCAAGACATCGGAATCTTGCAGGGCGCGGGTGAATTTGGGAGCGGGCTGTGAGACTTCTGCGCCGACGAAGCGGATGCGGCTGACGGCGGGTTCGCAGCGGTGCCTGACGAACCAGGTCTGCATGGGGAGTTCGCCGAGGTCGGTCGTCAGCATCGTGCGCACGGGATCGTTGCTCATGGGGACTATTGGATGTTTCACGCCGAGCGCGGTTCTGAGGGAATCCGTGACTTCAGAGAGGGTTTTGCCCTGACGCAGCAGGTCTGTCCTGCGGATGTGGGTCGCGAGGTCTTTGTCGCCGAGGTTGAACCATGTGTCGGCGCCGTATGCGTTCAGCCGCTCCAGCGCCGCAAAGGTCTCGCCCGTGATGCCCCAGCCGGTTTCGGGGTTGGAGAGGCCGGCGAGCGTGTACATCACGGTGTCGACGTCCGGGGAGACATGCAGGCCGTGGAACTCCTCGTCGTCGCCGGTGTTAACGACGATGGTGAGGTCGGATTGCGGCAAGATTCGGGATAGGCCGAGCGCGAGCTTGGCTCCACCTACGCCGCCTGCGAGCGCGAGAAATTTCATCTGGTGTCTATCCAAACTATTAGTTCCTCAGGCGTGTCGTCAAAATCCGGCGCAATCCAGATCTGCCCATTCAGTGCGCCTGACAAGCGTCTAGGCTTCGCCTCAGCAGTCCTATCTGCTTGTCTTCCAGGCACGCTGTAGGGAGCCAGGCGCAGAAAGGGTTTGTCTGCTTTGGCGATTATGACTTCTTCGCCCTGCCATGCGAGTTCGCCCAGCTCAGCGAGTTTCGACTTGGCTTCGTTCATATTGGCCTGCATGATGCCCTCCAACTTCGACCTTCCCATAATTCTACCAACATTGGCGTGGCGGTTTCCAGCGAGGATGCCTCGCAGCGGTATGGGGACGCTGTGATAAAATCCAAGCCGCCTACCCATGAGAGGCAATTTCACGGCGGCGAGGGGCGACATCTATATCTCCCATATCAGCCTGACGAACTTCCGTAACTACGAGCGGCTAGAATTCGACCTGCTGCCGGGGATGACGCTGTTCCATGGTGAGAATGGCGCTGGGAAGAGTAACCTGCTGGAAGCCATGTACATGCTTGCGGTGGCGCGATCGCCGAGGGCGTCGAGCGACAGAGAGCTGATTCGGCGGAGCAACGGTGAGGGCGAGTTTTACACACAGGTCGCGGCGGATGTGGAACGAAGTGGAGACGCGGTCAACCTGCAGGTCAACTTCCGGTCCACGAATGCGCCTGCTGCGGCTAACACACCTGCGATGCTGTCGGTGCAGAAATACTTCCGCGTGAACGGCGTGGCACGGCGTGCCTCCGCGCTCATCGGGAATCTCAATGCGGTGATGTTCAGCGCGGATGACCTGGAGATCGTGTATGGAGCGCCGAGCGTGCGCCGCCGCTACCTGAATATCCTGATTTCGCAGACGGACCGGGAGTACCTGGGGGCGATACAGCGATATGAGCGCGTGGTGCGGCAGCGCAATCACCTGCTGCGGCAGATACGGGAGGGCGCGGCGCGGGTGGGTGAGCTTGCGTTCTGGGATGACGAGCTAGTCAAGGAGGGCAGCCGTATCGTGGCGCAGCGGCTAGACACTGTGAAGATGCTGTCAGAGGGCGCGAGTCCGATGTATGCCGGGTTGAGTGGTGGGAGCGAGAGGCTGGATGTTGCGTACCTGCCGAATGTCGAACTTGTGCCTGATGTTTCGGAGAGCGGGATTGCAGACGCCCTGCGGATGAAGCTTGAGGAGCGGCGAAGGCAGGAACTGGCGCGTGGAATGACGGTTACGGGACCGCACCGGGACGACCTCGCGCTGACGCTGGATGGGTTGGATGCGGCAGGATTCGCCTCAAGGGGGCAGACCCGGACGGCGGTGCTGGCGCTGAAGCTGGCGGAGGCGGCATTCCTCAGGGAGAGACGAGGGCGGGAGCCGGTGATCCTGCTGGACGATGTGCTGTCGGAACTGGATGCGGCGCGGCGAGAGCAGGTGCTGGGGCATGCGGCGCAGTATCATCAGGCCCTGATTACTACCGCGGACGCTGATACTGTCGCCGGGCAGCTGCCTAACGGCACGGCTCGTTTTGGCGTGCGGCGAGGGCAGATCAATTTACTCGACTAGGCGCAGGCGCTGGGGGCTTACACGGGGTATGCGCTCGATGTCGCGCTTCACTTCCAGGTCGAGTTTGACGGTGGTGGTGTACCAGGAGGTGGAGCCGATGTTCGCCTTCTGCTCGGCGCTGAGGCGCGCGTCGATGAGATTCGGCAGGGCGCGGAACTCCACGCCGTCCGCGCTGCCGGCGAGAATGTCGAGGATGATGCCGCGCAGCAGGTCGTACTTCCACATGTGGATGCGGGTTGGCTTCTTGCCGGGTGTGGGCGTGTGGCAGACTACCCTTTCGTCATCGGACAAGTTCATGCGCTTCAACCGATCTAATGAGTGTTTTCAATGCCTAAAACCGTTAAGCAATTGTTCCAACACAGGCAGTTTACGACACCTTCACCCCCATCCTAACCTTCCCCCATCGAGGGGGAAGGGACAAAGCAGCTAGGCGGTCTTGCGGAGGGGGCCGTCGGGGCGGAGGTCGTCGAGAATCGCTGCGGTCTTGGCGGACAGGTCTTCGCCTGAGCTGCGCTTCTTGGCGAGGAGGTCGAGGACGTGGTCGGAGACGCCGGGTCGGATGCGCAGTTCCTCGGGCTTGTAGCGCATGCAGCGGCGCATGAGGACTTGCGCGGGACGGCGCGTCTTTTCGGTGCAGCCGTATGCGTAGGGGCACATGTATGCGTAACAGGTGGTTATTTCGCGGTGGAGGGGCGATACGCGGCTTTCCGAAGGGGCGACGTGGCTGCCGACGAAGTCGTTGAGGGGCTTGTCGAGAGCGCCGGGGGTGGGCGTCTTCTTGTGCATTCGCATGTAAGCAGTGCCTCTCCGGCAAAGGATGAGTCAAAAGGGAATGCACAAATGTTAAACGCAAAATTAGAATTATTCAATACTTATGTACGCTATTTCGGAGATTTGGATAATATAGGCGCGATGTATTTCAAGGGGTTTGCAGTTGTTTTTCCTAGAGCACCCGAGGTAATGCCGCTGACGAAGAATCTGGGACAACCGCAAAGACCGGCTTCTAATTGTTCGAGGGCATCAGGACCCTTTAATTCGTTCAGAGTGAGGGGAGTGAAGGATGCCGCGGAATTAGATGCGTCTTGATTTCAGGCGGCAGGAATTGGCATGCGGCAGGCGCGGGACAACGGGGAACGCCGCTTTAAGGGAGGTTCGGAAGGCGCGGTGAAGTGCTCTGGCCTAGAGTTACGCGGACTTCTTTTCCAGCATGAGAGGCGGCGTTGGCATTGGGACTATCTCGCCGTTCTTCAGGCTGATAGTCACGGGGGCGTCGCCCTGTATGGCGGCGGCGTCCACAATGCACTGGCTGACATCGGTCATGCTGGGAAGCTCGTACATCACGTCCAAGAGGGTGTGTTCAAGGATTGTGCGCAGACCGCGCGCGCCCGTCTTGCGCTTGAGCGCCTGCTCCGCTGCTGCTACAAGAGCTTCCTCCGTGAAGACCAACTCAACTTCGTCCATATCGAAGAGGGACTGGTACTGGCGCACCAGGGCGTTTTTCGGCTCGCTGAGGACTTTGATGAGTGCCGCTTCGTCCAGCGTGTCCAGAGTGGCGATTACGGGGAGGCGCCCGACGAATTCCGGTATGAAGCCGTATTCCATGAGGTCGTCGGAGTTTACATGGTGCAGCACGTTTTCTTCGGTCTCCACGCTCCAACTTGCGGAGCCGGTGAAGCCGATGGAGTGCTTACTCTTGAAGACGCGCCTGTTGATGATTTCTTCCATGCCCTCGAAGGCACCGCCGCACATGAACAGGACATTGTCGGTCTTGATCTTCAGGAAGTCCTGATGCGGGTGCTTGCGACCACCCTGGGGCGGGACATTGGCTTCGCAGCCCTCGATTATCTTGAGGAGAGCCTGCTGCACGCCCTCGCCGGACACATCTCTCGTGATGGACGGGTTGACGCTCTTGCGGGCTATCTTGTCAATCTCGTCGATGTAGATGATACCCTGCTCGGCGCGCGCGACATCGTAGTCGGCAGCCTGTATGAGGCGCAACAGGATGTTCTCCACATCTTCGCCGACATAGCCTGCCTCGGTGAGCGAGGTGGCGTCTGCGATGGCGAAGGGGACTTGCAGGATGCGCGCAAGAGTCTGTGCGATGTGGGTCTTGCCGGAGCCGGACGGGCCCAGCATCAGGATGTTTGCCTTTTGAATCTCCACATCCGACTGTGTCTGTGCGGAGCTGATGCGCTTGTAGTGGTTATAGACGGCGACGCTGAGGATTTTCTTGGCGTGGTCCTGTCCTACCACATACTCTTCGAGGTGCTGGTAGATGACTTTCGGGTTCAGCCCGTTTGCCATAGGGTTCGCTATGACGGTGGACTGGGCGGGACCGTCCTCGGCGATAATCTGATCGCACAGCAGCACGCATTCGTCACAGATGAAGACCCGGTCAGGTCCTGCGATGAGTCGCTTGACCTGCGCCTGTGCCTTGTCGCAGAAGGAGCAACGATAGTCGGTGCGGCTAGTCATAATGCGGAAGCTCCACGTCAGTCATCGTTTAGGCATCGATTAGGATTTGGATTGCAGCATCGGGACGCGGCGGCGTGACCGACACTGCGTATAGGTTCGGGTTGTCGGTGTTACGCACCGCTGGAGGACGTAAGAACTTCGTCAATCAGCCCGTAGTCCAGGGCCTGATCCGCGCTCATGTAGTGATCGCGGTCAGTGTCCTGCGTAATCTTGTCAAAGGGCTGACCGGTCGTGTCGGCCAGGATGGTGCGTATCTTATCCTGCAATCGCAGAATTTCACGCGCGGCAATCTCGACATCGCTTGCCTGACCCTGCGCTCCACCCATTGCCTGATGCATGTGGATGGTTGAGTCCGGGAGGGCAAAGCGCTTGCTCTTGGCTCCCGCGGTCAGCAGAACCGTGCCCATGCTTGCCGCCAGTCCCACGCAAATGGTGGAGACATCAGGGCGAATGAGGTTCATGGTGTCGTAGATAGCGAGGCCGGCGTAGATGACGCCGCCCGGCGAGTTGATGTACAGGCTGACATCGCGCTCGGGGTCTTCCCTGTCGAGGAATAGCAACTGAGCGATGATGGCGTTGGCAACCTGGTCGTTGATCGGCGTACCGAGATAGACGATGCGCTCTTTCAGCAGCATCGAGTAGATGTCGTATGCGCGCTCGCCACGCGGTCCCGACTCTACAACCATAGGGATGACGTTCTCAGGCCCACCGTCCTGCAGCAAGTCTCTCGCGCTTAAATCTTCGGGCCTAAACAGCATTAGTTTATCTCCTTGAGTTGGGGGGATCCCCCGTGAGTAGTCTTAGTTAGTCAGACTTAGGTTCGCTGGATTCGGTATCAGCGGACTCGTCCGGTTCAGTCTCCGGCTCCGCAACATCGCTGGATTCGGAGGTGTCGGGCGCTTCGCCCTTCGCGATTTCAATAAGGCGTTCCATTACCAATTCAGAGTGCATCATGCGCCTTATGGAAGTTCGCATGTCTTCGGTTATCTCAGGCGATTCGGGGGCGTCCGGGTACTGCTCGCGATTCTCTTCGAGAAGGGTCTGAATGCGCTCGTCGAGTTCTTCGTCCGAGACTTCAATGCCCTCGGCTTCGCCGAGCTTTTCGAGAGCTACGGCGCGCTTGACCCGGTTTATCGCCTCCTCGCGCAACTGCTCACGAAGCTCCTCCTCGGAACTGCCGACGGAGCGCATGTAGTCGTCGAATCTGATATTTATTCGCGCAAGAGTCTGCATCTGCTCATTCATCATATGCTCGACCTCGTGCTCGATAATCACGGGCGCGATGGTTGCGGTCGCGCCTTCAAGCAGGCTGTTAATGGCGGAATCGCGCAATTCCTGCTCTCTGGCGTTCTCGAACTCGGTTTTGAGTTCCTCCTCAATCTGCTCGCGCAGGGCTTCAAGGGAGTCGTAACCTTCGCCGATGCCCTGGGCGAACTCCTCGTCCATCTCGGGCAGGACGCGTTCCTTGACATCGCTCACCGTAACGGACACCTGAACGGGCTTGCCAGCCACTTCCTCCACGGGAAAGTCTTCGGCGACCGTCAGCTCGAATTCCTTGGGCGTATCCACTTCCGCGCCTACCAGCGCCTCGGGAAATCCGGGGAAGGGTCGTTCTGCGTCTTCAACGAGGAGGTACACGGTGTCGGTTTCATCAAGGATGGGGTTGTCTTCAACTGTGCCCTTAGCGGTCATAGTAACCATGTCGCCCATCTCTACCGAGCGTTCCACGGGTTCCCATGATGCCATGCTGTTTCGCAGGCGTTCCAGCCTCTCCTGGACATCTTCTTCGCCAACTTCCGACTCTTCGACCTCAACGCGAATGTCCTTGTATTCACCAAGTTCCACTTCGGGTCTGAGTGGGACGGTTGCCTTGAAGGTTACGGGATCGAGGTCGATTACTTCCATGTCGGGCATGCCGCCGGGCTGCAAATCTTGTTCATCGATTGCCCTGCCGGTAACTTCGGGGAGCATGGTGTCGAGAACTTCGTTGAGGAGGGCTTCCTTGCCTACGAATTGCAGGACTATGTGGCGCGGAACGCGGCCCTTGCGGAAACCGGGGTAGGAGATGTGCGGTTTAACTTTCTGGTAGCCGATATCGAGATATGGGCGAACATCTTCATCTTCCATCTCGATATGCAGCACGGTCTGAAGGTCAACGATTTCCTCTTGAGTAATTCGCACAAAAGTCTCCTGAAAAGCAATTACGACACTAAACTGATTATAGCACGTCGATTGTGCGCTAGAAAACAATCAAATGCGTTGTTGATTTGGCGAGTTTTCCGCATAATAATGATGTTGACACGCATTGAGCAGTTGTTTACGATGCAAGAAATGGGCTTTATCACTTACCGACTTAAACACAGGGTTATGCAATTATTCAGGGGCTGCAAGGATGCCTGACCAGTACCAGAAAGAGATCGAGGACATACTGAAGAAAGCGGAGGCGGAAGCGCCTCTGCCGTCCGAGCAATCTCGCCGGAGCCTTCGCGGGATGGTGTGGCAGTACGCGCGGCAGTCTTTGAACAGCAAGGCGTGGGGCGTTTCGCCGGGCAAGATCATGCTGGCGGCGCTTGCCATCCTTCTGGCGGCGTTCCTGCTGCGTCCGGTTTTGCCGGGGATGTTCGGGTTGCTGGCGTGGGCGGGGCTGATCATTTTCATCGTGGCGTACGGAATGGTGTTCCTGAGGCCGTCGAAGTCGAAGGTGGACCGCAAGATGTGGCGGGGTCGCTATATTGATGAGGACGAGAGCGGCGAAGGTGGCGGTTCCTGGTGGCAGGGGCTGAAGGGGCGGTTCAAGAAGTAGCCTAGAGAAGTATTGCAGTATTAAAGATAAGGGGCAGGCGTTGAGCCTGCCCCTCTTTCATTCCATTCGCCTAAGGCTTTAGTGCTGTCAGCTAGACGGCGCACTCGCCTTCGCCGCGCTCAAGCACATACTTGACCGTCTTGTCCCAGTCGATGTACTGCTCAAGGGTGTCCCTGTTGAGGTCGGGCAGTTCCTTGAAGCCTGCCATCAGTTCCTCGAAGTAGCCGGCACCCTGCCGCAGCACGTAGTCCTTGAACAGCTCGCCGTCGCCGTGGCTGTCCTTATAGTCGGTCACGATCTTCTGGAGAGCCTCGGGCGCGCGCTTGGCGGGAATCTTCGCCTTGATGCGCTGACCGAAGCGCGGATCGTCCTGGTCGTAGCTACCGCCGAGGAACAGTTCATATGCGGGCACCTGCCCTCCCGGTCCCCTGGCTGCCGCGCCGTGGAAGCCGATGTCTGCGATGTGGTGCTGGCCGCAACCGTTGGGGCAGCCGCTCATCTTGACATGCATCTGGCGCACTAGCGGGTCGGACTGGTCAACATGCTGGACGGCATCGCTCAACGCTCTGCCGAGACCCATTGAGGAGGTTATTCCGAGCTTGCAGCTGTCGGTGCCGGGGCAGGAGACGATGTCCGTTATCTCGTGCGCGCCGGAGTCTCCGAAGCCGATGTCGCTCAGTCGCTGCCAGACCTCGTAAAGGGCGTTTTCCGGCACCCAGCGGAATGCGAGATTCTGCTGGTGGGTGATGCGAGCGCGACCACCTGCGTACTTGCGGGACATGTCGGCGAGCTGGTGGAACTGGCGGGCGTTGATGTCGCCGAGGGGCAGCTTGACCGTGACGGCCCTGTAACCTGCCTGCCTCTGGGATTCGACATTCGTGTTCACCCAGCGGTCGAACTCAGGGTCGCTGCCGAATGCGGCGTACTTGCCATCGAGCGCGGGAGCATCCACTGACTCGTCTTCGACGAACATGAGGTCAGCGGGGTCGAAGGAGCGCTGTGCCCAACTCTGCTGGATTTCCTCTTCGATTTCCTTGCGGAACTCGTCGATGCCAATGCGGGCGACATAGAACTTGATGCGCGCCTTCATGCGATTGCGGCGCAACTCGTTTGTGCGGTGGAATATGCGAAGCAGCGCCTCAGTCATCTTCAGGTAGTCTTCGACGCCGACAAATTCATAGAGCGTGGGGGCGATGCGCGGCATGATTGAGGTGCCGCCGCCGACCACCATCTTGAAGCCCTTCTTGCCGTCCTGTACACGAGGGATGAATCCCACATCGTGGATGGGAGTGATAGCGCAGTCGTTGTCGCAGCCGGAGAAGGCGCTCTTGATCTTGCGCGGCAGAGCCTGGCTGAACGGATGGCGCACGAAATAGCGCGCGTAAGCTGCCGCGTAGGGGGTAACATCGAACGGCTCGTTGGCGCATACGCCGGCGATGGCGCAGCCGGTAACATTGCGTACGGTGTTGCCGCATGCCTCGCGGGTGCTTAGTCCGACATCGCCGATGAGCCGCATGATGGCGGGCCCATCTTCAAGCCTGATGTGGTGGAACTGGAAGTTTTCGCGGGTAGTAACGTGACCCTTGTTCAGGGGGGCGTACTTGTCTGCCATGACACCTAGTGCGTCGAGCTGGTCAGCGTTGACGCCACCGAACGGGCACTTGATGCGGAACATCTGGGAGTCGGGTTGGCGCTGGCCATAGACGCCCTGCCGCAGCCGGAACGCCATGAAGTCGTTCTCTGACCATTCGCCCGCCCGGAAGCGAGCGACCTGTGTTTCAAAATCGCTAATCTCTTCAGGAAGTATCTCGATGATACTTTGGGATCGAGGCTTCCACTCCGTCTGGGTCATTCTGTTCGCTCTCCTTCCGAGGCTGATTATGAGTGCTGTATGTAGTGGAAATTCGCATCAAACAAAAAGCCCCACTCCAATGTGTTGAGCGGGGCAACATTCCTATTCGACACAGCCTGCCTGCGCGACCCCTAGTGGTCGTTCATACAAGGGCATGTGATGTCAAAAGCGCAATGCGACATATCGCGTCAACTCTATCAATCAAGCCTCCTAATGTCAACTTAACCAAGTACCTAATGGTCGTCTCAAATTAATGTTCTCAGGCCATGTCGAGACGGAATTATAGTGGAGTCGTCCCACCTCCACAGGAGTTGCAAATGCTCATGTATATTCTCACTGGTTGCCGCAGACACGGGAGCAGTATGGCTGGTAGGGCGTTTGACGAAATAAGGTCAGGATTATACAATAACGGCAGTACTTTGTGCTATTTAACACAAAGTATAGAGCAGTCCAATACGCAATAAGCAGGAGATGTGAGGTTCGGATGTCCATGGACTCTGTCGAGGTCCCTGAAGTAGTTGTTTTGAGGCTGCCCTTGTATGTGAGGGCATTGTCACAGCTTGTTTCTGAGTCTATTGATGTGGTCAGCTCGCAGCAGCTCGGCAGTCTGTTGCAGATGACGCCGGCGCAGATCCGGAAGGACCTGAGCTACTTCGGTCGCTTCGGCAAGCAAGGCAGGGGCTACGATGTGCGCTTTCTGCTGCACGAGCTTCAGGAAATCCTAGGGCTTGACCGCGAGTGGCGGGCGTGCCTTGTGGGAGTCGGACGGCTGGGCAGGGCTATCATCAACTACCCGGGATTCTATCGCGAGAACTTCCGCATCGTGGCGGCATTCGACGGTGATCTGGCGCAGGTCGGCAATACGATAGGCGAGTTCAATGTGCAGCCGATGGCGGAGTTGAGCGACACCGTCATCGAAAAGAAGATCAGCATTGGCATCGTGGCGGTGCCGGCGCAGCAGGCGCAGAACGTGATAGATGTGCTGATCGCTAACGACATAAAGGGGATTCTGAATTACGCGCCGGTTGCGGCTAAGGTGCCGATGAATATCGTAGTGCGGAATATCGATCCGGTGCTGTCGCTGCAGTCGATGACTTTCTACCTACGGGACTTCGAATGATGCCGACGGCGCAGCGGATACAAAGCTGAACCAAGACAGCGAAATCAAGGCAATTGCAATGGGCGACCGGTTGGTCGCCCCTATCTTTTTGCTAAGTAAGTCCTTCAACCATGCTCAGGACGAAGGATTGTATATTGCCCTATGCCCTATGACGGCTGCTGTGGAGCACCACCGCGATCGCGCCTGGGGCGGCGGCGCCTTGCCGCAAGCAAGCGAGCCTGTGAGCGCCTGAGCGAGAAGACCGCGCGCTGCAGGTCGGCGTCGGATGTGCCTACCGCGATGCGCTCTTCGGCGCGGCGCACGGCTGCTTCGGCGCGCTCGATGTCGATTTCTTCGGCGCGCTCTGCGGTGTCAGCGAGTATTGTTACCCGGTTCGCCAGGACTTCGAGGAAGCCACCGCTGACCGCCATGTAGTTCTCTTCGCCTTCCTTGTCCACGCGAATCTCGCCGGGCTGCAATGCCGTCAGCAATGGAGCGTGGTTCGGAAGGATGCCGAGCTGCCCGTCTATTCCGGGCGCGACGAGCATGTCCACTTCCTCGGAATAGACCATCCGCTCGGCGGTTACAATTTCAAGTCGCATAGTAGCCATTCAGCCACTCCCAAGGGATAGGAGAAATCTCCCCCATCCTCACCTTCCCCTATCGAGTGGGAAGGGACATTATGCCTTTTGCAGTTATCCGGATTAACTTACTGCCGCCATCTGCTCGGCGCGCTCGACCGCTTCGTCGATTGTGCCGACCATATAGAAAGCCTGCTCGGGCAGGTCGTCGTGCTGGCCGTCGAGAATCTCGCGGAAGCCGCGCACCGTCTCGCGAATTGGCACGAAGCGGCCGGGTGAGCCGGTGAATACTTCGGCAACGAAGAAGGGCTGCGTGAGGAAGCGCTGAATCTTGCGCGCCCTGGCAACAGTCTGGCGGTCTTCATCGGAAAGCTCTTCGATGCCCAGAATCGCGATGATGTCCTGCAGGTCCGTGTAGCGCTGGAGTACCTGCTGCACACCGCGCGCCACATCGTAGTGCTCCTGCCCTACTACGGCAGGCTCAAGGATGCGGGAGAACGAAGTCAGCGGGTCAACCGCCGGGTACAGACCCTGTGCGGCGAGAGAGCGCTCAAGCGCGACAACGGCGTCGAGGTGACCGAAGGTCGTTACGATGCCGGGGTCGGTGTAGTCGTCGGCGGGCACATAGATTGCCTGGAAGGAAGTGATCGAGCCGTTGAGCGATGATGTGATGCGCTCTTCTAGGTCGCCCATCTCGGTTCCGAGGGTGGGCTGGTATCCGACTGCGGAGGGCATTCTGCCGAGCAGCGCGGAGACTTCCATGCCCGCGAGGATGTAACGGTAGATGTTGTCAACGAAGAGCAGGACATCCTGTCCGCGCTCCTCTTTGAAGTACTCAGCCATGGTGAGGCCGGTCAGGCCCACACGGGCGCGAATTCCGGGCGGCTCGTTCATCTGGCCGAAGACGAGCACTGTATTCGCGAGAACGCCGGATTCCTGCATTTCGCGCCAGAGGTCGTTGCCCTCGCGGGAGCGCTCGCCCACACCGGCGAAAACGGACACGCCCTCGTGCTCCTCGCTGATGTTACGAATTAGCTCCTGGATGATGACCGTCTTGCCGACGCCGGCACCGCCGTACGCGCCGACCTTTCCGCCCTTGGTGAAGGGGGTCATCAGGTCCATCACCTTGATGCCGGTTTCCAGAATCTCGACCTGCGTCGCCTGATCCTCGAAAGTAGGCGGCTTGCGGTGGATCGGCCAGGTATCGCCGGACTCGACTTCTTCAAGGTCGTCCAACGTCTCGCCAAGCGCGTTGAAGAGCCTGCCGAGGGTGGGGTCGCCCACGGGAACGGAGACGGCGCTGCCGGTGTCAACGGCGTCAACGCCGCGGATCAGGCCTTCGGTCGCGCCCAGTGCGAGGCAGCGCACCCAGTTGTTGCCAATGTGCTGCTCGACCTCAAGCACAAGACGCTCTCCGGCGATGCTTGTCTCAAGCGCGTTGTAGATTGCCGGCATTTCTTCCGCGGGGAACTCTACGTCCACCACGGTGCCGATGACCTGGGTTACCTTTCCCGTTGCCATGGTTCCTCCAAGTTAGTAGTTTTCAGTTTCGAGTTCACAGTGGTCAGTTTTCAGGCTCATAATTGCGGGCTGACGTTTCTGCCCTCACCCTAACCCTCTGAGAGAGATGGGACATAGGGGGCTGAAAACTCCCCTCTTACTCGACTGCTGCAACACCGCCAACGATGTCTAGCAGTTCCTTGGTTATCGTTTCCTGTCGCGCCTTGTTCATCACCAGCGTCAGGTCATCGACCATCTCGTTGGCGTTGTCGGTGGCGTTGCGCATAGCAACCATGCGCGCCGACTGCTCGCTTGCGATGCCCTCGAGCAGGTAATGGTAGAGCTGCATTTCGACATAGCGGGGAAGCAACTGGTCCAAAACCGGGCGCTCCTCCGGCTCGTAGATGTAGCCTACCGCCTGGGTCGCCTCAAGCTCCGCAGGGACGACCGGGAGCAGCTGCACGACGGTCGGGTTTTGTTGCGTGGTGTTCACGAAATCGGCGTAGGCGACGAATACGGCGTCCACTTCTTCATTCGTGAATGACTCGATGACGATACGGGCGACCGGCGTGACCACATCAATGCCGGGACGGTCGGGGATATCGGTGAAGACGGCCTGTACATCCTGGCCTGTCCGGACCATGAAGTCCCTGCCCTTCTTGCCCATAGCGATGACACTGACACCTGCGCCCTGCTGATCGACGACGAACTGCCCTGCCGTGCGGTTGATGTTGGAGTTCAAGCCGCCAGTGAGTCCCCTGTCGGGGGAGATGACGACAAGTCCGACATTGTTGCGGGTACGCTCTACGAGCAAGGGATGGTGGTCTTCGTCATCCTGCGTCTGCGCGGCGAGATGCGAAAGCATGGTCTGCATCAGGTCGGCGTATGGCCTGCCACGAAGGGCGGCTTCCTGAGTGCGGCGCATCTTGGACGCGGCGATCATGGACATCGCCTTCGTAATCTTCGCGGTGTTTTCGACGCTGCGAATACGCCGCCTGATTTGTCTTACGCTTGCCATTTCTTTGTCCTGACTGCGCTACAAGGATGCTTGGATATTTAACTCAAGAATCGGATGGAGGGTACACCCCAATCCTAGCCATCCCCCATCGAGGGGAAGATACTATTGCTTTCTAGTAAGGCACATTCGTCTTGAAGTCGTCGATTGCAGCCTTAAGGGCTTCTTCGGTATCGCCGGTGATGTTACCGGTCTCGGATATCTCGGAGAGGAGGTCTCGCTGGTTGGACGCGAAGTAGCTTCCGAACGCGGCTTCGAATGCCCGAACCTTCTCAATTTCCACATCGTCAAGATAACCGTTCGCAAGCGCGTACAGGATTGCCGCCTGCTGTTCCATCGAGATAGGGGCGTTCTGGTCCTGCTTCAGGATTTCGGTGGCGCGCTGGCCTCGTTCGAGCTGCTGTCGCGTTGCTGCGTCGAGGTCTGCTGTGCCGAACTGCGCGAACGTCTGAAGCTCGGCGTACTGCGCGAGGTCGAGGCGGAGGCTTCCTGCCACGCCCCGGATAGCTCGCGTCTGCGCTGCGCTGCCCACGCGGGAGACGGAGAGACCGGCGTTCACTGCGGGGCGGATGCCGGAGTTGAACAGCTCAGGCTCAAGGTAAATCTGGCCGTCAGTGATGGAGATAACATTCGTTGGCACATACGCCGACACGTCGCCAGCGAGTGTCTCAATGATGGGTAGGGCTGTAATGGACCCGCCGCCGTTCCGCTCATCGAGCTTCGCTGCGCGCTCAAGGAGCCGGCTGTGCAGGTAGAATACGTCGCCGGGGTAGGCTTCGCGGCCCGGTGGGCGGCGTAGCAGCAGCGACATCTGGCGATATGCCCAGGCATGCTTGGAGAGGTCGTCGTAGATGATGAGGGCATCCTTGCCCTGCCACATGAACTCTTCTGCCATCGCGCAGCCCGAATATGGCGCGAGATACTGCATCGCCGCAGGGTCGGAGGCGTTTGCCGCGACTACGATGGTGTGCTCCATCGCGCCGTGCTGTTCCAGCAGCGCAACCGTCTGCGCGACCTTGCCGACCTTCTGCCCGATGGCGACATAGATGCAGACCAGGTCTCCGCCCTTCTGGTTGATGATCGAGTCGAGTGCGATTGCGGACTTGCCGGTGGAGCGGTCGCCAATTATGAGCTCGCGCTGCCCGCGTCCGACCGGAATCATTGCGTCAATCGCCTTGATACCTGTCTGCACAGGGGTGTCAACGGAACTGCGGATTGCCACGTTTGGGGCGACAACCTCGACATCGCGGGTCTTGCTCGTACCGAGCGGGCCCTTGCCGTCGATGGGCTGGCCGACACCGTCCACGACGCGGCCTACAAGCTCGTCGCCTACGGGAACGACTACGACACGGCCGGTGCTCCTGACCTCTGAGCCTTCCTTAATGGATAGGGGGTCTCCGAGAATCACCGTACCGACGCTGTCTTCTTCGAGGTTGAGCGCCATGCCCATGACGCCGCCCTCGAACTCCAGCAGTTCGGAGTAGGCAACGCCGGACAAGCCGTGAACCTGCGCGATGCCGTCACCAACTTCAACAACTGTGCCGACATCCACCATGCTCAGGTCGCGCCCGAACTCTTCAATCTGGCGCTTGATTACCGAAGCAATATCTTGTCCTCTGACTGCCATGCAGCTCCTCCGTTTACAGACTATACCGCCGGTTGGCGTGTCGCCTGATGATTTTATGCTCTAATCGCCTTCTCAGGCTATGCGCCCTGCACCAGCTCGCGCCGGAGTTCGTCCAGCCTCGTGCGGGTGCTGCCGTCAATGACCTTGTCGCCGACTCGCGCGACAAATCCGCCGAGTATCTGCGGATCAATTCTGGATGTCGAAGTTATGTCCTTGCCGACGATACCTTTCAGCATCGTTTCGATGCGGCCCTGCTGCTCGTCGCTAAGGGCGACAGCGGAGACCACCTCTGCTCGCTCGATGCCGTTATGTTCGTCAAGCATCTGCTGATACGATTCGGTGATGCTTGGCAGTAGCCGGGCGGAGTTTCGAGACGCGAGCAGCGAGATTAGATTGAGTGCAAGCGGACCGATCGAATCACCGAGTGACTCTTTGATCATATCGGTCTTCTGGCTCAATGTGAGCTGCGGGGCGTCGAGGAAATTCGCGAACTCCTCATTCACCATAGCGTCGGAGAGCAAGGCTAGGTCGTCGAGCCATCTGTCAGGCTCGCCCTGTTCCAATGCAATGGCGAAGACCGCCTGGGCGTATCTGCGCGCGGATGCTCCTCTTGCCATTTACCTCTACTCGCTTCGGATTACTGCGCTCGTTTCCTGCTTCAGACAGGAGTAGCGAAGTGTCTTTACCTGTCTAATTTCGGTTGATGCGGGAGTCGCTCTCTTCGAGTACGCGGTCGATGATGTCCTGATGCGCTTGCTCGTCGAGGGACCGTTCCACCACGCGCTCGGCGGCGGTAATGGCGAGGCCCGCGAATTCGCCTCGGAGCTGCTCGATTGCTGAATCACGCTCGCGCTGGATATTCGCCTCGGCGCGGGCTCGCTCAGCGTCGATTTCCTGCCTGACCTTGGCGGTTTCCTCTTCGCGGAATCGCTCCGCGACCTCACGCGCCGATGCGATGAGTTGCTGGCCCTCGGCACGGGCGGCTTCGAGTTGCGACTCAACCTCAGCCTGAGACTGGGCAGACTCTTCCCGGGCGCGCTCTGCGGCTTCGAGGCTCTCCCTGATGCGCTCGGAGCGCTGGTCGAGCATGTTCACGATGGGCTTGTACAGGAACTTCATCAGCACGAACAGCAAGATCAAGAAGCTGATGATGTGCGTTATCAAGCCGGGCAGGTTAATCCCCAAGGCTTCCATGCCGTATCCCCTATTTCTCTAGCGGATAAGGGCTTTCACCCCCATCCTGGCCTTCCCCCAATAGAGGGGGAAGGAACATTTGCGATTATTTGATGGCTAGACGAACTTGATGATGATCGCCACGACCAGCGCGTAAATTGCGATAGCCTCTGTGAACGCGATGGCGAGAATCATGTTCTGCTGGATGATGCCGGCTGCGTCGGGGTTGCGACCCAGCGACTCCATCGCCTTTGCTGCCAGCAGTCCGATACCGATACCAGGGCCTAGCGCGCCGAGTCCGATAGCCAGACCTGCGCCCAGACTTGCAAAATCCTGCATTACTTCCATTTCCTTTTCTCCTTTTTGCTTCTAGATTTCTGCGTACCCTGTACTTTTCAGGTCCTACGCATTTCTAAGCTGAGATGTGTGAATTCTAGTGGTGTTCTCCACCGTGGGCGGTCGTCGCCATAACTGCGAAGACCAGAGTGAGCATAGCGAAGATGAATGCCTGAATCGCGCCCACGAACAGTTCCAGTCCCAGGAACGGGATCAGCCCGATGAGCGGGAACAGGAACGCCATAGCTATCAGCAGCACCTCGCCGGCGAAGATGTTGCCGAACAGACGGAATGTGAAGCTGATGACCTTGGCGACCTCGCCAATGGCTTCGAGGATACCCACGAAGAACCCGACGGGGCCCTCCTTGAAGTTTATGAACTTGCCGAGGTGACCGAACCCGAGGGCTGAGAAGCCCCAGAAGTGGATCGTCACCATCGCGATGAGCGCGATTGCGAGCGTGGTGTTCACATCGGTATTCGCGCTGCGGAGGAACGGAACCAGCAGACCTGCCTGCCTGCCCTCTTCCACGCCGTGATGCTCTTCATACTCGGCGGCGGTGATGTCCTCGCTGACGGAGCCGAAACTGAGGAAGCCGAACGCGCCATCGCCTTCGAATATCTGCATGTGAATGCTGTCGAGGTTGACAACCTCGCCGGCCTTTTCGGCCTTCTCTTCGGCGTGGTGGATGATCTCTTTCGGCGTCTCAATCCAGCCGATGGTTCCGAATCCGGGCAGAATGCCTATCCAGTTGGAGACCATGATGAAGAGGAAGATGGTCATTACGAGGGGGAAGAAGCGGCGGGCGCGCTCACGGCCCGCGATGCGCTCGCAGAGGTCGAGGAAGAATTCGATGAATACTTCGACAAGATTCTGCAAGCCGCGCGGAACCTGGCTCATGCGCCGGGTGGCGAAGAAGGAGATGACAATCAGGGTGATGATGGTAATCCAAGCGGTTACCATCGTGTTCTTCAGCGTGAAGCCGAGAATCTTGGTGGGAATGAACGGCTCGGCTGGGATCTGGATGTGCGCCAGGGGTGCGCCGAGGAAGCCGAGTCCGAAGGCATTGCCGAGAGCGCCGCCCAACAGACTGACTACAAATGCGATAAGCGCGATTATGAGTATTGCCAGAGTCTTAGGATTGCTAAGCACGCTCTACGTTGTCCCCTGTTTTCCAATGTCAGTCGTTGTCTGGACTGTCAGAAAAGATAGTTGTTAGTCTTCAGTGTTTGCGGCAAAGACCGCCAACAACATCCTCATCATCCCAACAACCGCCACCGCAATGCCCAAGCCCAGCCCTATCAGGGTGAGCAAAGGACTCAGTTCAAGCTTGCGGTCGAGCAGAAAGCCGCCGTAAGTTCCGCCTGCAATGCAGACTGCCACAAACCATCCGATGCCCAGAAGACGGAGCACCAGCGCCAATTTTTCGGCGTTCAATCGCGTCTCCTCAGAGGGCTTGTGTAGTATATCACAATCAATTTCTCAATGTAAATTTATAGTTTACATGAAGGTTTACCTGACCAGAAAGCAGACGACTCCGCCGGTTTTCGGCGGAGTCGCAGTAGGTTATCAAGTTGTGCCCCCGGGGACGCTATTGGCGCGGTTGCGGGGCATCGCCCTGTTCCAGGTCCAGGTCGAGGGAGCCGATGAAGTCTTCGAAGGCGGATAGCTTCATACGCTCTTCTTCGGTAACCGGGCGAATTTCCATATCGCCTTGATCGCCTTCGTCGTCAGCCTGCACCGCTTTGCCCGTCTCGGCGTCCAGCATTATCGCTGCCTTCTCGACGACGGAGTCCTCGGCGAAGATCGGCGATTCGGTGCGGACGGCGAGCGCGAGCGCATCACTCGGCCGGGAGTCAACTTCCATCGTGGAGCCATTGACCTGAAGCACTATTTTGGCGAAGAAGGTATCGTCCGAAAGGTCGTGGACGACAATCCTGTCAACCGTCGCATCCAATGAGGATATTACATCGGAAAGCAGGTCGTGCGTGAGCGGCCTTGGCACGGTGACATTCTGGAGCTTGAGCGCGATGGCGTCCGCCTCGCTGGGGCCGATCCAGATGGGGAGGTATTTGTCACTGTCCTTCACTCGAAGAATAACCACTCTCTGCTGGTTCATGAGACTAACGCGAATGCCGTCGATGTTTAATTCCAGCATCAGACCATCCCCTCCAAACTTATCCTCTCCGAATGTGTGCATATTGTAAGCACATGGTATATGAGTGTCAACGCATGGGTAAGGGTTGCCAGCGCAGATTTACGCCTGCGTCGCTTGCCGAAACGGCTTACCTTTCATTCGGCGTTGCAGGTCTGAGCGAGGCATTGTTACGCGGCGTTCACAGCCCGTGCAGGTGATGCCAATGTCCGCGCCGACACGCACAATCCGCCAGTTGAATTCGCCGCAGGGGTGGCGCTTCTTCAGCCGCACGAAGTCACCGATTTCGTACTGCGTTACCACGGTGCGCCCTCTTGCTCCAGAACGCAGTTGATCTCGTCACGCAGTTTTCCGGCGGCGTTCCGAGCGCCGTCCGGGAAGCCACCGGTGGAGCGGTCGGCGTAGATTATGCCGCGCGCCGAGTTGATGAGAACTCTTGGCGGAGTCGCACTGCCGTCTGCGCTGCGGTCGATGCCGTTCTTCACTGACATCTCAAGCTCGCCGCCCTGGGCGCCCACGCCGGGTATTAGGATAGGCACTTCGGGACAGCGAAGCCGCACGGTGCACAGCTGATCGGGAGAGGTTGCGCCTACAACCAGACCCAGATTGCCGTTGGAGTTCCACTCCGATGATCGTACTGCCATCCACTCGTAGAGCGGCATTTTTTGCCCCTGTCCGTCCATACCAAGTTCCGTGGTGTCCGGCAAAACCATCATGTCCTGGAATTCCTGGGCGCCAGGATTCGAGGAGCGGCACACGACGAAGACGCCCCTGTCGGCGTAGTCGAAGAATGGCGATAGCGATTCGCCGCCCATGTAGCCGTTCACGGTAACCGCGTCGAAGTCCCAGAAGTCGAATATTGCCCTGGCATATCTGATGCTTGTGGAGTCTATGTCGCCGCGCTTGGCATCGCAGAGCAGCACAACATCCGGAGCGACCTTGCGGATGTACGACACTGTGTCACGCAGTGCCTGCAGCCCTTCCAATCCGAGCGCCTCGTAGAAGGCGATGTTTGGCTTGTAGGCACAGACGAGGTCCTTCGTGGCGTCCACTATGGCGCGGTTGAACTTCCGAACATCCGCGATGGGCATGAGCGCGGGGTCCACATCCAAGCCTATGCACACGAGGCTGCGGTTGGTGCGTGTCGCGCTGTCTAATCTGCTGGTAAACTTGCTCACTGAATTAAGCCCTCATTAAGCCCTCAAATCGGGCCCTCATTCCATCCCTCTCCTGAAGGGTCGGGAGCGCGCACGCTCGTTGATTATTGCCTCACATCCAGTTTAATATCGCCCTGCTTACCTAACAAGTGCTCCCACGACTGTTTAGATGCGAGATTATCATGTCGGATTCGGCCTTAGATCAAGAGTTACTGAGCATCCATGACCGTATGCTGGCGCAATACGGGCGGCAGCAATGGTGGCCTGCCGACACGCCGTTCGAGATGATGGTGGGCGCCGTGCTGACGCAGGCGACGGCATGGACGAATGTGGAGCTGGCAATCGGCAGGCTGAAGGAGGCCAATGCGCTGTCGCCGGCAGCTATACGGGATATGGAGCCGGATAAGCTGGCGTCTCTGATTTACTCAAGCGGGTTCTACAACGCGAAGGCGCAGAGGCTGAAGGCGCTGGTGGAGTACCTTGGCGACACGTATGAGGACGACATCGCCGCGATGCGGTTGGAGGATGACGCGAAGCTGCGGCGCGAACTGCTGGCGGTCAGGGGCATTGGCGAGGAGACGGCGGACGCCATTCTGCTGTATGCGCTGGGTAAGCCGTCATTCGTGATCGACGCGTACACGCGGCGTCTGTTCAAGCGGCTTGGCATTGTGCCGGAGTCGGAGGGTTATTCTGCGTACCAGCGGATGTTCAGCGACAATCTACCGTGCGACGCGGAGTTGTTCGGAGAGTACCACGCGCTGATTGTGGAGCATTGCAAGGTGGCGTGCCGCACGAAGCCCGTGTGCGAGGGATGCTGTTTGCTGAGCGTATGTCCGACAGGCCGCGCAAAAACGGAAGCGGCTAGATGCCCCTGAACCAGTCGGTGAACTGTGTCGCGAGCGTCTCATCGCCGGAGAGCGCGATGCGCCCGCGACGGACGGACCTACGAAGTTGTAGCCTGCCGAAGCAATACAGGATGTAGGTGTCGGTATCGCAGCCGAATGTGACATCTGCCGGCGAGTCGTCGGAGGGAGCGTGCCTGAAGTTGTCGCCGTTCACGATCACATCGTAGCCGCCGTCAGAGTCCGTCAGGTCGAAGCGATAGCGAATGGGCTTGTCGAGCGGTTCCGACTTCTGGAAGCCGGTGCGAAGCCAGCGCCAGACGAAGTCCAGCATGAAGGGTCTGGCGCGGTCGCTGAGCTTCGCGCTGCGGTCTATGGGATAGCGGATGTCCCAGGAATGAATTGTCAGCTCTGATGCGCGAATGTCTATGAGGCGGTCCACGCTTATGACGAAGTAAGGGTGCCAAGTGGGAAGGGAATAAGAGGACTCTTCGAGTTCCACCAGCACCGTGTTGAAGCGCTTGCAGCTTGCATTGAAGTCATAGAAAAGGTCTTCGTGGATAGCATTTCGCGTGTCCACCAGCCGCTCCATGCCCTGCTCAGGGGTGTCCGGACGTGACCAGCCCATTGGCGGGCCGGTTATGCCTTTGACTGCGTTGGTGATGCTCAAGCCGAACACATTGCCACCGAGAATGAGGTGAGTGATGACATCGGCGATTTTCCAGCCTTCGCAGGCGCTGGCGTAAACATCTGGGTCGCGCCAGATGTTATCGGGCAGCGTGTGCAGGTACGCCGCCATCTCGTTGGACAGGTCGCGCACCAACTGGATGCGCTCCCTAACCTGCTGTGGATCGCTCATAATCTCGTCCTTGTCCACCACGAGGTGTCTGCCTATTGTTCGACGGGCTCGCCCACGAACGGATTGAGGTTAGCTACGAAGGGAATTGAGCCCTTATCTCCCTGGCGATTTCGCGCTCGCGCCCGATGTCGATTTGCACCCTGTCAAGAATGTCCTGTGAACGCCGCTCCAGTGCCGCGATGTGCAAGGGCCCGTCACCCCAGAGGCTGCTCCTACGGCGCGGCACAACATGCATATGGAAGTGCGGTACTTCCTGCATGCTTGCCAAGCCGTTGTTATTGTACAGGGTGATGCCGTCGGGCGAGTATGCCTTTACCATAGCGGCGGATACCCTGCGGACCGCGTCCATCAGCGCGGATGATTCTTCATCTGTCAGGTCAAGTATCGTTGGCGCATGCCTGCGGGGAATTACAAAGACCTGTCCGACTTCATATTGCCGAATGTTCACAATTGTGAGCGTCAGATCGGTTTCTTCCACAAGTCCCTTGTCAACTCTGCCTGCCAACATCTCGCAGAATACGCAGGGTGTCATGACGGGGAGTTCGAAGGGCGGGTCTAATGTTTTCACCATTTCACTTGAGGGGTGATCTTCTGCCGGCATTTCCCCTACCCTATTTGCTCTTCCCTGTATTTGTCGCAGACTTTTCCGATGCCGGCATCTTCTAAGGACACGCGAATTGCGAAACGCTGCCATTTTTGCAAGTCCTCGTGTGGCTTCTTCATGAGTGCGATGACATTCCTATGGACACCTTTTTCTTCTGCAACTTCAATGCAGGACTTGGGAGCCGCCGGAGTCGAACATGCCAATAGAGGTAGAGCGAGAATCGAGACGGCAACAGCCATGTGGACAAGTCTCACCCCCGCTAAATCCCCTTGTCCACGATGAAGGCGGCGAGGTCCGCAGTGCGGCAGCTGTATCCCCATTCGTTGTCGTACCAGCCAACGACCTTGACCATGTTCTTGCCAACGGTCATTGTCGAGAGGCCGTCGAGGATGCAGCTGTGCGGGTTCCTGGTGATGTCGCTGCTGACGAGCGGCTCTTCGCTGTATTCCAGCAAACCGCTAAGCCCGTTTGCCGCTGCCTCCTGAAAGGCATTGTTTACATCTTCGACGGATGCAGGCTGATTCAGCGTGGCGACAAAGTCGGTTACGGAGCCGGAGGGGGTGGGAACGCGCATTGCCATGCCATTGAGTTTGCCTTCAAGCTCAGGCAGGACGATGCCGACTGCTCTGGCTGCGCCGGTCGTTGTAGGTATGATATTGGTGGCACCAGCGCGAGCACGACGCAAGTCTGAGTGTCCGCCGTCGAGCATCCTCTGGTCGTTCGTATAGGCATGAATGGTGGTCATCAAGCCCTGCTCGACGCCGAAGCTGTCATTCAGCACCTTTGCCATGGGAGCGATGCAGTTTGTGGTGCATGAGGCGTTGGAAACGATGTTGTGCTTGTCGGGGTCGTACCTGTGCTCATTCACGCCCAACACGAGGGTGATGTCTTCGTTGCTGGCAGGCGCAGATATGATGACCTTCTTTGCGCCGCCTTCGAGATGCGCCGCGGATCTTCCCGCGTTAGTGAAAACACCTGTGCATTCGATGACGACCTCCACGCCCACATCGGCCCACGAGAGTTGAGACGGATCGCTGTGCGTAAAGGCGCGGATATCTTTACCATCTATGACGATGCCGTTTCCGGCTGCTTCGACTGTGCCGGGATAGATGCCGTATGTGGAATCGTACTTGAAGAGGTGCGCGTTGGTCTTGGAGTCGGAACGGTCGTTCACCGCGACGACTTCCAGCTTATCGGCGTGGCGCTCACTGATGGCACGAAACACCTGCCTGCCGATACGCCCGAACCCGTTGATGCCCACGCGAGTAGTCATTACGCTAGGACGCTCCCTTCACGACTAAACATCGGCCTACGATGTCTCAGTTCAATTATATCTATCGCGGTTGGGCACTACAATTGAATGCTGGTGAATGCTGGCAATCACTAAACGAGCGCCATTTCGCGACGCATCTGCGCCAGGCCCATTGGGCCGAGGTTCAGCGCGCGGGTGTGGAACTCCTTCAGGTCGAAGTCGGATCCCTTGCGACTCTTCGCATCCTCGCGGGCGTTCAGCCACTCACGTTCGCCAACTTTGTACGAGATTGCCTGTGCGGGCATTCCGAGATAGCGGTCAACTTCGCTTGCTACGAAGTCCTCCGGGAAGTGGCTGCGCTGCTTTATGAACACCAGTCCGAGTTCAGGGTTCCAGGTCTGGCCCGGATGGAAGTCGGAATCGGCAGGTATGTCTAGGCCCAGGTGCATTCCTATGTCAATAATCACGCGCACGCTACGGAGCGCCTGCGCGCGCAGCATGCCAAGGTAGTAGTCAGGGTTTTCCAGATAGCCAAGCTCGGCCATCAGGCGCTCGGCGTAGAGCGCCCAGCCTTCGATATAGCCGGAAGTGCCGCCCATCGCAGTCTGGAAGCGGGACAACTCGCTGGTGAGGTACTTGGCGATGCCGCGCTCGAAGTGGTGGCCCGGCACGCCCTCATGGTATGCGATGGACGCTTCGCCCCAGAGAGGGAAGCGCGTTTTGCCGCCGGTCGGATACCAGGTACGACCCGGACGGCTGAAGTCCTCGGACGGCGAGGTGTAATACATCGCGAGCGCGCCTCCGGGCGGCGCAATCATCGCCTCGATTCGCTTGACCGGATCGGGTATGTCGAAGTGGGTGCCGTTCAGTTCGGCGATGGTGGTGTCCTGCAACTCCTGCATCCAGTTCTGGAATGCGTCAACGCCCTCTATTGCGCGGTCAGGGTCGGTCTCCAGGAACTGCTTCGCTGCCTCAACTCCGGTGCCGGGCAGGATGCGTTCCGCCGTCTTCGCCATCTCGCTTTCGACCCAGCGCAGCTGTTCCCAGCCCCAGTTATAGGTCTCAAGGAAGTCCATGTCGGTGCCGTTGAAGGCACGGGATGAGAGTGCGTAGCGTTCCTCGCCGACGCCGTCCTGATCCACGGCATGCTTCATGTATTCTTCAGCCAGAAATTTTCCCATGTCCGCGTATGCGCCGGTGGCTGCATCTGCGCCGGCAACGAGGTCACGGCGGAGGGTGTCTGACGACACACCGGAGGCGTCAAAGGCGTCTAACAGGCCTTGAAAGAAAGGTTGTGCGCCCTTCTCGCCTGCCCATACCTGTGCCTGCTCGGCGCATCCGGCAGCCTGACGCCGGCTGCTCGTCCTGGACTGCCGAGTTCCTTCGACGAGACTCTGACGGAAACTCTCCAGTCCCTGCGGAACGAGCGCCATACGCGCCGCGATATTGCGCCAGTCGTCTTCGGTCTCGCGGGGCATCAGGTCGAATGTCATCCGAATGCCCTGAAACGGGCTGCCAAGCACACGCAGGCTGCGAAGGTGTTCTCCGGCGTCATGGGTGTCAAGGTCGGTCTGCAAGTCGTCGAGCATCGCGTCCCGTGCGATGCGGTCACGCTCGCCCTCTACCGTCGCCGCGTTCAGGGCGGCTATGGTCTGACGTTTGAGGTCGGCGTTGGTGTCTGCACCCTGCGGCGAGAAGTCGGACATCTTGTCATCGTAGCCCGGCACACCTATGGATGTTGCGCTTAGCGGGTTGAGTGCGGCGTAACGCTCAACGTAATTGTTCGCGATGTCATAGATTTGTGACATTTCTGTGTGGTTGCCTTTCGGTCATTATTTTCAAGTGTTTCACCTAAGGTTGAATGCCAAACAGATATTCCAATCGCCTTCTACCATGCACCACATGGACTATCTCAACGCCACCTTGAAGAGCAACGTACAGAATTGCATAGTTGTTACAAGGAAAGCTGCGGACATTCGGAGCCAGTTCAGGTCTTGCCCTTCCCATGAGCGGTTGAGTTGACAGCAATTCAAACCGCTCGAAAAACTGTCGATTGAGTCTGCGAGCGTATTCAACGCCTGCAAGATCTACTGCGTAATCCCAAATCTGGTCTAGCTCCAGCCGCGCCTGGGTCGATAACCTGAATAGAGCCATTTACTCTGATTCAGCGGTGTCGCGTCTTGCTTCCATCCTCTTTAAGCCCTCTTCCTCGATTTCGTCAAAGAGTTCATGAAGCGTTTCGCTAGTGTATTCAACATATTGCCCATTCGCAATTTGCTCTATCCCGACTTGCACTTTTTCCTTCAGTTCTTCCAGGTACGTGTCTCGCTCGTCCAGAAGCCGCAGTGCCGAATCAATAACTTCGTCCTCTGAGCGATAAAGACCAGATTCTACTTTGCGCCTGAGCATTTCTTCCCGCTCTTGTGGAGATAGTGGAGCATTCATTGTGACTCCCGTCATTCAACCGTGGATTGTATGCAATCCATCACTTTAGGCCCGCTGCGGCACGGGTGCGCCCTTGTAGAGGCGGCCCCTGTTCTCGATGGTGCGATCCCGCTCGAAGGACATAACCGGTACGCCGTAGCCGCAGCTTGTGCTGGTCTTTTCGATGCGAATGTCTATGACCTGGCGCATCGGGAGGGCGATCTCGTCGGCAGGCTGCGCCAGAAGCATGTCAGCTAGGGGCGAGTCCTCTATAGGCATTGCGCGAGCGCGTCCGTAGAGGCGTATTATTCCGGCGTTTTCTTCTTCGAAGGCGCAGACCATCACCGTGACAGGACTGCCGGTTTCCGAATGGCGCGCGGTCTCGTTGCCGCTGCCGGTGTAGTCGAGGTATGCGACGTGGTTGGGGCTAATCATGTGAAGCGGCACACCACCCTTGGGGGAGACATTAACCGCGTCAATCTTATTGTCCGATTCCTCGCCGAAATCTGCCGAACCGACAAAGAATAGAGGAGCGTTGCGGATCATCTTCGCCTGTTCATCTGTGATCCGGGAGTAGTAGTTTGCCATTCCAAGTCTCCATTCCTGTCATGCCAATTGACATTGTTGGTCGAGTCACTTAGCGGTTGTTTGAGTAGCGTTCATACACCTGCCTACCCGCGAACCGCGCCCTGCCGCCTAGCTCTTCCTCGATTCGAAGCAGGCGATTGTACTTTGCGGTGCGCTCACCGCGAGCGGGCGCGCCCGACTTTATCTGTCCCGCGTTTGTGCCTACGGCAAGATCGGCAATGGTGGTGTCCTCGGTTTCGCCGGAGCGATGGCTGATGACCACACCCCATCCTGCGTCCTGCGTCATTTTCACGGCGTTCAGCGTCTCAGTAACGGTGCCAATCTGGTTGAGCTTGATGAGCACGGCGTTGCCGGCGTTCATACCAATGCCCTTGCGAATGAGTTCGGTGTTCGTGGTGAACAGGTCGTCACCGACAAGCTGGACATTGCCACCGATGGAGTTTGACAGTGTGTGCCAGTCGTCCCAGTCGTCTTCGGCGATGCCGTCTTCGATGCTGACAATCGGATAGCGTTCAACCCAGTCCCTGTAGATGCCGATCAGCCTGTCGGCGGGATAGTCACTTTTATCCAGCTCGGAGGCTGCGACATCCAGAGCGATGAAGCACTGTTCGCCTGCGCGGTATCCGGCGCGGTCGATGGCCTCTATTACGAGGGCGACCGCGTCCTGATTGTCGCTGAGCGCGGGGGCGAATCCGCCCTCGTCTCCGACGCTGGTGCTGAGGCCGCGCTCTCGCAGAATATCGGCGAGCGCGTGGTAGATTTCGACGCCCGCCCTAAGAGATTCTCTGAATGTGTTGAAGCCTGCCGGTACGACCATGAACTCCTGGAAGTCAGTGGAGCCAGCCGCGTGCGCGCCGCCGTTGATGATGTTTAGCATTGGCACGGGTAGGGTGACCGAGTCGTTGCTGCCGAGATGCCGGTAAAGGGGCAAGCCTGCGCTCTGAGCTGCCGCGCGGGCTGCCGCCATGGAGACGCCGAGTATGGCGTTTGCGCCAAGCGTGCTCTTGTTTGGCGTGCCGTCGAGTTCGATAAGCAGGCTGTCCAGCGCTTCCTGATTGGATGCTGAATGTCCCACGACTGCGGGCTTGATATGGTTATCTATGTTATTGATGGGCGCGAGAACGCCCCGACCTCTGAATCGGCCGGCGTCTCCGTCGCGCAATTCGAGTGCCTCGTTCGCGCCGGTGCTTGCGCCTGATGGGACGAGCGCGCTGCCGACTGTGCCGTCTGAGAGCAACACATCCACCTCTACTGTCGGGTTGCCCCGCGAGTCCAGGACTTCTCTTGCCTTCACATCCGAAATGGTCGTCATATAAGCCTCGATGTCCTTATTTGTCGTAAATCTCCGGTATAGTCGAAATGCCAGCGGCTATGTCTGAGAGCCGCTGTTTAGCGGCGGCTATTGCTTTCTCGGCTGCATCCGCGGGGTCAAAGGCGCGTATGATGGCGCTGTCGGCGGGTTCGCGGCTGCGGGTCATTTCCCAGGTTTCGAGTCCGACGACGGGGATGCCGTCGCCGAGCGCGTGTCCGATCTCAGAGAGCGTGCCGTATGCACCGCCGACAGCCACGACAGCACTGCCCGTCTTGACGACAACGGAGTTTCTCGCATAGCCCAAGCCGGTGACTATGGGGATGTCTATGTAGTCGTTGCCGGAAAGCGGGTTGTCGCCGGGCAGGATACCGATGGTCGTGCCGCCCGCAGATTTGGCTCCCCTGCACGCTGCCTCCATCACACCGCCCAAGCCACCGCAGACGATAGCGACGTCGCGCTCTGCCAGCGCCCTGCCAACCTGCTCAGCAAGCGCGGCTATGTGCGGGCGAGCGTTGCTTTCGCCTATCACGGATATTATGAGCTGTCTTGTCATTGGTTTGTCCGTTCGCATTTCTGTCTCAAGGTTGAGCCGTCGCACCGATTATATTACATGCACTAGCGGCTCACATGCACTTGCGGCGGTGGGCGAAAGATACTAGGGTTACGACACATGAGCGGCGCAACACAGCAGATAGAGGCGCAATGTTTTCACGCTTCAGGCGGGCTGAACGCAAGGGATCGGTTCCTTCCGTCGTTGTACTCGGCGGCGGGTACGGCGGCGTCTATGCTGCACTCGAATTGCAGGGTGCAGCGAAGCGTGGTGAGATCAAGCTGACTCTCATCAGCAGGGAGAATTTCTTCCTCTTTCAGCCCATGCTTGCCGAGGTCATATCCGGCTCAATAAGCCCGCTGAATGTCGTCAGTCCTATACGCCGAATCGTGCCGCACGCGCAGGTCCACCAGGCGGAGGTCGAGTCGGTAGATACCGGCAGTCGCACGGTGGCTATTCGCTATCCCGGGCACGCTCGTCTTACCACTATAAGCTACGATCACCTGATTTTCGCAGTCGGCAGCGCCACCAACCTGTCGCAGTTCCCCGGTGTCGAGGAACACGGAATGTCGTTCAAGACGCTGGGTGACGCCTTCCGCCTGCGGAATCACCTTATCAGCATGCTTGAGGCGGCAAATGTTGAGGACGATCCGTTCTACAAGATGCAGGCTCTTACATTCGTAATTGCGGGCGGCGGCTACACGGGCGTGGAGGTTACTTCTGAGATAAACGAGTTCCTGCGCGTGGCAAGCAGGAGCTATCGCAACGTGAATCCGGAAGACTTTCGAGTTATCTTGCTGCACCGATCGGGACGGATCCTGCCTGAACTCGGCGAGAAGCTGGCAAACCTGAGCCACAGACTGCTGGAGAGACGCGGCATATACATACGACTGCACGCCGAACTGAAGGGGGCGACAGGGCAAAGCGCGCTGCTGGCGGACGAGGTGTATATACCGACGAAAACGCTCGTTGCCACCATTGGCGCATCGCCCAACCCGATTCTTGCCGATCTGCCTTGTGAGACGGAGCGCGGGCGGCTGGTCGTTGACGAGACACTAGCCGTGAAGGGGGGCGAGAACCTGTGGGCGGTCGGCGACTGCGCGCTTGTGCCTGATGTGCTGCGCGGCGGATTCTGCCCACCCACGGCGCAGTTCGCGCTGCGGGAGGCGAAGAGCGCCGCGCAAAATGTGCTTGCCACGATCAGAGGCACGCCCACGAAGCATTTCAGATATAAGAGTCGTGGCGTGTTCGTGCCCCTGGGCGGTTTCGCGGCGGCCACCGAAGCCTTCGGACTGGAAATGTCGGGCTTCCTCGCGTGGTGGCTGTATCGCACGTTCTACCTGCTTCAACTGCCTCGCCTGGAGCGCAAGCTGCGCGTAGTTACGGACTGGACGCTCGACCTGATTTTCCCGCCCGACATCGTGAAGGTGGACATCGAACGGCCGCGAGGCACTTCCCGGCGGCACTATGAGGCGGGCGAGTATATTTATAGAAAGGGCGACATCGCGTACGAGTTCTATGTCGTGCTGACCGGAGAGGTGGAAGTGCTACGGGAGGAGGACGGCAGGGAATCGGGCGTGGCGAAACTCGGCGTCGGGGAGTATTTCGGCGAAATGTCTCTGCTGAACAGCGCGCCACACGCTTCGTCGGTGAGAGCCAAGACTTCTGCCCAAATACTTGTGATGACGGGCGAGGACTTCCTCGCGCTTGCGTCATCGTCTTCGCTTTTCGGCGACATGCTCAGAGAGGTCGTCGAGAGGCGCGTAACAATTAACGCAGCTAACCAGTCTAAAGAGAGATAGAAATATGCTAGTCCTATTTCGCAGGCGCGCCAAGAACCAGCGCCAGATTGACGCGGGCGGTAATGTGCTCGTTACAGGGGCATCGTCCGGCATCGGGAAGGCGACTGCGCTGTACCTGGCCGAGCGGGGCTACAATGTCATCGCAACCAGCCGCGACGCGTCCCGGCTCGACGGGCTGCACGAGGAGGCGACAGAGCTTGGCGTTGCCGTCACCGGCGCGGAACTGGACATCAACTCGGACGATGCCGTATCGCGGGTAGTGCCAGAACTCATCCAGCGGCATGGGGTGATCGATGTGCTTGTGAACAACGCTGGGTTCGGGCTGTGGGGTCCCGTGGAGGTGCTGTCGGACGACGAGTTGAAAGCTCAGTTCGAGACGAATTTCTTTGCGGCGGTACGCATGATGCAGGCTGTTCTGCCGGCGATGATCGAGCAGCGCAGCGGCACAATCGTCAACATCAGTTCAGTGCTTGGGCGCATGGGCACGCCGTTCAACGGGGCTTATGTGTCCAGCAAGTTCGCGCTGGAAGGCATAAGCGAGTCGCTGAAGATCGAAGTGCAGCCGTTCGGCGTGCGCGTTGCGATGGTGCAGCCGGGACTGTTCCGCACCAACTTCTCGGACAACTCGGTCGATGGCAAAGCGACAGAAGACAAGAGCCTTGTGTATGCGCCGCACATCGCCCACTATAATCTCAACCGTGACGCCTTCAACTGGCTCGGCGGCAATCCTGTGCGCGTCGCCAAAGTCGTACATAAGGTCATTAAGTCGCAGTCGCCAAACTTCCGATACCCTGTGGGCCTGGATGCGCGCGGGGGAATGCTGGCTGCCAGGTTGTTGCCGGAGCGGATATACTGGCGAATCCTGAGCAAGGCTACAATGCGAGTTTAGGCGTTTTACCCGATAACGCCCTGCTCCCGCATCTGCTCCACCTCTTCCGACGTGCAGCCTAGAATGGACGTCAGCACTTCCTTGTTGTGCTCACCGTAGAGGGGCGCGCGCGTTACCGTATCGTCCTGGTCCGAGAGCTTGATGGGACAGCCGAGCATGGTGTAGTCGCCGCGTACGTCGTCCTCCACGCTGACAACCATGTTGCGGGCCTTCATCTGCTCGTCTTCCAACAGGTCGTTGGAGTTCATCGTCGCGCCTGCCAGCACTCCTGCACCCGCGAGAATTTTCATCGCCTCCTGCTTGGTGTGCTTGCGCGTCCAGTCCGAGATAATCTCCTCGATGTAGTCGGCGTGCTGCGCCACCAATTCGTAATCGGCGAAGCGTTCGTCGCCAATCAGGTCTTCCCTGCCGATCGCCACGAATAGCAGCTCCCACATCTCGCCGCGCGGGAATATCATGATGTAGTCGTCCGCGCCACCGGGAGCGCAGGGATAGATTAGCGGAATGCCTCGTCCGGCGCGGTGACCACGCCGCGCCTCCGGCAGCTTCAGTCCAAGAACGGGGGTCATCTGCATGCGCATCAGGTTCACAACCGCGTCTTGCATCGCGACTTCTACGCGCTGGCCCTCGCCGGTGATGTCGCGCTTTCGCAGCGCAGCGAGTATGCCGATTGCAGCGTGCAGGCCGCTGCCCGAATCACCGACGCCGGGCGAGAGATATACAGGGGGCCTGTCCGGGTAGCCTGTCGTTGCCATCGCGCCGCCGACCGCCTGCGCGACCATTTCCCAGCCCTTGTACTCGGCATAGGGGCCGTAGGTGCCGAAGCCCTTGATGGCGGTATAGACGAGGCCGGGATTGATTTCGTGCATCGCGTCCCAGCCGAAACCGAGCCTGTCGAGCATGCCGAGCGAGTAGTTTTCCACAAGCACGTCTGCCCACTTCAGGAGACCGGTGAACAGTTCCCTGCCCTTTTCGGTCTTGAGGTTTATGCTGACGGCGCGCTTGTTGTTGTTGAATATCAGGAAGTAGAAGCTGTCCGAGTCGCCATCGTGGCGCAAGTCCCGGCGTGTTGAGTCGCCTCCCCAGACGTCTTCCAACTTGATAACATCCGCGCCGAGAAAGCCGAGAATTTGTGTGCAGGATGGCCCCGCCTGCACATGAGTCAGGTCGAGTACTTTCACGCCTTCCAATGCCTTGTCCATAAATCTTCTCCCTTCAGGAATCGTGTGCCATTTCTACGGAGTCGACATTTCTTCGCTACGCTTATTACTGGTCGATGCCCATCGCAGCCAGAGCAGACACGATACAAGCGCAATTGATGCCATCGCAGGCTGCCAAACCATATGATGGATTGTTTCGAAGTGATCAGGGAAGCCGACGCCCACGAGCAGCAAGCTTATCACGCGCACGAAGTTCAACGCGCATATCGCGGGAATGCCCAGCAGCAGCGCCCACATTCTCGCTCTAGCCGACACAGGGCAGACAAGAACAACGACGGTGAAGAGCAACAGTATCTCTATGGCTGTACACTGAGCGGCGACGATTGCGAGGAATCCGTCAGCATTGATGACCGCGCCTTCCAGCGAGGCCGGAATGCCGAGCAATCCCAGGGTGAATGCGGCAGTGCGCGCCAGAGCAAGTGACATAAGTTCGGCACCGGGAGGAATGATGGTACCAATCGTTATGCCCGATGCGATGATAAAACTTGCGCTTACCGCGGCGAGGCGAATTGCCACTCCCAGGGGACTCACCCGAGACACACTACACCTGCTTCAGGGCGCGAGTTGCGATGTACACGGGGGTGTACTTGGACAGCAGAAACTCGTAGTCATTTTCGTTTCGGTCGTGCGGAATACGCTTGTCCTCGTAGAAGGCGGTTATGACGAAGCCTGCGGCGCACTGTCCGCCGATCTGGTCTGTCAGTGTGTGCCCGAACTCCAGCGCATCTCCATTGTCTAGCAGGCGTTGCAACGCCTCCTGCGGCAGACTTTCGGCATCAGAGTATGGCAACGAGTAACGGACTTCGATCTCGCCCTTCTTCTCGATGCGCTCGCGGTCGAAGATGAACTCGAAAGGGTTGATAAAGCCTGCCATCAGAACGCCACCCGGACGCAGCACGCGATAGGCCTCGCGCCATACGGGGAGCACGCTTTCGGCGAAGAGATTGGAAATGGGGTGGAATACGAGATCGAAGCTGGCATCATCAAACGCCGAGAGGTCTGCCATGTCGCCCTGCATAGTGCGGACTGTCAGTCCCTCGCGCTCTGCGACGAGCCTGTCCTGTGCGAGCTGACGAGGCGAGTTGTCGTAGGAGGTTACTGTGTAGCCTGCAGCTGCGAGAAGGGGAGCTTGCTGGCCGCCGCCGGATGCCAGACACAGAGCGTCTCTGCCGGGGATGCCGTCGAACCATTCTGGCGGCACGGGCGTTTTGTCGGTCAGCCACACGCCGATATTGCCCTGCCGTGCCGCAGCGATGGCGACGGCGTCAACCGGCACCGACCACTCTATTCCGCCCTCCACATACTTGTCCCAGGCGGCGCTGTTGTGCTTCAGAACGTCCAAGAATATCTTCTTATCGCTAGGCTTTTCTTGCTTAAGATTCAGATGTTTTCCGGCCTGAGGAATCAGGGAATTTTGGCCACCGAAAACTAACTGCGAATCATTGCAAACGGGCGGCATTCATTATAACCTTTCGCCATCGCGGTTGCGCCAGAGATCGGGACTTCAGCGCCTGTGTTAAGAGGCGAAAAACATACTCAGTGGGAGGAAGGGATGATGACCGCTGGAAATACGAAGCTTGGCATACTCGTCGGTGGCGGACCCGCGCCCGGCATCAACAGCGCCATTAGCGCGTGCGCGCTGGAAGCGATCAGCAGCGGCGCGGAGGTGTTTGGCATCCTGGATGGCTTCAGCCATCTCATAGAGGGCAGCACCGAGCATGTCATACCTCTCAGGATGTCGGATGTGAGGTTCATCAACTGGGAGGGCGGCGCAATTCTGCGGACTTCGCGCGCCAACCCCACGCGCAATCCCGATCATCTGCGGAATTGCGTGGATACGCTTCAAAGGCTTGGCATCACACGCCTCGCATCCATTGGCGGCGAGGACACGGCGCTGTCCGCGGCGGAAGTGGCGAAGGCGTCCGGTGGCTCAGTGCGAGTGGCGCACATACCCAAGACTATCGACAACGACCTGCCGCTGCCGGGTGACATCCCCACATTCGGGTACGAGACCGCGCGGCACCTGGGAACTCAGCTCGTGCAGAACCTGATGCGCGACAGCCGCACGACAAACCGCTGGTACGTGGTAATCGTGATGGGGCGCATGGCAGGCCATCTCGCGCTCGGCATAGGCAGCTCTGCGGGGGCAGCGCTCAGCATTATCCCGGAGGAGTTTCTCGACCCGGTGATCAAGGTTGACGATGTTGTCAAGATGATGGAAGGGGCGATGCTGAAGCGCCAGGCTGTCGAGGGGCGCGAGGACGGAATCGCAGTGATCTCGGAGGGAGTCGCAGAGCGCTTCGATCCGGAGGAACTTGCAGCGCTCGCAGGGATTGAGGTAAACCGAGATCCGCATGGGCATATCCGGCTGGGCGAGCTGCCCCTGTCGGCGATGGTACGTCGGGCGGTGCAGCAGCGCTTTGCCGGCGCGGGGAAGAACCTCGGCATGGTCGACGTAACAATCGGGTACGAGCTGCGCTGCGCTGCGCCTCTGTCCTTCGACATCGAGTACACGCGCAGCCTCGGCTACGGAGCCGCGCGACTGCTGCTGTCTGAGCCGTCGGACGATAGGTTCGCGAACGGGGGCCTTATCTACCTCGAAAACAACAATCTGAGTACGCTGACCTTCGACGAACTGCGCGACCCCGACACCGGCAGGACTCGCGTCCGATTGGTGGATACCGAGTCCGAGCGGTACAAAGTCGCCCGCGAGTACATGGTGCATGTACAGCCACAGGATCTGGAGGACGATGGGCTTGTCGCGAGAATGGCGAAGTACAGCAATCGCAGCTCAGAGGAGATCATGGAGAGATTTGGCGGCAGCGTCTCGTAACCGTCAGAGGGAACAAGTAGAAAGCGGCAAGTTATCTAAGGAGGAACGAATTGGCAGAGCACAAAGTAGCATATGTAGGAAGGGCAGCGCCCGATACAACGCTCATCGAGAACGGACTGGAAGGTCTGGACTATGAGATTGAAGTGAGCATCGTCGAGACGCAGGGTGAGATCATCGAAGCCTGCAAGGGCGCGGATGTCATTCTTAACGGCGGCGTGGAGATGCCGCGCGAGGTCATCGAGGAGATAGACACGGCGCAGGCGATCATCGTCGGCAGCCACGGCTTCAATCATATCGACCACAACGCCGCGACGGACCAGGGCGTGATGATAATCAACAGCGCGGGTTTCTGCACGGAAGAGGTGTCGAACCACGCAATCCTGATGCTAATGGCTTGCGCGAAGAAGCTGACCATCCTGCACAACCTGGTGCGCGAGGGCAAGTGGGGCGCGGAGACGCGAAACGCCATTATGCCGATGGCGCCGATCGACGGGCAGACGCTCGGGCTGGTGGCGTTCGGCAACATCGCGCGCGCTGTCGCACGCAAGGCGCAGGCGCTCGGCATGGATGTCATTACCTATGACCCGTACTGCCCGCCGTGGATTACAAAGGAGTATCGTGTCAGGCCAGTATCCTCGCTCGAGGAGCTTGCAGCGGACTCTGATTTCGTGTCCATGCATACCCCGCTTAATGACGAGACGCGGGCGCTGGTCGGCGCGGACTTCTTCAGGGCTATGAAGCCCACTGCGTACTTCATCAACACCTGCCGTGGTCCCACCGTGGATGAGGCAGCAATGATAGAGGCGCTGCGAAACGGTGAAATCATGGGCGCAGGTCTTGATGTGTTCGAGGAAGAGCCGACTCCGTCGGACAACCCCTTGCTGAAAATGGACAATGTGATCGTTACGCCGCACTCGGCGGGCAGCTCCAACAACTCGCGCGTCACATCGCCAATCCGCGTAGGGCAGGAGACGGCGCGCGTGCTCAAGGGCAGTTTCCCGATGTCCATCGTCAACCCTGAGGTGCGCTCGAAGCTGCCGATACGCGAGCCGGCGCTCAACGTCTAGGGAGAATCCGCGTTAATCGTCAGCCTCAGCAACGAAAGTGACTGCAACAGGTTTGCTCGACTCCATTGCGGGGACGCTTTGGGCGTAAGGTGTATGGCTAAGAAGCGGAAAAAGAAGAAGTCTCAACCGGGGAAGCGCAAGAACCGGAAGAGCCAGAATAAGAAGCCGAAGGTCGGCTCCCCCAACTGGCACTGGGAGCGCATTGGCGGCTATCACCCTGCGTATTGCACCTGCGCCGCCTGCGTTAGCAAGCGGACCGGTGGGCGCAGCAGTCGTCCGCGCCAGGATGATACTAGCGGGGACACCTTAGCGGGTGACCTGTTGCTGCTAGATGTGCTGAGCGAGCTAGACTCCCGCGATGACGATAAATTAGAGACGGACAAAGGAAGTCGCTGAGCGGGCAGTCAGTGCCAAATAAAGACGTTCATAAGCGTTCATAAGTATAGGGACAGGATAGACGCAGTTATAGGGCGTCTATCCTGTTCCTGTTTTCTAGTCCACTGTAAGCACAAGCTTGCCGAAGAAGTTCGTTGCTTCCATCGCCTCGTGCGCTTTCGCAGCGTCCTCAAGCGGGAATGTCTCGTGTATGACGCCGTTGATCACTCCCCTGCCCGCGAATTCGACTATCTGCCGCAGGTCTTCCTTGCGCCCCATGAAGACGCCGAATATGGTGTGGTAGCGCAGGAACATCAATCCCATCTGCAGGTCGGCGCGGTAGCCGCTCGTGACGCCGCAGATACCGTAACGCCCGCCCATCGCTAGCGACCTGATCGCCGCCGGGTAGAAGTCCTCGCCCACATGGTCGAGCACGACGTTGACGCCGTGTCCGCCGGTAATCTCCTTTACGCGCTCGGAAATGTCCTCAGTCGTGTAGTTGATGACCTCGTCTGCGCCGAGTTCGCGAGCCTTTTGCGCCTTTTCCTCGCTGCTGGTGGTCGTAATGACATTTGCGCCTATGACATTCTTGGCGACCTGAATGCCTGCCGTGCCGACGCCGCTTGACGCCGACGGGATTAGCAGCGTCTCCCATGCCTTGAGTTGCGCCCTGCGAACAAGAATCGTCCAGCACGGCAGGAATACGGTCGGCAACGACGCTGCCTGCACATACGAGAGCGAATCGGGAATTGGCTCCACATTGACGGCGGGTACGCTGACATACTCCGCGTAGCCGCCGCTGATGGATGAGCCGAGCATGCCTGCGCGGACGCAAAGCTCCTCCTCGCCGGACAAGCATTCCCGGCACTGGTTGCAAGTGATGCGAGGATTGACGACGACACGCTCGCCGACGCTGACACGGCTTACCTCGCTGCCTACTTCCACGACATCGGCGGAGACGTCTCCGCCGAGGACATGGGGGCCCTTGAAGCGTATGCGCGTGCCGCGCGCGCCCTGCCGGGTATAGACATCGAGCCGGTTCAGGGCGCAGGCGCGCACCCGAACCTTCACGTCATTCGGACCCGGTTCGGGGTCCGGCAGGTCACCGTAAGTCAGGACCTCCGTGCCTCCGTGTTCTGTGATGTAAACAGCCTTCAATTCGATCCTCCAAGTATCAAGTAAGCTGGATGGCGACAGGTTCTGCTGGGTCGCAGCATAGAGCGTCGCCTATATTCTTGCTATTATACGACCATGCGTAGGAGCGTATTCTACGAGTCCGGTACGAGACAGGAGGATATGAAGATGACTAGCCGTTATGAGGAACTGCTGCTGCCCGAACAGCGCGACAGGATAGTGGGGAAAGTTGTCACAGCCCTGAAGACTCAGGGGCAACTGCCGAGCAAGACGCTCAACGAGTTCAGAGATTTATTCAAAGCGGGGAAACCAATTCCGGGCTTCAAAGACCCGCTTCGCGCGATGCCTCCACTTCTGAAACAACAGTTACTGGAGCGCCTGGAGCAGAATCCCGATATAGAGGGCCTCGTAGTGGGGACGTGGGCGGATATCGAGCCGCAGTTGCTAGAAGCAGTCAGCGAGCATGTCGGCAGCCTAGACCCGCAAGCCTACGTGGGGGACGATCTGGATGAAGAATTCTGGGATGCGCAGGTAAGTCTGCTGGCAGAGAAGCATGGGAGCTATGACGAGAACGACATACTTCTAATGACGAAGGTCTGCTACATGCGTGCGAATTTGGAGGCATCGCCGGAGGGTGCCGAAAGTGAGCGCAAGTCGCGTGAGCCGTATCCGATGGAGACGGCGCTGGACGCCGTGCTCGAATCGCTGGGGAATATGCCGGCGGCTTCTCCGCAGTGGCGTGAATCCATACCGCAGTTCGTGGAATCGGTCGAGGAGCTGATCAAGGAGAAGAACCAAGAACTTGTCCGGGTAGAGGGCATTACCAGCGATCTGACTCACATACAGAGCGTATTCCAGACAGAACTGGCTTTCTTCAGCGAACAGGATGAGGAGTGGGACGCGCCAGCAGTCGCCACACTGCTTGCCTCCGACCGGGGCGTGGATGAGGCATCACAATTTCTATCCGAGCTGAAGGATGCGCTGACGACCTACCGCCGCATAAAGGATCCTGCCGGCACGCTTTCTGAAGAGCGGGAGCGCCGTGAGAAGCGCCACGAACTAGAGGAAGTCATCGAGGGCAAACTGAGGGAGATTGACGAAATTTCTCGCGCCGCACCCGCAGCCAACGAGGTGGATGCTTCCGAGCCTGCAGGCCATTCGGAGGACGCTGATGCTCCCGAACAGATAACGACTGAGGCAGACACAGCGCTTCTCGAAGACATACGCGTACTCAGGGATGAGCACGAAGTCCTGGCTGCCAGCAACCGCGAGCTTAGCGGCGAAGTTGTGGGGCTGCGGGCGGACAAGCAGGTTCTCGCCGACGAGGTGGCAGAACTGAGAGATCAACTGCGGATAAGCGAAATAAGTGAGACGAACTGGCGGAACGCATACGAAGCAGGGATGAGCAGCGAAGACTCGCCCGCGCCAGAACCCATCCCGGCGGAAGTCGAGAGCGTGAATCGGGCGTTAGAACTAGCCAAGGCGCGATACAGCGACAAGCTTGTCTATTGGCCTAACAAGAAGTCGGATCCTGACTACAACTACAGGAGGCCAAAGGAGGTCTGGGATGCACTGGAGTGGCTGGCGACAACTTACTACGAAGTGCAAACAGGCAAGGAGCGGGTGATTGATCTAAACGAGTCCATTCGGAATACTTGTGGGGGATGGGAGTACAAAGCCAATCAGACGGACATCACATTCAACGTGTACCGCGAGTGGTACATCACCACCAAGGACCGCAAGGTTTATGAACTGCGGGAGCATCTTGCCAAGGGCACGGGTCGTGACGCTAATGTTATTCGGATCGCGTTCGCGTGGGACGAGGACTCGGAGCGTGTAATCGTAGGGTATGTGGGGCCGCACCAGCGCAACCGCGCGTCATAGTGGCAATATCCCGGTCGCAATATCTTGGTCAGAGGCGGTTGCGACTCGTTAGCGCGTTGTGGAGTTGGCAAGGATGTGAGAGTATAATCGCCCCATAATTTCGATGAAGCAGAATATACGCCACAATCAGGAGGTGTCCTAATGGAGTTTGGATTTGGAGTGCCCAGTCGTGGCCCGCTCGCGTCGCTGGAGAACATTGTAACGCTGGCAACGCAGGGCGAGCAGATGGGCTTTGACATCCTGAGCGTCAGCGATCACATCGTCGTGCCCACGACCATTGATTCCATCTACCCGTACAATGAGACGGGCGCGTTCGTGTCCTCGGCGTCGGGCGAATACATGGAGCAGCTCGCCACGATCAGCTACCTCGCGGGCATCACTTCGAGCATCAAGCTGCTCACATCCGTAATGGTTCTGCCGCATCGCGCGCCGGTGCTTACGGCAAAGATTTTGTCCACTATTGATGTCGTGTCAAACGGCCGGCTGATAGTCGGCTGCGGAGTTGGCTGGATGCAAGAGGAGTTCGAGGCGATCGGGGCGCCGCCATACGAGGAGCGTGGCGCGGTCAGCAATGAGTATATCGCGGCGTTTAAGGAACTGTGGACGAGCGACAACCCGTCATTCGACGGCAAGTACTGCAGCTTCTCTGACATTAGCTTCGCGCCAAAGCCGGTGCAGCAGCCTCACCCGCCGATATGGATTGGTGGAGAAAGCCCGCCTGCACTGCGGCGCGCCGCCCAGCTCGGTGATGCGTGGTATCCGATATGCAGCAATCCACGCTTCCCTGTCGGCACATTCGAGCAGTTCGCCGAGTACCAGAGCCGGGTGCGCGCGAATGCCGAGAACGCGGGCAGAGACCCGGCGACGCTCGACTTCGCGTACAGCGTCAACTGGTACAGCGACACTGGCGCGCAGGAAGTGGACGGCGAGCGCAGGCTGCTGACGGGCGATCCGGCGCAGGTGGCGGACGACATCAAGCGCCTCGAAGGTATGGGCATCAACCACCTGATGCTGAACTTCCCGGGCGACACCGTTGACGAGACGCTGGCTGGAATGGACAGGTTCGTGAACAATGTGAAGCCGCTGGTTGGCTAACAGGGCTGATACGCTTCACACATATCTATTCGGGTACGAGCTATGTAAGTGATGGAGGAGGAGACTGATCGTGTTACAGCGAATGATTGGCGCGGCAATGTTAAGAGCTTCAACCTATGAGGAGATCGAGGCTGACCGCAGCGCGTTGCCTCAAGCCATAGGGATCGTGATTCTGGTCACCCTATGTGGCATTGTTGGCAATGTAATAGCGAGTGCCGTAGGCGGAGGCGTACAGGTCGGCGGGATATTGGGCGCGGTCTTGAATGGAACCTTATTCGGAGTGCTCAGATGGGCCTTGTGGGTGACTCTTATCCTTCTGATCGGCGCGAAGATGTTAAAGACGGACAGCACCGACACGAACTGGGCGGAGTTGGGCAGAGTCGTGGGATTTGCATATACGCCGGGCGTACTGGTTCTTCTCTCGTTTCTGCCGGGCATTGGCGGCATTATGGGGTTCATCGCGTTCGTATGGACGCTGGTTGCAGTGGTGATTGCCATCCGGCACGCGCTGGACTTTGAAGGCACGGGACGCGCAATTGTGGTAGCAGGCATTACGGGCGTCCTCGGCTTCATACCCTGGGTGATTCTCCGTGCCATACAGGGTGGAGTGGCTTCCTCATAACATCCGATGAATGCTGATATACCAGAGGACGGATAAATGCAATCTGACAGACTGCTTGCCCTGAATGAAGACTGGAACAAGATGCTCGCCATTGCCGCGCATCCGGACGACCTGGAGTACGGGGCGGCAAGCGCGATTGCCCGCTGGACTTCGCAGGGCAAGCAAGTGATTTACCTCATGGTGACGAGCGGCGAGGCGGGCATCGATTCAATGACGCCCGAGGAAGCTGGTCCACTGCGCGAACAGGAGGAGCTTGCAAGCGCGGCGGTCGTTGGCGTGGACACCGTGGAGTTTCTGAACTACAAGGACGGTGTCATAGAATACGGCCTGCCCCTGCGCCGCGACCTCGCCCGCGCCATACGCAAGCATCAGCCGGATATCGTGATGACGAACAACTTCGATTTGCGATGGGGCGGCGGCCGCTTCAACATGGCAGACCACCGCGCCGTAGGACTGGCAACGCTCGACGCCGCGAGGGACGCGGACAACCGATGGATATTCCGGGAGTTGCTTGACGAAGGCTATGAGCCTTGGCACGGTCTTCGCACCGTGCTGACGAGCGGGGCCGTGGGCGCAACGCATGCCGTGGATGTAAGCGACTTCATCGACAAGGGCATCGAGTCGCTGGAAAAGCACCGTGTTTATATCGACAACCTTGGCACGGACTTCGATCCTGACACATTCCTCAGCTTCAACGCGGCCGCGATTGGAGAGCAATTCGGCTGCGACTACGCGGTCGGTTTCGAGGTCTTCAATATTTAGTTCGTTACCCGAATGACTTGTCGGCTGCATGAATATCGCCTCAAGAATTTACTTGCAAATGTGTGAAATTTGTTAGAACACTTGTCTTGACAACGTGGCGGCGCATCTGCTATGTTTCAGTTGCGGGGCGTTCAGAGGACGCTCCTCAGACCAGAACACTACTAATCTACGGAGGCGGCCATGCCGAGACGAAACGGGACAGCCAAGAACACCGGAGTCAGCACGGAGAGCAACAAGGCCAAGGCCCTCGAACTTGCGATGGGCCAGATCGATCGACATTTCGGACAGGGCGCGGTCATGCGTCTCGGAGACGCAATACAGGACAACGCCTCCGGCTCCATATCCACCGGCTCCATATCGCTTGATGTCGCGCTGGGCGTGGGCGGCGTGCCGCACGGTCGCGTTGTCGAGATATTCGGCGCCGAGTCGTCCGGCAAGACGACGCTCGCATACCATGTGATGGCGAATGCGCAGGCGGGAGGCGGCACGGCAGCATACATAGACGCAGAGCACGCGCTAGACCCCAGCTATGCCGCCAAGTGCGGTGTGGACATCGAGGAGTTGCTGATCTCGCAGCCTGACACCGCAGAGCAGGGCCTGGAGATATGCGAGTACCTCGTTCGCAGCGGCGCGCTGGACATCGTTGTCGTTGACAGCGTGGCGGCGCTCGTGCCGCGCGCGGAGCTAGAGGGCGATATGGGCGACACGCATGTCGGGTTGCAGGCGCGGCTCATGTCGCAGGCGCTGCGGAAGCTGACATCGGCAATCAGCCGCTCCAACACCTGCGTGATATTCATCAACCAGCTTCGCGAGAAGGTGGGGGTGTTCTTCGGCAACCCGGAGGTTACGCCGGGCGGTCGCGCGCTGAAGTTCTACAGCTCGGTGCGCATCGACCTGCGGCGGCTGGAGTCCATAAAGCAAGGCACCGATGTGCTGGGCAACCGGGTGCGCGCCCGCATAGTCAAGAACAAGGTCGCCCCGCCGTTCCGCGTGGCAGAGTTCGACATCATGTACAGCGAGGGCATCAGCAAATACGGTGAACTGCTGGACATCGGCTCGGACGAAGACATAATTCGCAAGAGCGGCTCGTTCTACTCATTCGGCGAGATACGGCTAGGGCAGGGACGCGAAAACTCGAAGCAATTCCTGAGCGAGAACGATGGAATCTCAACGGAGATCGAAGAGCTGGTGCGAAACAAGCTGTCGCCGCAGATCGTCATCCCGGAAGAGGAAGAGACGGCGGAAGAAGACGATGTGCCGCTGACTGTGATCGGGGACTAAATCGGCTTGATTGATTAAGCCAAAGCCGCTAGATTCTATTCAAATGAATCAGGGAACGCTAAAGTGCGTGCTTTACGCAGTGGCTTTGGCTTGATAAACTAGGCTCGGCATGGGTATCATCCCCGTCAATAATCGGAAGGGCTCAAGCCCGCACCGCACAGGGAGTTTGCAAGGTCCGCGTGACCTGAAATGAACGAAGAAGACAGCGACAGTGACCAGATGAGGCGCGCAAGCGCCTCAGCCATACGCCACCTCGCGCGCAGACCCAGGACCGAATCAGAGGTCCGCACTCACTTGCGCCGCAAGTTTCCCCACGACATCATTGAGCAGGTCGTCGCAGACCTGCGCGAGCGTTCCCTCATCGACGATGCCGAGTTCGCACGCCTTTGGACCGAAAGTCGCCTGCGAACGAAGCCGCGCAGCGCCTGGCTTGTCAAGCGCGAGCTTATGAGTAAAGGCGTCGCCAGCGACCTCGCGGAGCAAGCCGTCAGCGACTTCGACGACTCAGAGAACGCATACCGTGCCGCTTCCGACTATTCCCGGCGCCTTGATCGTGCGGACTACGAGACTTTCCATCGCAGACTATTCGGTTATATGGGCAGGCGTGGATTTAGCGCATCCGTCAGCCGCAGCGTCATATCCAGCCTTTGGCGCGACCGCGAACAGAGCGAAGTACGGAGGTAATAGTTCATGGCGGACGCACAGTTATTAAGCTTATTCCTTATTGGCATCTGCACCCTGCTGTCTGCATTCTTCTCTTCTTCAGAGACGGCGTTCGTCGCACTTGAACGAGTGAGACTTGCCCATCTCGTAAACACCAACAAGCCAGGCGCACAGCGCATCGCGCGCATGCTGGAACAGCCGGAGCGGCTGCTGTCCACCATCCTTCTGTGCAACAATATGGTCAATGTTGCACTAACGGCACTTATTACGATAGTGGTCCTCAATCTGCTGGGAGAAGGGAACGAGGCCCTCGCGACCGTCCTCGCTACAGTCGCGGGTACGGCTCTGCTGCTGATTGTCGGAGAGACGATTCCCAAGACGATAGCCGTGCATCAGTCCGAGCGGCTTGCCTTCTGGTACTCCCGCCCGTTGCGGATGCTCGAAAGAGTATTCTGGCCAATCGTGTACCTGCTGCAGAAGCTCACGAATTCGACGACAAAACTGCTTGGGGTTGACACTGAGGCTCGCGATTCCATCACGGAGGGCGAGTTGCTTACGCTGATCGACCTTGGAGAGGCCGAGGGCACTTTTGCTCCGAGCGAGGCGGAGCTGCTACGGGATGTATTCCGATTTGGCGACAGGCAGGTACGAGAGGTGATGACACCCCGCCCGGAGATGGTCGGGGTACAGACGGACGCCACATTGAGCGAGTTCCTTGCCGTGTACGACCAGCACTCTCACACACGCTTTCCCGTGTACAACGACTCCAGCGAAGACATCGTCGGCATCCTGTCGTCTAAGGACGTGCTGAGAGCGATGGCGCGCAACGGTGGAATGGCATTGGATGAAGGCGTAACAGACCTTATGCGCGACCCTCTATTTGTTCCCGAAACCAAGCGCACGGCGGAGATGTTCGAGGAGATGCGCAAGGACGGTCACCAGATGGCTCTCATCGTGGACGAGTATGGTGGGCTCGCGGGGCTGGTTACGCTAAAGCGACTATCTGAAGAAGTCGTGGGGGCACATGGCGAGGAAGGCGAAGCGCCCGAAGAGGAGTATGAGAGCCTCGATGAAAACACCTTCCAGGTTGAGGCCGCAATGAGCATCGACGAAGCAAACGAGGAACTCGAACTCAACCTGCCGGATGGCGAGTTCGATACGGTCGCAGGCTTCGTGCTGGACCGCCTTGGACGGATTCCGGACGAGGGCGAGTCACTGGACTACGAGGACCTTAAGATCGAGGTCACCGATATGCGCGCGCTCAAGATTGAGACCGTAAAGGTGACTCGCGCCAAGACTGCCCAATTTGGCCGGCAACGCAACGCAGACGGCGATGACTAGCGCCAGTAGCGCAGTTATCAATGCTCTAGAAAGGCGAGTGGGTAAGGCTCTCACCCAGCACCACCTTTCAGGCAAGCGGCTGATGGTCGCTGTATCCGGCGGCCCAGACTCGATGGCGCTTCTTCACGCTTTGCAACGACTTCGCGACGATTTCGGGTTGAAATTGCATGGCGCCCACCTGAACCACAAACTGCGCGGCGCCGAATCGGACGCCGACGCCGAGTTCGTGGCACGGGCATTCAGGGAGATGGGCATCCCATTCACGCTGGATAGCAAGGATGTGGCCGCATACCGCAACAGGCACAGGCTATCCCTCGAAGACGCCGCTCGCAGGGTGCGCTACGCATTTCTCGCCGATGCCTCTGAAGAGCACAGGGCGGACGCGGTCGCGCTTGGCCACACGACGGACGACCAAGCCGAGACAGTGCTGATGCATATCATTCGCGGCAGCGGACTGGAAGGGCTGCGGGGTATGCAGACCCTTGACGAGAGATGCATTGGGTCCAAGCCCGTGGCGTTGTTCCGCCCTCTCTTGGGTGTGAGCCGCGCTGAGACGCAGGCATACTGCGATGCACTTGGGCTGAAGCCGCGCATTGATGTCTCCAATTCATCACCGGAGTTTCTGCGTAACCGCATTCGGCTGCAACTTGTGCCTCGGCTGGAGCAGATAAACCCGTCAGTTCAGGATGCCCTGGTAAGACTGGCGCAGAACGCCACACAGGACAGCGACTACATCAGAGCGCAGGCGGACGCGGTGTGGAATGATGTCGCGCGGCTGGAACACGCCGCAAATGGCGATGTGATTTCGCTGGACACAGTGGCTTTGAGCGGAGAGCATCCGGCGATTCAGAGCTATGTGCTGCGGAGAGGCGTTGAGGCGGCGGGCGGTGAAGCATTTCAGCGGCATGTTCTGGATATGATGGGCTTGTTGGAGGGCGCGCCGGGCAAGACGCTGAACTTGCCGGGCGGACTGGTTTTCACAACGGACTACGGCAGGGCGCTAATCGGGAGACGAGAAGCGGTTGAGAGCATGCTGTCGCCGCTGCCCGCACTGAATGGGGAGTCCTTCATTGCTGTGCCGGGCGAGACGCAGGTGGGTGTGTGGCAGGTCAGTTCTTCAGTTGAGAATGTCGTAGCAGGGCCGATTGTGCAGGACTTTGCCCGAGGTGACAGGCAGTCTGCGACGGGAGAAGGTCGGCGGGAAATAAGGGCTTCGGAGATACTGGACCTGGATTGCGCGGGAGACGGGCTGCGAATTAGAGCGCGGCAGCGGGGCGACAAGTTTCGGCCTCTTGGAATGGAAGGATCGAAGTCGCTGCGGGAGTTCATGATTGACGCTCGCATCCCGCAGAGATGGCGCGACGGACTGCCGCTGGTTGTTTCGGAGCGGGGAATCGTGTGCGTGCCGGGATGGCGAATCGCGCACTGGGCACGGGTAACGGGCGCGACAAGGCGCGTGCTTCGCCTGAGCATCTCTTACGGCATCAGTCAGTAGGTGACGAGATTAGTAATGGGTATAGAAACGCCTACATGATGCGGTCGAGGCGCGGGCTGGGGGTTATGCCGGGCATCCTGCCGCGGCGTGCGACAGGCATACCGTCGATTTCGTGAATCTCGGCGCTGAACCCAAGCGGAGGCGCGCCGCCGATCGCTTCGTCCACACTGAAGCCATTGACAGGAGTGCCCTCCTCAACGAAACGGCGGATAGTATCCTTGTTCACGCCGTCCGTTACGAAGATGTCAACATGTTGAAACCCCTGTGCATCCAGCTTGGCGCGTATTTCCTTTATCAGACCGGGCGTAACGCCGCCACGTTCCATGGGGGTGCTGAGGTTCACGCCGCGCAGCCTGTCACGGAATGCGCGCGCGACATTGATCGCCTCCTCCGCCTCGTCCTTGAATGTATCAAGTATCGCAATTCTGGGGATTTCCAGCGGCAGGTGACGGTCGTAGGACTGAAGCGCCTTTACCGTATCGCCGAGCAGGAGAGGAAGGGCGTGCTGCATATATCCGGTCGGCGTAACGGCGGCAAGTCGAGCGCCGAGCATCGAGGAGACCGCGACGCAGCCGCCAATGACTGCCGCGTAGTCTATGAGCGGGACGACGTTGGGATGGGCGTATGCCGGCACGGTGCAGACCACAGGTATGCTGCCCGCCGCATCGACGCATTCACGGGCGGCTGTTGCCCAGCCGCTGGAAGACGCGAGCATTCCGCAGATCGTCATTTCATATAGCCCGATCACGCTGTAGGCAGCCTTGATGCGCAGAGCGACCTCGCCTGCGGTCATCTCGCGGCCCTCGCTTAGCGCCCAGACTTCTTTTCCGGTCTCAGGGAGTACCTTTTCCAGCAGGGCGCGTACCTCGCCCATACCGCATAGTATGCCATCGCGGTCAGGGCTAAACTCCAGCGTTACGCCCGGGCTGACGTTCTCACTTCGAAGAATCGTCTGCGTCCTCTGGGACTGCACATCGCTGCGGTCGCCAATGAGAACTGAAGGGGGGACATCGAATTCGGGAGTGGTCATAAGGTTTCTTTGTTACCATCCGGTAATGAGGATTGCCGATTGGTCGGCTCAGATGTGACTATTGCTGAGAATTCAGCAGGCGGGCACCCAGAATTTTCTCCATGTGCTGCAACGCGTTGGCGTGCGCCTGCGGGTCGAAGGACGCGACGCAGTCGGTGGGAACATCCACCGCATAGTCGCGGTTGCGCGCGTCCGCCACCGTATGCATCACACAGATGTCCGTGCAGACGCCGCAGACGATGATTCGCTCCGGCTGAAGGTCAGCGAGCATGCCTTCCAGGTTGGTTTCGAAGAACGCGCTGTATCGTCTCTTGGGCAGATGAACCCCATCATAACCGCGCAGTTCGGATATCAGCTCAGGCTCTTCCGTGCCGCGAACGCAGTGGACCGGAAACATCTGGAACTCCAGGTCATCGGGATCATGCGTGTCGCAGATGAAAATGACGCTTCCACCCGCAGACTGCTCGGCCTCGATTATACGCTGCACATTGGGGATTATCTCTCTCGCGGCATCCCCGCAATACAGGTTATGTCCGTCCTCCATGAAGCCAACTACCATATCGGTTACGAGGACTACATTTGCCATTTGCTGCCTCTATCAAGCAGTATTTTGCGTTTAAGAACATCTTAATTGAGAGATGGTGCAATCGCAATAGCGTTGTCCGCCGGGTATATGCACGACATCGTGCTAGTAAATGGCAGATAGCCGTCCTTACCTTTACGTCGTACTCCAATTTAATGTATTATGGACATGATATGCGTGTCCTTAGCGGACACGACAGTTCGCTAATGCAGGCGGCACGATCGCCTGTGAATCGGTTGGTACGGAGGAGCGATGAGTCCCCGGTTGATGCGGAACAGCTTCATTTATCTGCTCATAACAGTAGCTGTGCTCGCCATTTTCTTCACACTGTTCTCTGACGCGCTAGGCGGGTCGCAAGAGATACCGGTCAGCGAGGTCATCTCGCGCTCTGTGCGAGGCGAAATCGAGCGAATCGAAGTGCGGGGCGACCGTCTCGCCGTTTTCACAACATCTGGCGAAAGCTACTCTTCACGCAAGGAGCAGGGCGCGAGCATGCACGAGATGCTCATCGCGTCCGGCGTTGACCCTGCGACCTCTCCTGTCAGGGTGGATGTCAAAGGCACAGGCGGCCTTAGCAGTCTTTTCGGAATCCTGATCAATTTCCTGCCGCTCATTTTCTTTGGTGCGATCCTGCTGTTCATGATGCGCCAGGCGCAGGGCAATAGTAATCAGACCTTCAGCTTCGGCAAGAGCCGAGCCCGCATGTTCGTGGGCAACAGCCCTGCCGTCAGTTTCGAGGATGTCGCAGGCGTCGAAGAAGCGAAGGAAGAGTTGCAGGAAGTCGTTGAGTTCCTGAAAGTGCCTGAGCGCTTCGTCAGCCTCGGCGCGAAGATACCAAAGGGCGTGCTTCTGATCGGGCCTCCGGGCACGGGTAAGACGCTGCTCGCTCGCGCTGTTGCGGGCGAGGCGGGCGTGCCCTTCCTGTCCATAAGCGGTTCGGAGTTCGTAGAGATGTTCGTTGGCGTGGGCGCGAGCCGCGTGCGCGACCTCTTCGAGCAGGCAAAGCGCAATGCTCCCTGCATAGTCTTCGTGGACGAGATAGACGCCGTAGGAAGGCATCGCGGCGCAGGGTTGGGCGGCGGACATGACGAGCGCGAGCAGACCCTGAACCAGATTCTCGTTGAGATGGACGGATTCGATGTGAATACGAACATCATCATCGTGGCTGCCACAAACCGACCGGACATTCTCGATCCTGCCCTATTGCGCCCCGGTCGCTTCGACCGTCGTGTCGTTCTCGACAACCCCGATGTGCGCGGGCGTGAACAGATTCTGAAGGTCCACTCCAAGGGCAAGCCCCTCTCCGAAGACATCGACATGGAGCGCATTGCCAAGCAGACGATGGGATTCAGTGGCGCCGACCTCGCCAATCTCGTCAACGAGTCTGCAATACTGGCAGCCCGACGCAGCAAGGTGACCATAACACACGATGAGTTCGCGGAGTCCATTGACCGTGTGATCGCGGGCCCCGCCCGCAAGAGCCGCGTCGTCAACGAGCGCGAAAAGGAAATCACCGCATACCACGAAGCGGGGCACGCTCTCGTGGGTTACATGCTTCCCAAGGCGGATATGCCTTTTAAGGTAACCATCGTAGCCAGGGGTATGTCCGGCGGGCACACCCGGTATTTGCCTGACGAAGACCGCAACCTGTGGACGAAGGGGCAATTCGAGGACATGATGGCTGCTGCTATGGGTGGGCGCGTCGCTGAGGAGCTTATATTCGAGGACGTTACAACGGGCGCCAGCAACGACCTTGAGCAGGCGACAAATATCGCCCGGACGATGGTCACGCGCTATGGCATGAGCAGCAAGCTCGGCCCGCGCACATTCGGCAAGCGCGAGGAGCTCGTCTTCCTCGGCAGAGAGATCTCCGAGCAGCGCGACTACAGCGACAAGATTGCAGAGGACATCGACGCTGAGGTGTTCGGCTTAGTAGATAACGCCTACTCGAAAGCCACCAGGGTCATCACGGACAACAAGGAACGGCTCTCGCAACTTGCCCAATATCTCATCGCTAACGAAACCGCCGAATTCGACGAACTGAGAGATATACTCGATCCTGAGGCGGACAGCGCTACGCCTCCTGAACCCGCTCCGGCCCCCGCATAATCGCGGATCGGCGCACCTGAACTGACGCAAACGAAGAGGCGGCTCAAATATGAGTCGCCTCTTCGTTTTTCTTTTATCAGAGTCATGGGGACCTAGCGCATTGGAGGTGCGCTGAAGGTGCTTCAAAGCCTGCGGGCGTTGAAGTTATCCGTGATCGCCTCTCCCGCCCGAATGCTTGCCTCTTCGATAAAGTTAGCCAGGTACGCGATGCGTTCCTCGTCAACCTCTTCGCCTGCGTCCCTGTTCGCCCGCAGTTGCGACAGCTCCTCCTTTGCCTGAGCGATCTTGTCGGTGATGCTCAACGCCTCAAGCTCCGCCTCCGCCTGACTGCGGATTGCCGAAAGGTGCTTGCGCTGCGACTCCACGCTGTCTAGCCGTTCCTGTATCTCACCCATCATGTTCAGGGTGACTTCTAGCGGGTTTCCGCCCTGAATGGCGTAGCGCGGCGCGCGCTCAAGTTGTCGCCGGAACTGGCGCGACAGAGCTTCTAGTTCATCGTCCTTAGCGCGTACCGATGCCAAGAGCAGCCGTAAGGTCGAAATCGCCTGCTGCATCTGCGGCATCTGAGGTATTTGCGGCATCTCTGGCGTTGTCATACTTCAGCCTAAGAATGAATGCACGAATCTGAAATGAGAGTTGAGGCAGAATTCACCCTGTACGGACCATCACCCCATACGCAGTGGACATCGTTTAACATCCGCTATCGGCTAGAGAACCTGCTTGATGGCGTCCAGTACTTCGTGAATCTCCTGCTCAGTGGTATAGCCCAGATGTCCGATGCGGAATATCTTGCCACCCAGCGATCCCTGTCCGCCCGTGAGTATGACGCCATGCTCGTCCCGGAGTGTCCCAACCAGCTTTCCACCGTCAACGCCCTCAGGTACATTCACTGCGGTCACGGTGTCCGAAGCGACGCTTTCGTCCGGGAAGAGGGTCAACCCGATCTTCTTTACACCGTCGCGGGTCAGCTGGCCTATCGTTGCGTGTCGCTCGTATATGCTGCCCATCCCCTCGGCAAGGATTCGCTTCAGAGCGACATCAAGGGCGAACATAATGGAAATTGCAGGCGTGTAGGGCGGCTGGCCGATTTCGTAGTAGCGCTTGTACATCGCCATGTCGAAGTAGTAGCGGGGCATCTTCGCCTCGGCGTGAGCCTCCCAGGCTCGCTCGCTGAAGCTAATAAATGCCAGTCCGGGCGGCAGCATCCACCCCTTCTGTGACGCCGTTGCCACCACATCGCAGTCCCACGCGTCCGTGCTGATGGGAATGGAGCACACGCTGCTGATGCCATCCACGAGAAGCAGCTTGTCGAACTCGCCCTTAACGACCGCGGCGATCGCCCGAAGGTCATTCGTAACGCCCGTGGAGGTCTCATTGTGAGTGACGAGCACGGCTTTCACATCGGGGTTGTCGTTGAGCGTGTCCCTGATCTTGTCCGGGTCCGCCGCGATGCCATATTCGAAGTCAAGGCTGATGACTTCGGCACCAAATAGCTCGGCAATCTCGCCGAATCGTTCCCCGAACACGCCGACACAGACATTAACGACCTTGTCACCGGGGGACAGCGTGTTGACTATCGCCGCCTCCATCGCCCCCGTACCTGAGGAGGTCATGATGTAGAGGTCATTCTTCGTCTCGAATACCTGCTTCACTCCCTCGGTGGTTCGAAACAGCAGGTCCTTGTACTCGGGACCTCTGTGATTGATCATCTGCCAGGACATCGACTCGAGGATGTCATCAGGCACAGGTATGGGACCAGGGGTTCGCAGGTTCACTTCGCCATTGCCTCCGTGTTCACAGTATTTATCAGGGCTTTACCCAATTCGGCTCATTATTCAGGCGCGCATATCAAATTATTCGGCGTTCGGCACTGCGTCCGAGTGCTGAAAATATATGACCGCACAACAGATAATTCTACCACATCGGCATGATATAGGCTAAAATATAGCCTGCGTTTTTGCCGTTTAGATTATATAATGCTCGGCACAACTGTCTGGCCAACTAATCATCCACATGCTTGGATCGCTGGTCCTTGCAACTTCCAGAACACATTTGATCAGGAACCTTTTAATGCCAACCGTTCCAACAGCCGTGCATCGCAAGTGCCTGAAGTTCCTATCCGCTAATGCCACCAAGTGGGTTTGCGCGCTAGGTTTGCTGGCAGCAGCGTCCGGCGCTCTAGCTACAACAGGCACCACCCAGGCCGCTCCTCCCTCTCAGTCCGGCGGACTGGAGGTGCGCATACAGCGCGTTACGCTGGTAAGCGACTTCGAAGACACCATAAGAAGCACCTTCGACCGCGGCGCGCGTATTGACGCCGTGCTTGAACTGAAGGACCTTAGGAATCCTGAAGACTTCGCCCGCGACGACCCCGACTACGATGCCACTTACACCTTGTCTTTCTTGATCAATAGCCTTAGAGCGGGCACAGTGCTTCGAGGCCGGGACGACCCGGCTAACCTGACAACAGTGATGCTGGAACCCGGCGAGGAAAGCACAGCCACCATTACCTGGAATGTGCCCTACGACTTTCCGGAAGGAGAGTATAATTTCCGCGTTGAAATCAGCACTGAGGACAACCCCAGCGGAGTGGAGCACTATCTTCAGAAGGAGTTCAGGATAACCTCCGGCTTGGACTATGTGTTGATTTCCAATAATCGGATTGACTTCGGCAACGTCAAAGACGAGGAGACGCCTCGCAGCGAACGCATACTTATTGCGCCAATAAACGGAAGGGCGGGTGACCTGAAATGGCGAGTTACCGATTGGCCTTCTGAATGGCTCGAACTTATAGAGCCGCCGATTGATCCATTGGATCCAACGCGCTCGGTGGAGGTCATTGACAATGACCACATATTGATATTTGAGGTCAGCGAAAAGGCACTTTTCGGCAATTACTCCGATGAGGATGTAGTCATAAGCGCGAATGCCGGTGAGTTTGTCGTCAATGTGAGCGCCAGAATTAACCGGCACGCCAGCGGTGAGATCGAGGCATTCAGCGTCACCCGTCCCAGGCGTGTAGATGCCGGCGAAACTATCAACATTCGCTATCGCATCGACAACAATGGGCGCACCGATGTCCTTTACCGCGTGACATTTATCGTTGTCAGTCCGTCTAATGCCGTCATTTACGACAGCAGCACAACAGGAGAAGATCAGATCATCGAAGTCCCGGACGGGGACACATCGGGGAATCTGGATTTCCCGTGGCACGTGCCATTCGGCGCGCTCAAAGGTCGCTACAGTGTCGGCGTCGAGCTGCGCAACGCGCACGAATTTTCGTCGTCTCCGTTTGATTCTATCGACCCGTCGGACTCCGACGCAGCGTACTTCGATGTGCTCGAAGGCGCCAAGATCAAGGTAACTCCAACTGAATGGCAGTTCGGTTCTGTCCTCGAACAGTCTTCTCAGCAGCAAGAGGCGACTTTCGCAGTTACCAATACTGGCAGGCCTCCTTTCCAATGGGAGGTCAAAGCCATACCGGCATGGACTGAACTCGTAAGGCCGCTTGGGAAGGAGACGGGAGACGGCGGAGTGACACTGCGTCTCAAGGATGATATTCCAGCGGGCAGTCACACAGCTGTCTTGATAATCGATTCCAATGGCGGCGAGGCCGTAGTGGATCTGGCGGTCAATATTCGGTCTGGGCCGAGGCGTTCTCCCACGCCAACTCCGACCGCAACACCTGAGGCAACAAGCACGCCAATGCCTACAGCTACGGCGGGACCTACGGACACGCCAGTGCCCACGGAAACGCCAGTACCGCCTACAAACACGCCTGTGCCAGCTACCGCCGAGCCGGAATCTACCGCAACCCATACGCCGGAGCCTACAGCGACTCCTGCGCCTACGGATACGCCCGTGCCGCCGACAGACACGCCCATGCCAGCTACCGCTGAGCCGGAACCTGCCGCAACCCATACGCCGGAACCTACAGCGACTCCTGCGCCCACGGACACGCCCGTGCCGCCGACTGAGACACCTGAACCTACGGCGACCATCACTCCCTTACCTACAAACACGCCTGAGCCCACTGCAACGCACACGGCTGTTCCGCCTACACACACCGCGGTACCGCCGTCAGCGACGCCCACGCCCGAACCGGCAGCCACGGATACGCCGACTGCGGAGGCACCGCCGAGCGACACGCCTGCGCCTCCTCCGCCAACTGCGATACAGCCGGACACGAGTGATACACCGCCCGGCGGAGCGTGCAGTGAGTCGCCTGTGCCAGTGTCGCCGCTGACCGGAGCTACGAACTTAGCGCTGCTACTCCTGCCTATCGCCTTCGCTGGCGGCGCTCGCTGGCGGGCACGTCAAAGGCGGAATGTAGATCAGCAGAGGATTCGGGACGCCTCAGATGTCGGCTGAAACCTCAATCCGCTGACATTTGATTATCTCGCGAGTGTGTTAATATACCGCCATGCGTTACGACTCAATCGTCATAGGTGGAGGGTCTGCGGGCGCGGTGGTCGCTGCCCGACTGTCCGAGGATCCGGCGCGGTCCGTGCTGTTGCTCGAAGCAGGTAGCGACTATCCTGCCTTCGACAATATGCCCGACGACATCAAACTAGGTCTGGGCACCGGCGCGGATTTTTTCAACATCGAAGACCGCCACAACTGGCTCTTCAGCGGGAAGGCGACAGACACTGCCCCGCCGATGGATGTGCCGCGCGGCAAGGTAATGGGCGGCACCAGCGCGATCAATGGGCAGGTCTTCCTGCGCGCCATCCCGGACGACTTCGACCACTGGGTCTCGATGGGCAATGACGAGTGGCACTACGAGGACGTGCTGCCCTACTTTCGCAAGCTCGAAACCGACATGGACTACCAGGACGACTTTCACGGCAGCGATGGCCCCATAATCGCCAAGCGCCACAGGCTTGAAGACCTGCTGACTGACCAGATTGCGTTTTACAACGCCTGCCTCGATGCGGGGTTTCCCGCCAATCCAGACCACAACCATCCAGACGCAACAGGCGTCGGACCGTATGCTCTCAATAATCCCAACGGCATCCGCTGGAGTACTGCGCTCGGCTACATCAATCCTGTGCGGCATCGCCTCAACCTGACAATTCGCCCTAACTGCGCCGTGCAGCGAATTCTATTATCGCCGGACGGCACGCGCGCTACGGGCGTCGAGGTCGAGAGCGGCGGCGAGCGGTTCACCGTCGAGGCGGATGAGATTGTGCTCAGCGCAGGCGCGGTCGGATCGCCTCACCTGCTGATGCTTTCAGGCATCGGCGACACCGAGCAGCTTGAAGCGGCAGGCATCTCAGTGGCCCATCATCTCGCGGGCGTGGGCAAGAACCTGCGCGATCATCCAGCCGTGCATGTGCGCTGGCGCTGCAATCCAGAATTCCCCATCCCACCGGACGGCGTAGGCGCGCAGAAGGTCGCCCTGCGGTACACGGCCGAAGGCTCACAACTGCGAAACGATATGATCAAGATAATGCGCTTCAATTCGGAGGAGCGCCTGCTCATTATGTCTGTCGGCATCTATCTGGCTGCATCATCCGGCGAAATGCGTGTCGTGTCGGCCGACCCAAACACCCAACCCGCACTTGAGTATAACTACCTCAGCGACCCGTTCGACATAGAGCGGCTTCGCATGGGAGTACGTCTGGCTAACAGGCTTTCCGAGCACCCGGAACTCGCACAGATCATTGACGAGTTGCACGAACCAACACCCAACCAGCTTGATTCGGACGACGCACTCGATGAGTGGATCCGGCGTGAAGTCTCCACGATGCACCACATTTCCTGCACCTGCAAGATGGGGCCAGAGTCCGATCCACTTGCGGTCGTTGATCAGCATGGCCGTGTTCACGGCGTAGAAGGTCTTCGCATCGCGGATGCTTCCATAATGCCTGACTGCCCGCGCGCCAATACCAATGTGACCACGATCATGATTGGCGAGCGTGTTGCCGACTTTATCAAGTCCGGCGAATAGAAGTCGCCGCATATATGCTCCAGCACTTCAAGCACCTGTACTCTGACGCTATCCGCGCCGAGGCATTTCGTCGCTTCGGGTTCACTCCCGTCTCGCTGGAAATCCTGCCCGACGCCAGCCACAGCTACGTGTACGACTGCTCGCGTGACGGCATACCTTACATCCTCAAGATTACTCATACGATCCACCGACAGCCGCACAACATACTGGGCGAGCTAGAGTTCATCAACTTCCTTGCGGATGGCGGAGTAACAGTGCCCCGTGCCATCCCGTCTGTCGGTGGCAACCTTGTGGAGACCGTTCCGGCTGAGGATGGGGAGTTCCTCGTAGTCGCCTACGAGAAAGCGGAGGGTGCGCTGGTGGACTGGCGCAACTGGACGCCTCGAATGTTCGAGCAATGGGGCGCGATCATCGGCAGCATGCACGCGCTCACAAAGGACTACGAGCCGTCAGTGGAAGGCATCCGTCGCCGATTCTGGTACGAGGACGCTGACTGGAACATGGACATCGAAGTGTATCGCGAGTATCCCGCGTTCAGAGAGAAAGCCCGCCACATCCGCGACTGGCTGCTCACGCTGCCGACGGACCGCGACTGCTTCGGTCTAATCCACTCCGACCTGCACCAGTGGAACTTCTTCTACAACGAAGGCAACATCCTGCCCTTCGATTTCGATAACACGCACTACGACTGGTTCATATCAGACTTCACCACCGTCATTGTCAATGTAGTCAACTGCCAGCAACACCACTACGGGCGCGGCGAATACGACCACTGGACGGCGGGCACACCTATGAAATCAGAGGAATTTCTCGACTACTTCTTCACGCCATTCATCGAGGGTTACAGGCAGCACAACCGGCTTGATCCCGTCTGGATGCACAATCTGCCCGCATTCCTCAACCGGCACTGGCTCACATTCCTGACAGACTCGCTGCGTGATCCGGAATTCGGTGACCTTTCTCCGGAGCGGCAGGCTGCCGGTTTTCCCTGGCGCACGCTTTCGCAGTCGTGGAACGAGGTGATGAACGATTACTGGAGCCGCTTCTCCTTCGATAAGTACGCCTGAGTTTTCGCGCCAACTCCAGTATCAATATGCGCTAGAATAGAACTATACTGGACAGGCGCAATTTCGAGGCTATAATTCCTGAAACTCTTGGGAAGGCTCGCGGGTGAAATATGGTATCAGAAGCTAGATACCCTGCCATTTCTGACTACGGTCTCATCGGCGACATGCATTCGTGCGCGCTGGTATCAACCGCCGGTTCCGTGGACTGGTGTTGCTTCCCGCGCTTCGACAGCGACGCTATCTTCGGCAGGCTGCTGGACTGGGAGCGAGGTGGCTACTTCAAGATTGCGCCGCGCAACGCACACCTGGTCAAGCGCAGCTACATTCCTGGCACCAATGTGCTCCAGACCACATTCACCACGGTGAACGGTCGCGCCCGCCTGACGGATTTCATGCCGGTTCACCACGACGAGGATGCGCCTATCGAACCGTACAAGATAGGTGAGTCGCACCAGATTATGCGCATCATCGAGTGTATCGAGGGCAGAATCGACATGACGCTGGAATGCCACCCACGCTTTGAGTATGGCGGCGTCGTCCCCCATGTTCACCTGGAGCGCTCCAACATCGGATTCGCTCATGGAGGCTCAGGCGCAATTTCGCTGTACTGCTCGGCGCCGCTGCGCATGGTCGAAGGCGGCTTCCGCTCCGAAGGCACGCTGCGGCAGGGGCAGAAGGCGTTTGCCATTGTGACATACGAGACTCGATTCTCCTACGACGCGAGATTACTTAACAGCCGGGAGATTGAGAAGAGCCTTGCGGAAGCTACCACTTACTGGCAGAAATGGAGCGACATCTGCACCTACGATGGGCCGTACAGGGAGCAGGTTCTACGCAGCGCGCTCACGCTCAAGGCGCTCACCTATGCGCCGTCCGGCGGCATGGTCGCCGCGCCGACGACATCACTCCCGGAGAACATCGGAGGCGAGCGCAACTGGGACTACCGCTATACATGGATTCGGGACGCCTCCTTCGCAATCTACGGGCTGCACATTCTTGGCTATCAGAATGAGGCTAAGGCGTTCAGAAACTGGATAGAGTGGGCAACGGTTGGACGAGCGCGCGACGTGCATATTATGTACGGACTTGGCGGAGAACGAAGGCTCACCGAGGTCGTGCTTCCCGAACTCTCGGGCTACCGTGACTCAACTCCGGTGCGAATAGGAAATGGCGCATATTCGCAGTTCCAGTTGGACGCCTACGGCGAATTGATGGACTCGGCGCACCTGTACCGACGCTTCATTGGACCAATCGACGAAGAATACTGGTCATACCTGCAACGAGTCGTAACCTACGTGCTCGAAAACTGGAACGAGCCGGACGAAGGCGTATGGGAGGCGCGATCGGGACGTCAGCATAATGTATTCTCCAAGGCATGGTGCTGGGTCGCGCTCGACCGCGCCATCAAGATGGTGACTGCACTAGACCTGGAGGGCGACGTCGAACTCTGGAAGAAGGCGCGCACCGAGATACGCGAGCAAATACTGACGCAAGGCTTCAACGAGGAGCGCGGCGTCTTCGTGCAGGCTTACGGCAGCGACATTCTCGACGCCTCCAACTTGATGCTGCCGCTGATCGGCTTCATCAAGGCGGACGACCCGCGCATGCTCGCCACCATTCGAGCCACTCAGGCCGAACTTACATCGGAACAGGGCTTCGTATATCGGTATCGGGGCTTCGACGATGGGTTGTCCGGGGACGAGGGCACATTTAACATCTGCTCGTTCTGGCTGTGCGACAACCTCATCATGCTTGGCGAACTTGACGAGGCTACCGAGCTATTCGACCGGTTACTGGAGCATACCAGCGACCTCGGTCTGATGAGCGAGGAGATAGAGCCTCACACGGGAGAGATGCTGGGCAACTTCCCGCAGGCGTTCTCGCACCTGTCCATTATCAACACCGCGGTGCAGTTGCAGCGCGCAAGGCGGCGGCTCGCCCGCAGCGCGGCGAAGTAGCACACTCATCCCATCCGGTCAGGCTAGAGGATAAGGGTCACCACGCCAGAGACGATCAGGCTGAATGCCCACAGCCTGTCGAGGTTGAACCATGCGCGGCGCAGAATCGCAAGGCCGACCTTCTCGAACACCAGCACGGCCGTAACCGCCATCACGGAGAACATTGCCAGCGTATGAATTGCCACTGCCGTCAACTGCCACACGAGCGTGGCAATGCTCGGCGGCGCGCCAATGCCCATGAAGTCAACATGCTGAAGTTCGCGCAAATCGATACCATCTGCGGTGACACCCAACAGTGGCAAGGTGAAAAGTATGGGCACTAGCATCAGTCCCGCGCCGTGCGCCGATGACATGAGGAACGACCACGCGGTAAGCGCTCGAAAGCCCACACGCATCCTGACCCAGCGGGGATGGGAGAGCGGGCGCATCAGCTTGAACACGCCAAGCCCTATTACAATTGCAGCGCCTATAATCTTGAGCGCCGTCAGCGGCACGATGACGCGGGCGAACAGGACAACTACCACAATAGCCGCCACCGATGCCGTATGCCCCAGCACAATCGGAGTGAAGGCGGCATAGACGGCGCGGCGGTTTTGCTCCTGCAAGCCCAGCGTCACGGCGAACAGCCAGCCCATCGCCGGATTGATACCGTGATACGCGCCGAACCCCGCAAGAGCCAGCCAGGGAACGAACTCTCTCACCTCCAAGGCTGCCTCCCCTTAAAGCTGCACAGAGCGACAATCTGCTCAGAGTCAAGAAAAGCGGGAGTCATCCGAAGACGGCTCCCGCTTTGCTTACTGAGTTTCGTTGCCCGCTAGTCCGGGTAGCAGAATGTGTCGGAAGACGAGTCTCCGCCCTGCAGCCTTATCTGGTGTACGCGTTCTTCGCCGAACTCCATGAAGAAGTCCTCGTCAAGTGACATGCCGCCTTCGGGAGAGGCGTTCACCTTGACCGCCCAGCCATTTACGCCTTCGGGGTAGAACTGATTGTCCCACGCAACATAAAGCGAGTTCGTGATGTAGATTCGCTGCCCGTCCCGGCTGACCTCTACCATCTGTGGACCGCCGTTAAGCTCACCCTTCGCCTTTGGGTGGCCCGCCTTGCGAATTATGCCACCAACCTGCACAGTGTCTTTCAGCACAGGATTGAACGGGTCCGACACGTCATACTGTCGGAATTCGCCCGTCGCCCAGCAGGATACATAGAGGAACTTGTCGTCAAGCGACAGGTTGATGTCAGTGACAACCGGCGGCACAGCGCCGAAGCCCTGGAGCAGCGGCGGCAGGTCCTCGGGGTCGGCGGGCTCCGCCGGAATCTCGATGACCTTCTTTGCCTTCCAGTCGTCGCCTTCCTCGTACCACAGCCAGATGGAGCCTGAAAGGTTCTCAACATTGGTTACAACGCCTGCGAAACCGTACTTCTTGCGCGGGTCTCGCGCCTGGCGCAGCTCAAGGACCATCTGGTTGTCATCGCCCAGATCGATAGTTTGCTTCAGCTTGCGGGAGTCAACGTCCCAAACATGAAGCTGGTGGCCGTACTTTCTGCCGAGCAACAGTTCCGGCACCACACCCGACTCAACCATGTCCGGCGTGCCCCACTCACTCGTGACCATCGTATCGTAAAGCAGATGCCATACGAAGTCGTAGGAGAGGTGCTGCTCGCCGCGGTCCGCCTCCCAGGCACCCTTGACTTCAAAGGTCTCCTGGTCGAGGCTGAAGACGCCGCCGGGGCCGCCACCATCCGGTGTGCCCAGTGCGTTGATGTATATGGCGTCCGGCCCGCAGTGAACCGTGTGCGGTCTGCTGTAGCCAGCCTTTTCAGCGAGTTCATCCGCTTCGATAATCCTCTTGATAGTCGGGTTGCGCGGATCCGGCTTGGTGTCTATTACGTAGATTCGTGAGGAGCGCAGACCGCAAAACAGCAGGTAGCGGCGTTCCACATGGGGGTGCGGCATATTCGGGCAGAGCGACGCGCTGCACGCGTTCCAGCCGAAGTGGTGCAACTCATCCCCAACATTGGGCAATTCCAGCCGTCCCACAAGTTCGCCATAGGTATCGGAGTCAGGGAACACGTCCATGACTCCTACCGAGTCCGGTTTACCAGACCCTTCGGGGCTGACCATTGCAACATACGCAAGTTCCTCTTGCGGTGCGTCCATAGCCATCTTTGGAGATGGATAAAATGTCGGGTCCGGCGTCCATGTAACCAATATCATTCCTCCTCAAATTTCGGCCCATTCACGAGTCCTTCCAGGGCGTAGTCGGGCCCATTATGTCTCTCTATAATCCCGTTCCTAATGTCGCTCCAGACGGAACTGCGCTACTGCGAGAACTCGGAATCTCCAATTCACACGGCAGCGTCTTCAAATAGACACGCAAGTCGGTATTTTACCTCAACAATTGGTGCGTTTGTCAATTGTCTATTCGCCGTAATATTAATTCCATATTGGGAATAGTACAAATTAATATCTCGGCAAGCAGGAATTATACACCCATAGCATAAACTAGCGCAATATCTGACATAACTTTGGCATAATGCCAGATTCGTGCTATTCCTGGCTCGCTGATTCGGTAACGCCCTCAGAAACTTGCTGCGTTTCAGCAGTTTGTGACTCCTCCACTGACTCAGTTTCTACTGACGCATCTGTACCTTCGCTCCGCCAGACACCCAGGAAATACAGCAGCACCTCACGCGAGGCGGCAGCAAGCGGGGGACCGAGGATCATGCCCCAAAGACCGGCAACCTCGCTGCCCACGATGAGCGCCGCCAGCACCATCACGGGATGGAGGTTGAGGGACTCGCTCTGAATACGAGGCACAAGGAGGGAATTTTCCAGGAGCTGCACTCCAAGGTATAGCAGCGCGACCCAGACGAACTTTTCAGGAGCGGTGGCGAGCACCACCAGTAAGCCCGGAATCGCGCCGAGCCAGGGGCCTATGACCGGAATGAGTTCGGTAATTCCGGCGACAAGTCCAAGGACCGGTGCGAAGGGAACGCCCAGAAACCACAGCCCAAAGAACACCATCGTGCCGACCATCACGCCGAGTAACAGTTGACCGCGAATGTAGGCGCTGAAAACGCCATTCAGGAGGCTGAGGACGTTGCGGGTATGCTCACGGGGCTGCGGTGAAAGCGTGTTCAGCATCCCTTCGATTATCTTCCCTCTATCCTTCAGGATGTAGAAGAGAATCAGAGGCACCATCGCCAAGCCGAGAAGTAGCGACATCGTCTGCGAGATGACGCCGTAGGTACGCACAGCGAATACCTGCGCCGCCCCGACTATTTGCCTACCCAGGTCCTGCGCCGCGTCGTGAATTAATACGACAACTTCTTCCGGCAAGCGGGCGACCAGTTGAGCATCCACGTCCTGAATCGTGGCGCGGGAAGCCTCTATGAGTTGAGGAAGTTCCCTGATAAAGGCGCGGATCTCGTGGATCAGGATCGTCACGCCTGCCACCAGGGCAACGATCGCAACGATTGCGGAGATTATGAAAATCAGCGCGATGATAAGCACGCGCTTGAGTTCACGTCGGGAGGACATCCAAGGGATACGCCGTTCGAGCCAGGTGACGAATGGGTCAAGAATGTAAGCCAGCGCGCCACCGACTACGAAAGGAAGCAGAGCGCCCCTTAGCTGGTACAGAAGGACGGCTATAACCAGCGCGCCTAAGACCAGCCAGACCAACCGGCTTATTTTGAAGGATGAAGGTGCCACTAGAGTGTGCAGGCCGACGATTGCCTGCCGGCTCTGTCCGATTCGGAGAAGCTACTCCTCGGGATGAATGACTACTTTACGCCTGTCTCCATGGCCGTCGCTCTCAGTGACCACGCCATCGTAGTCTGCAAGCGCCATGTGGACCTGTCGGCGCTCATTCGGAGGCATCGGCTCCAGGGGTATGGACCTGCCGCGCTGGGCTACACGGTGCGCCACACGACGCGCCAGGTTTGCTACGGAGTCGTAACGCCGCTGCTGGTATCCCTCGACATCAACCATTAGGTTGGTGCGCTCACCCATCCTGCGGCTTACGAGGAAGCTGACAATGAACTGCAGGGCGCGGAGGGTTTCGCCCCGAGTGCCGATGAGCAGACCGGAATCGTCGCCTTCAATCTCGAACACGGGGCCTTCCTCATCGCCGGTGTAAGGCTCCCTGAGGTACACGTCCGCGACCACGCCCATTTGGCCAAGAAGGGTGCTCAGCACATCATAGCCGACACTGACGACCTCCGGAGTTTCTTCCTCTTCTTCCTCATAGTCGTCATCGTCATCGTCGTCCAGATCGTCTCCGAATGCGGCAAATTCCGCCAGAGCATCGGGTATCTCGGCGTCATCCTCGGATTCAGCTACATCCGCAGGGGCGTCAGCCGACTCCAAGAGGGTCACTCGGACAACCGCCGGCTCGCTGCCAATGCCGAGCAGACCTCCCCTGCCCTCGCTAACGACGTCTATTTGCACCTCGTCGCGACCTGCGTCTAGCTGGCCTAGCGCGGTTTCGATTGCCTCTTCGGGTGTTTTTCCCGTTGTTTCTATCGTCCGCATCGGTCGTTGTCTCCTCTGACTCGGAAGTCGCCGTTGCGCCGCTGGACGCAGACGCGCCCGCTACGGCAGGCACAGGCTCTTCGCGCTTGAACTTAAGCATATCTATGAGCGGGGTCCACCCCGTTACGAATCCCTGTATTATCATTCCCACGATGTTGGACACAACCCAGTACAGTGCAAGCCCGCTCGGGAAGGTCGTGGTGAAAAAGCCGAACATTATCGGCATCATCCAGAGCATCATGCGGCTGGTCTGCGCCTGGCGTGGGTCTGCCGAGGGCATGGTTGTGGTTTTCTGCATCAGGAACATGGATACGCCAACGAGGACGGGCATCACGGGGAGCGAATCCGGCTGTGCAAGATCCAGCCACAGGAAGGTGTTGTTTATCGGTATGACATCGTTCACACCGGGCAGCCAAGGATAAAGTCGGGACGATAGTCCCACTAGCCGCTCGGGCGTTGACGGCAAGGTCTGAATGACCGCCTGGAACAGGCCAATCCAGATGGGGAACTGAATGAAGAGGGGACCGAGGCAGCCAATCGGGTTAACGCCGTTAGTTTTGTAAATCTCCATTGTGGAGCGGGAAAGCTGCTGCCGGTCGTCCTTGTATTTTTCCTGTAGCGCCTTGAGTTGCGGCTGAAGTTGCGTCATCTTCAGCATCTGGCGGCTCTGGCGGACCGTGAGCGGAATTAGCACGATACGCACAATGAGCGTGAAGGCGATGATGGCAATGCCGAAATTAAGGAATGAGAAACTATAAAGCAGAACCAGGCAATTTATCATCGGTTCGATGATCGCCATGTTCCAAATGTCTATGAAAATCTGAAGAAATTGCATCTGTTATCAGCCGGCTCCCCGCCTAGCAGTCTTCGACCCTGCCTCTAAGAACCGGGTCGTCCTCGTCCGGCTTGTGTACCCACTCCTCGTCCGGGTTGCCATTGGTCTTGATCCGCAGCGCGCGAATTGTCTTGTCCTTACCACTAAAGAATATGACGTCCTCCTGCACCGCAAGCATCGATCGAATCTCGGTCCGCATGTTGCAGGAGTCGACGGGATTGCCGTCGCTGATTCGTACGATATGGAGACTGCCGTCGTCGGAGCCTACCGCTATCATATCAAATATGACGGTGGGAGAACCGACGATTGGCCCCTCCGTCGTCAGAGACCATCGCAGATCGCCGGTACGCTTGTCGAGAGCATACAGTTTGCCATCCAGAGACGGGGCATACACGGTGTCGCCGTGGACCAGGGGGCCGCCCCAGTACCAGCTGCCGGCGCCGTTGAACTTCCAGCGCAAGGTGCCGTCGGAAGCGTTCACAGCGTAGAATACGCCGTCGAATGAGCCGAAATAGACCGTGCCTGTGTCATATGCGGGCGTTGCGGCTATTGCGCCATTGGTTGAGTATTGCCAGAGCTTACTGCCGTCTTCAAGGCTCAAGGCGTACAGGTTCTTGTCCAGGGAGGTTACATATACGACGCCGTCAATCCCAATAGGCGAAGACCAGACCTTATTTCCGGTCTGGTAAGTCCAGCGTGGCGATACCGACCACCGCCCCTGGTCGTCTACCTCTTGGTCGAAGGCGTACACCTTGCCATTGTCGGCGCCGACCAATACCACATCGCCTATCAAAGTAGGCCCGCCCACGATCTGCGTATGCTCTTCTTTGCTTTCGTCCTTGAAAAGCGGCTCTGACCATTTTGTGTCCAGTCCAGGCGTGGTGAGAGAGTAAAGCACGCCATGGTAACCGCCGAAATAGAGGCTGCCATCGTGCAGGACCGGCACGCCATAAACGCCGAGAAGGTCCCTGTTATCCTCACCCCCAAGCTCAAAACGTCTGAGGGTAGAGCCGTCCCTTATACTCAGGGCGCGAAAGTCGCCTTCGCGCGTGCCGATGTACAAAGCTTCCTCGTCTGCAACTCCACCGGACCAGGCTTCGGGAGTAGCGATGCGACCTGCGCAGCCTACGAGCGCAAAGAGCAACAGGGGCAGCGCAATCAGTGATATTTTCTTGGTCATCTTTTATTTCTACTCATGCCTTCCGGCATATCCTGACGAATCAACTAATTTCGGTCGTCTGCAATCTCATTAGGGTACGGGATCATAACCGTTACTTCCGCCCGGTCTGCACCGAGCGAGGCGCTTGATGCCGAGCCAAACGCCTTTCACGACACCATATTTATCGATGCATTCATACGTATAGCGCGAGCAGGTGGGTTCGTGCCTGCACAGTCCGACAGAGAAGTATGGGGAAAGTGCTTGCTGGTAGAACCGAATAGCACCCAGTGCAACTGTTTGCATCATGGAGTTCCCGCCTCCTTCGGCACCGGGATGTAAATGAGCATCATAGCCCACATTAGAACTCCCCGTGCTCCGATGATGATGAACTCTTCGCCGTAAGCAGCTTTGCTCGTTGAAACAGCCGCTGCAGCGAGTGATTCAGGCGACGGTAGTCCGCATCGGCGGCGTCCTTGCGGGCAATCACAACGAAGTCCCAACCCGATTCTATTCGGGGCAGAAGCTCAAGGCGGGCGACCTCTCTGAGCCTGCGCTTGATACGGTTACGCACAACGGCATTGCCCAGCCTTTTGCTGACGGAGAAGCCGAAGCGGCAGTGAGGGTTATCTGTGCGTCTCGCAATGAGCACAAGCATCCTGTCCGCCCAACTCCTGCCCTCGCGCCGCGCCGCCGCGAAATCTCTCGATTTTCTCAAGCGATGTTGCTTCTGCATGCCGCTCACGCCGCGCCGCGCGTCCACATTATAGCCCCCTGCGAGGAGTATCAGGGCCGATCAACGCTCCACGGTGAGCTTATGACGTCCCCTGAACATCCGGCGCTTCAGCACGTTGCGCCCATTCTTGCTGCTCATGCGCGATCGAAAGCCATGCACTCGCATCCTTCGACGCTTCTTGGGTTGATAAGTTCTTTTTGGCATTCTTTTGCTGCTTCCAGACCTTCCGCTAGCCTGTGTGCTGCGGACGCGCACTTCTAAACACAGACAGCGGACTTGAAACAAATTTACGAAAGTCCAATAACCGATTATACTTATAGCCTAAAAGAAGGTCAATTGAAATTCTTCGCATGCCTGTCCATTCTAGCCTTGTCAGAGTGACTTTCCTTCCCTCTGTCAGATGACCGGCTCCTGCATTATTCGTGATGGTAAAACCAACGGGAACGAGGACGCAATGAACAAGTTGTGGATACTGCTCCTGTTGGCGGCGGTGCTGCCCGCTTGTACAACGGAACAGCCAACTGCCACGCCCATTCCCGCACCCAGCGCGCCTCCGGTTGCCGCTCCTACCGCCGCGCCGACAGTGGCAGCACCGACCGCGGTACTCCCGGCAACTGCTGCTGCCGTGCCTTCCTCTCCCGCGACACCCGCCCCAACTGTGATCTCTCCGCCTGTCGAACAGCCTGACATCCGCTGCGAAGCGCCTGAAAGCGCAATAGACGTGCCGGAGGAGATAGAAGAGGTCGTAGAGCAACAAGGCTTCGCCATGCATCCGACCCACCTGCCCTCCGGCTTTCGACTAGCCGGAGTGTCCAACGCCAACAACGAGGTCAGGCAGATATATCAGATGGACGGGAAGAATATCATTCTGGCATATCCAATAGAGTTCTCAGCCGACATCCTGTCTGATCCTCTTGGCTGGGAGCGACCGCAGGACGCCCTCAATAGTGTGCAAATCGGCGATCAGATGGCACACTTCATGATTGGCGGCTGGTCGGACGCGAGTATCATCGCGGGACCTGCGCTCAAGCCGGACAGGGCAGAGTGGGACTACGAAAAGTCGGTGGCGCTGTTCTTCATCTGCCGGGTGAGCGGTGGACGTGATCTGGGCATGGCGATACAGGCGTTGCCGGGGCCCATAGACTGGATTGACGCCGACGGAATCATCAGCATAGCGCATTCTCTGAAGCGCATACCCCGTACGCGGTAAAGAAAGACATGCGCCAAGACGACTATTTGGTTGATCCTCCTCTCGAATCTGACGCCGACAACGAGCCTGCCCCCAGTGCATCCGGCCGTATCAGCCCACTGCGCGTTGTCGCAATCGTGACTGTCGTAGCGGGAGTGCTTGCGCTGACCGCGCTGCTTGCGCTAGGTCTGGCAAACCGCTCACCTGTGACGGGCCGCAGCGGCGTTACACGCATAGACAAGCCTGCGCCGAACATCAGCATGCCGCTATATGGCGGTGGCGCTCTCACGCCTGCGGACTACGCGGACAGACCTGTGGTCGTGAACTTCTGGGCGTCCTGGTGCGGGCCGTGCAGACAGGAGGCGCCGGTATTCGAGCGGCTGTCGCAGGAGTACGGCGAGCGCGGCGTGATGTTCATCGGCATCAACATACAGGACGCGAATTCCGACGCAGAAGCATATCTCAGCGAGTTCGGCATCACCTATCCTAACGGGAATGACGAGGACGGCAGCATCTCGGTTGATTATGGTGTCATCGGTATTCCCGTTACATTCTTCCTCAACAGGGACGGCGTGGTGCAGCGACGCTGGGCCGGAGTGATGCGCGAGACGCAGCTGAGGCAGTGGATCGACGAACTGGTTCTGGGAACCGTGCCGACGGGTGAAACGCAGTGGGAGAATCCGGAGGGGTACGAGCCGCTGCGGTAGGTTCAATCCAACTATGTCAGTGGAATCTGTCAGGGCAAAGTGAGTGATGACCTGGTTTCGTCCTCACAGAAAGCGCGAATTTCCTCGTGACTATTGCGAAGCAGAGAAACTACACTCGTGGTCGGGGCATTGCCAAGGCTCAACCGAACGACCTTCGGTGGATGTCCTAATCGCTCGCTCAATTCCACAAAGTCAAAGTCCTTTGTCACGATTACTAGATTTTCAGACCTGGCATGCTCCCACACATTGATGTCGAGGTTTGAATCTAATCTGACGTCCTGCACGTGAAGGGAATCAGGGTATAGGTCTTTCAGGAGTTGCTTAAGGCGGTGGGACAGATTTTGATCGAACAAAAATCTCATGCCGATTGATGCGACTTTATCCTGTACTTAGGCGAGGCAACAAAGGCGAAGCAGGCACGTATGTCCTCGTCCGTTAATTCCGGAAAGTCGAGAAGAACGTCCTCCACAGACATGCCGCCGGCGAGGTATTCGAGCACATCGTATACGGTGATACGCATGCCTCTTATGCACGGCTGACCGCTACGCTTGCCAGGTTCCATTGTGATGATGCGCTTGTAGTCAACCGACATATTTCAGACCTTATGGAGCGGATGATGCATTTTACCATATCCGACTCTTATGAGAGCGCGCTCACTCAGACAATTTTCCCCGCGCCAACCGACGGTAGTGCGCGGCATCAGGGAAGTCCTGTTCGAGGCCGGCAAGCATGTCGAAGTCGGCAATTGCCCTGCGGTGGCTACCCTTGCGGTAGTGGGACATGCCGCGGTGGAAGTAGGCTGCGGGATAGTCTGACGGAGACGCCACCACATCTATCGCCTTGTCGAACAGGCGGATTGCGTCATCGTAGAGGCCGGTGTCGTAGTAGGCGACTCCGCTCTGCAAATAGACTTCGTGCATCTCATCCGTGTACAGGTGGATGAGTTGCGGGTCTATGAGCTTGCGCGCCTTGTCCATGTCGGCGACAGCGTTGTCGTAGTCTGACGCCTTGAGGCGATCAAGGCCACGCTCGTAGTGGAAGATGCCCTGCTCGTGGTCTTCCAGTTGCTGCGCTTCGCTTAGTTGCTGCCGAGCTTCTTCGGCACTTTCGGCCGCTACATCATCAAAGCCGATTTCCAGTGCCTGCGTAAAATCCTGACTTGCCTGTGAAATATTGCCAAGCCCGGCGTGGGCAAGTCCTCGCTTGTACAGCGCGAATGCATTGTCGGGGTTGATGGCGAGGGCAGCGTCGTAATCCGCTAGCGCCTTTTCATCCTCGCCTTTGAGGTAGTAGGCGCATCCCCGCCACATATACGCCTCATCTTCGTCGGGACTCAGCCGCGTAAAGGTATCGTAATCTGCTATAGCCTTGTCATAGTCGCCGTTTCTCAGGTATATCGTCCACATCGTGAGTGAGCCGAGCCACTCACCGTGCTCAAAAGCGGCGTCCTCCGGGGAAAGCAGTTCCAGTTTCAGGACGCCCCGATGGTCTGCTATAGCACGTTCGTAGTCCCCTCTTATGCCGCTGACAACCCCACGATAAAGGTATGCTCTGGCATCGTCGGGATCGAGAGCAATCGCCGCGTCGAAGTTGGCTACTGCATCATCGTAACGTCCCTCTTTTGCGGAAGTGATTCCGTTTTGTAAGAGGTTTTGCGCGTCGCTAGTTGTTTCTGTGACACCGTCGTCGTATTGCTGTTCAGCCTCTCCAGATTGCCCAGATGCAGGAAGCTCAGCACTCTTGTCAGCGTCATCTTCCGATGACATGCAGGACAGAATAAACGCCGCGACGACAAAGAGAGCTATTAGCGGCAGGCATTTTCCTAGTGGCATCAGAATGAGGCACCTTAGAACAGAAGACCCGCGCAATGCGGGTCTTCTTAGGTTACTTAGGTTGAACTCTGTGTCTACTCGGGGCGCGACTTTCGCGGCTCCATGTTGCTGTGGATGTCCAGCAGGACGGTGCGGCCCTCCGCGTTGTGGTTCTGCGCCTGTCGGATAGCGTCTGCGACCTGACCGGGATCTGTCACCGTGATGCCGACCGCGCCCATGCCTTCCGCTATCTTGGCGTAGTCGCCCGTCATCTCGGTTGTGCCGAACAGCTCGCGGGCTGTGGGGTAGCCGCCGGGGTATGTCGCCATACCACCGTTGTTGAGCACGACGGTGGTGATGGGCGCGCCCGCGCGAGCGGCAGTCTCTATGTCGAGGCCGGACATGCCGAATGCGCCGTCCCCCATGAAGTTCAGACAGAACTTGTCGGGGGCGGCGAGCTTTGCGCCAATCATCAGGGGTATGCCGTATCCGAGGTGCGTGGTCTTGCCCCAGCCGATGTAGCTGTGCGGCGTGGTAGCCGTGTAGAAGGGCATGATGGAGTCACGGGGCGCACCCGCGTCGTGCGTAACGACGCTGTTGTCGTGGTCGAGAACGCGCTCAAGCTCGCCGATGACTCGGTAGGTGCTGATCGGCGTCTCCTCGGAGTTGAGCAAGTCTGTCCAGCTTGCCATCCAGTTGTTGCGGATGGATGCTATCTCGGCTGCGACGCCGTTCTTGCCCTGACGCCCACTCTCGCCGAGCTGCGACTTGACCTCTTCGATGAGCGCCTGAAGTGTCAGCTTAGCGTCGCCAGGAACGCCGATGTCCACTGTGAAGTCCTTGTTGAGGTCCTCGATGCTCTCGGTGTTGTGAATCATGATCTTGCCGCCGGGGATCGACTGGCCATAACCGGTGATGGATAGGCTGGAGCCGACCGCAAAGAGGACATCGGACTCGTTGAGCCAGGTGCGCGCCTGCTGCGTGGTGGCGCCGCTGCCGGAGCCTAGCGAGAGAGGATGGCGCTCGTTGAAGCCGGACTTGCCCGGCATTGTGCAGTACACAGGTATCTCGGTGAGTTCGGCGAATTCGCGCAACTCTTCGGTTGCGCCGCCGAGCAGAACGCCCATGCCGGACCAGATCATCGGCTTGCGGGCGGCGAGGAGCGCCTTCACGGCATCCT